>JGI24132J36420_10001703_pt1 | contig 9961 bp, 9 predicted proteins | sample BarGraNGADG00212_3_FD_36420 | JGI IMG/M metagenome (IMG submission 36420) | reverse complement strand
CCCAGTGCCGGCTGCCGCCGTCGCCCCAGTGCCGGCTGGCGCCGTCGCCCCTGTACCCGCTCCGACGCCGTACCAAGACATCCCGCACACGCGGATGCGGCGCGCGATCGCGGCCCGGCTGACCGAGAGCTCGCGAGAGGCGCCACACTTCTTCGTGGCTGGCACCGCTCGCGTGGACAAGCTGCTCAGACTGCGTGCACGCCTCAACGAGAGCGGCCCGGTCAAGATCTCCATCAATGACCTGGTGGTCATGGCGGCTGCGCGCGCGCACCTGCTCGTGCCGGCGATGAACGTCATCTGGATGCCCGAGGCGGTGCGGCAATTCTCCGGCGTCGATGTCGCAGTGGCGGTGAACACCGATCGAGGACTGGTCACGCCGGTGCTGCGTGGCGTCGACCAGTTGACCGTGTCTGCGGTCGCAGCAGCCAGCAGCGATCTGGTGGGCCGCGCCCGGTCGGGACGTCTGCGCGAAGAAGAGCTCGTGGGCGGCACGTTGACCGTCACGAACCTCGGCGTGTTCGGCACGCAGTCGTTTGCGGCGATCATCAACCCCCCGCAGTCCGCCATTCTCGCGGTCGGAGCGGCGCGGCAGGAGCCCGTGGTCAGCAACGGCAAGCTGACGGTGGGCACGGTCATCCACTTCACGCTCTCGGTGGACCACCGGCCCATCGACGGCGCCGTCGCCGCGCAATGGATGGCTGCCTTCTTGTCCCTCGTGGCGGAACCGGTGCGGCTGCTCGCCTGATCCCGCCGACGCCGACGGCTACTCAATTCAGAACCCGATGTCGACGGCCACGCTGCGGCCCGTCCAGGTCTACGGACGCCGCCATCTCGAGGCTCGTCTCCCAGAGGTCGGCCACCGGCGCGACCGGCCCCGCGCCACCGCGCTGATGCGACAAGCCGGCCTCGAGACTCGGCCCCGCGCCACAAGTCCGCTCGATATGCTCACCTCCGTCACCCACTTCAAGGACGAAGGACGACACCGTGAGCACTCTCGACCAGCCCAGCCCCGCGAACGTCCCGGCCCGTTCCACCGACCCGCTCGGTGTGGCCATCCCGTCGACGGTGCCCACGCACTGGTACAACCTCAACGCGGACTTCCCGGAGCCCCTCCCGCCGCACCTGCACCCCGGCACCCATCAGCCGCTGACCCCGCCGGACCTCGCTCCGTTGTTCCCGATGGCGCTGATCATGCAAGAGGTCACGACCGAGCGGTACGTCGAGATCCCGCAGACGGTCCGGGAGATCTACGCGATGTGGCGCCCCTCACCGCTGATCCGCGCCCGTCGGCTCGAGCGGGTGCTCGGCACCAAGGCGCGGATCTACTACAAGTACGAGGGCGTCAGCCCGGCTGGTTCGCACAAGCCGAACACCGCCGTCGCGCAGGCGTACTACAACGCCGTCGAGGGCACCACGAAGCTCACCACCGAGACCGGCGCGGGCCAGTGGGGCGCCTCGCTGGCGATGGCGTGCTCGCTGCTNGGGCTGACCTGCGAGGTGTGGCAGGTCCGGGCGTCCTACGACTCCAAGCCGTACCGGCGCTTCCAGATGGAGACCTACGGCAGCGTGTGCCACCCGTCGCCGTCGGACCTGACCGACGCCGGCCGCGCGATGCTCGCGGAGTACCCGGACACCGCGGGCTCGCTGGGGATGGCGATCAGCGAGGCCGTCGAGGCGGCGGCGAAGGACCCGGCGGCACACTACTCGCTCGGTAGCGTGCTGAACCACGTGATGCTGCACCAGACCGTCATCGGCCAGGAGGTGCTCGTCCAGCTGGCCGCGGCGGGGGAGAAGCAGGCCGATGTGGTCTTCGGCTGTGCAGGCGGTGGCTCCAACCTGGCCGGGCTGTCCTTCCCGCTGATCGGGCAGAACCTGCGGGAGGGGACGACGACGCGGGTGGTGGCCTGCGAGCCGGCGGACTGCCCCTCGATCACTCAGGGCGAGTACCGGTACGACTTCGGCGACGTCGCGGGGCTGACGCCGCTGCTCAAGATGTACACGCTGGGCAAGGACTTCGTGCCGCCGCCCATCCATGCGGGCGGGCTGCGCTACCACGGGATGTCGCCGATGGTCTCGCACGCGGTGAACCTGGGGCTGATGGACGCGGTCGCGATCGAGCAGGACACGGCATTTGCGGCTGGCGTGCTGTTCGCGCGGGCCGAGGCGATCATCCCGGCACCCGAGTCGAACCACGCGGTCGCCGCGGCCATCGACTACGCCCGCACCGCGGCCGACGGCGAGGTCATCGTCATCGGTCTTTCCGGCAACGGCGTGCTCGACCTACCGTCTTACGCGGCGTACGTCTGAGCCGCGCGGGTCGGCGATCGTCGGGCGAACGCCACTGCGGGCGGAAGGGCGTTCGACGTGGTCGCCGCCCCGACCGATGCCGTGCCGCTGGAGGCTGATGTGGTAGCCGCAGAAGGGCGCTGCGGCCGTCCGCGGGGCCGGTGGAATGGTCGCCACCGGCCGGCGCCTGTCGACGACGCGGTAGACTGATGGCAGCCCGGTACGCGGAAGCGACGCTAGGCATCGGCCGCTGGGAGATATCTCGCCAGTCGCCGTGCGAGGACGGCAACATCGCGTTGCACGGCTCGTTGCGTGTAGAAGGGCCCTCCATGGCCATCGAATTTGGCGTCCTGAGTACCTTCCCACCGACACAATGTGGCTTGGCCACCTTTTCGCAAGCGCTGGCAACCCATCTTCAGGGATCGGGAGCAGACGTCGGCGTGGTGCGTGTCGTCGACAGACCGCAAGCTCCGATCCGCCTCGTGACCCATCAGTTCGTGCTTACCGCTCCCGGTGCGGCCGGTGCGGCTGCGGACGCGCTCAACACCTTCGATGTCGCCATCGTGCAGCACGAGTACGGAATCTACGGTGGGCGAGACGGGGTCGAGGTCCTGGACGTCCTGGCCGAGGTGCGCGTTCCGATCATCGCCGTGCTGCACACTGTGCTTGCCGAACCGACCGCCCACCAGTACCACGTCCTGGCCGGGGTCGTCGAGGCAGCCTCCGTCGTCGTGACCATGACCGAGACGGCGAGGCAGCGACTCATCACCCGGTGGGGTGTGAACCCGGCGAACGTGACGGTGATTGCGCACGGCGCCGAGGACAATCGCACCCTCGTCCGGGACCGCCCGAAGACCTCCGCTCGAACTGTTCTCACCTGGGGCCTTCTCGGTGAGGGCAAGGGCATCGAATGGGCTCTCGAGGCGATCGCTGGCTTGACGGATCTCACACCGCGACCGGTCTACCGCGTGGTCGGGCAGACCCATCCCCGGGTCTTGGAGCGCGAGGGCGAGGCCTACCGAGACCGGCTGCAGGCCTTGGTGCGGTCGTTCGGGATCGGCTCGATGGTCGAGTTCGTTGGCCGTTACCTCGATGGTGAGACATTGCGACGGATCGTTCGAGATGCGGACGTCATCCTGCTGCCGTACGACTCGCGCGACCAGGTGACCTCAGGCGTGCTGACCGAAGCGGTAGTGGCCGGCAAGCCGGTCGTCTCGACGGCCTTCCCGCACGCAGTCGAGTTGCTGTCCAGTGGTGCCGGGATCCTGGTACCGCGACAGGATCCCGCGGCGATCAGCGCTGCGTTGCGGCGAGTCCTCACCGAGCCCGGCGTTGCGGCGCCGATGGCCGCGACCGCTCGGGCCCTGGCGCCGGCGCTGCTCTGGCCCGCAGTGGCCGAGCAGTACGTCAAGCTCGGTCGCTTGCTGCTCCAGACCGGCGCACGGTCCGTCGCTTGATGGTTCCCGAGCTCTGTTTCGACCATCTGTCGCGCCTGAGCACAGAGATCGGCCTGTTCGAGCACGCCTTGTTCACCGCCCCCCGGCGTGACCACGGGTACTGCGTGGACGACGTCGCGCGGGGACTGGTCCTGACCTCTCGCCAGCCCGTGCCCTCGGACGCGGTCAGCTGGCTGACCGCGACGTACCTGCGCTTCATCGGCTGCGCCCAGGACGGCGACGGCCGCATCCGCAACCGCCGCCGCGAGGACGGTTCTTGGACGGACGAGGCGGGCGTGGAAGATCATTGGGGTCGTGCCCTCTGGGGTCTTGGAACCGCGGCCGCGGCCGGCACAGAGGAGCACGTGCGTGACTTCGCCCTGGCCCGCGCCAGGATCGGCCTTCAGGCTCGATCACCGTCGCGGCGGTCGATGGCGCACGCGGCGGTCGGAGCCTTCGAGGTGCTGCGCGCCCACCCGGGTGACCGCGCCGCGCTTGGCCTGCTGGCTGATGCCCGCACCCTGCTCGGGCGCGCAGGACCGGACCCGTCGTGGCCGTGGCCGGAGCCACGACTCTTCTACGCGAACGCCTTGCTGCCGGAAGCGTTGCTCCTGATCGGTTCGGGCCTTGGCGACGATGCGGCGCTGCAGGACGGGCTAGCCCTGTTGGCCTGGTTGCTGGAGCGGCAAACCCGTGACGGCCATCTGTCGGTCGTGCCGACCGGAGGCTGGCAGCGCGGCGAGCCATGGCCGGGGTTCGACCAGCAGCCCATCGAGGTCAGCGCGTTGGCAGAAGCGTGCGCGCGTGCGTTTGAGATGACGGGTGAGCTCGCATGGAAGACCGGACTCGAAAGCTGCGTGGCGTGGTTCCTGGGCGCGAACGACTCGGGATTCGCGATGTATGACCCGGTCAGCGGCGGTGGCTTCGATGGCTTGCATGTTGCCGGCGTCAACCAGAACCAGGGCGCGGAGTCCACTCTTGCCGCCCTGACGACATTCCAGCTCGCTCGGCGCGTCGCGGTACAGGAGGCCGTCCGTTGACCGAGTCGACCACGCCCCCCCTGATTCGTCGGACAGCGCACATCCTGCGCCCAGACCCGACTCGAGTCGTCAGCAAGCTCTTCCTGCCGGGGCAGGAGTTCCTCGCCGCAGAGAGATCCCGATCCGCCGCCGTCCTGGATCGCGTCCTCGCACTCCATGAAGCGGAGGTCAGCCGGGCGCTGGCCGCGACGATGGCCTCGTTCGGCTCTCGGCACCGTGACCTGGCGGCGACACTCGAATCGCGCTTCCGTCTGGTCGCGCACCGACTCGCCGATCCCGACGCGCTCTCACCCGAACGTCGCCAACTAGTCGGCGCCTACTTCAGCCAGGAGTACGCGGTTGAGGCTGCGGCACTGTTCAACCCCTCGATGGTGGCTCACCCGGACCAGGACGGTCTGCCCCCGGGAACCATGCGATTCGTGATGAGCGTCCGCGGTGTCGGCGAAGGGCACATCTCGAGCATCGAGTTCCGTACCGGGACAATCGACGAGAACGACGCCATCACCTTCGACGCACTCAGCAGCACGACGGTGTTGGCCCAAGCGGTCCCGACCACCTACTCCAGGGCCGTCTTCGCACAACAGCACGCGGAGCTCGGCGGCGACCAGAGCAGCGCACGGTTCGTCCTCGAAGCCTTGCCGGCGTCGTTCGTGCGCGCTGATCTCGACCGCACCCTCGCGCGGCTGCGCGCACAGCGACTCACCCGCGCTTCCGCGGCGAAGACGATCGATCAGTTCGAGCGGATCGCCGCGTGCAACTACTCGATCACGTTCCCGGCCGACTCGGCGATGAACGAGCGCGTCATCCTCCCGACTGGTCCCTCGGAGAGCCATGGCCTGGAGGACGTCCGCCTGGTCAAGTTCACTGGGTCCGACGGAGGCGTCGGCTACCTCGGCACGTACACGGCCTTCGACGGTGGTCGGGTCGTTCCCCAGCTCCTCCGCACCGATGACTTCCGGACCTTCCAGATCACCCAGCTCAGCGGCTCGGCCGCCAAGAACAAGGGGATGGCGTTGTTCCCCCGGCCGGTTGATGGTCAACACCTGGCGTTGTCACGTTGGGACCGCGAAGACAATTCACTGGCGACCTCGGATGACTGGTCCAACTGGGTCGACGTGGGCACCCTGGAGAGACCTCACGAGCCGTGGGAGATCGTCCAGCTCGGCAACTGCGGGTCACCGCTGGAGACTCCGGCCGGATGGCTCGTGCTGACCCACGGGGTGGGGCCCATGCGCGAGTACAGCATCGGCGCCATGCTGCTTGACCTCGATGACCCTCGCAAGGTTCTGGGGCGGCTTCACCAGCCGCTGCTCACCCCCGCCGCGGACGAGCGCAACGGCTACGTCCCAAATGTCGTCTACTCCTGCGGTGGCCTTGTGCACAACGACACACTCGTCCTGCCCTACGGCGAGAGCGACGTCGCGATCCGGATCGCGCTCATCAACCTGACCGAGCTGCTCCAGGCACTCGAGGGCACGGGGACCAGGCGCGAAGCCCTGACCTCGTTGCCCGGGCACGACGACGTTCCCCTGGCTCGCCGACGTCGCCCTCGGCGAGTTCCTGGCCGCCCTGTTGGGCCGCGGGGGACAAAGTAGGACACTGTTGAACTAAATCTCCGGCAACCACGAGACGGAGAGCCACGATGCGAGACAGGGATCTGGAAGCCGGTAGCTACGACGACATCGGGCCGGTCCGCGCCGCCCGAGCTCTCGAGAGCACGATGGGCGCGACGGAGCTGACCCGGCGAACCGTGTTGCGCACTGCAGGCGTTGCGGCAGTCGCGGTGGGTGGGGTCGGCGCGCTCGCGGCCTGTGGCGCGGGCACCAAGGCAACAACCCCCTCGCGCGCACCGGGGGGCTCTGCGTCTCCCGGTGGTTCCGGAGCAGGCGCGGGATCGCTCGCCAAGGTCGACGCGATACCCGTGGGTGGCGCCATCCTGGTGACCGACTCGGGCGGCAAGCCGATCATCCTGGCTCAGCCGACGGCGGGCACCGTCGTCGGGATGTCTGCCATCTGCACCCACCTGGGTTGCACTGTTGCTCCTGCCGGTGCGCAGCTGGTGTGTCCGTGCCACGGGTCGGTCTACAAGGCCGCGGACGGCTCGAACGTCTCCGGCCCGGCGCCCAGCCCACTGCCGGCCGTTGCGGTGCACGTGCAGAACGGCGAGGTCCTGCCGGGCTGAGTTCTTGCGCCGGGGCGACGGGAACCGCGGGCCTGAAGACGGGCTCGACTGGCTTCTTGCCGGATTCGCCGCCACTTTCACCCTGCGTGATGGCGGGCCCGCCTGAGCCAGACAGCTGGCTCGTCGGCGGTGTGCATCGGTCTCAGGCGGGGTGCNGCGCCAGCAGTTGGGGCAGGTGCAGCTCCGGCAGGTGCAACTCGGGGAGTCGCAGCTCGTGCAGCGCGTCGAGCAGGATCCGGTTGAAGACGATTGGCGCGTGGCTGTTGACGTCATGCCCGGCGCGCGGAACGACGCTCAGGCGCGTTCCGGGCTTCGCTCCGAGGAAGCGCCGCTCGTCGAGGCGCAGCAGGTCCCGCTTGCCGTTGACGAGCCACACGGGCACGCCGAGGCGACGCAGGTCGGCCATCGACGAGTAGCCCTTCATCGCGGCGAGCATGTCCGTGACGACGTGCCACGTTCCATCGTCAGAGCGCACGACCTCGTTCATGTGCTGGGCGAGGCGGCGGTACGCGCCGAGCGGCTTGCCGCGGATCTCGGTGGAGCAGCCGGCGAGCATGACGCCCGCGAGCTTGTCCTCGTTGCGCGCCGCATAGGCGAGCGAGGCGTATCCGCCGAGGGACAGGCCCACGAGCAGCGGCGGGACGGCGCACCCGACGACGGCGTCGTCGATCGCCTGAAAGGCGCCGTCGAGCGTGAAACGGTCGGCGGTGCGCGCACCGTGGCCGGGGAGATCGACCGTCACCGAGTGGTGCCCGTGCTCGGTCAACGCTGCCACCTGGGACGACCAGATCGCGGACGAGGTGCGGATTCCGTGGACGAAGACAACGGGGCGCGTGATGGCGAGGCTCTTCTCGGCAGTTGGGGGGAGGCGCTACTGGCCAACAGCAATGATAACCCAGCGACCTGGGTACCCCCTGGGTGAAGTCGATCGCTCACCAGGTAGCGAGCGGGTCCTGCGGGGTAGCGAGCCGTGAAGGCGCGGCCGAGCGCGGCGGCCAGGTCGACGGTCTCGCCGGGGCGGACGACCACGGCGGAAGCGTGATCCCACCGGCTACCGCATCCGGTCACCGCAGCGCCGGCCAGGGTGCATACTTGGAGCGTGATTGAATCAATCGCGCTTGAACTGAAACCCCCGGTGGCGGGGAATCGCCGTGCGCCGGACGTGGCCGATCGCGCCGTCGCGGTGTTGCAGGCGGTCGCGGAACCGATCCGGTGGGCCGTTCTCGACGAGCTCGGTAGCGGCGAGCACTGCGTGTGTGTGCTCCAGGAGCGGATCCCGATCGCGGCGAACCTGCTCAGCTACCACCTCAAGGTGCTGCGCGAGGCCGGCCTGGTGGTGGCGACCCGGCGCGGCCGTTGGATCGACTACAGCCTCGCCGTCGACGCCGCGGACCGGATCGCCGCAGCGCTCCCGCGAGGGGTCGCCGAGCGGTCGGGCGGGTCGTGCTGCTCGATGGAGCCCGCCGAACGCCGGGGCTCGAGGTGACGCTCGTCGACCGCCTGCCGACGACGACGCGCGGCCGAACGCTCGCGCTCGCCGGCGGTGCCACGACCTGGCTTGCGGCACTGTGGCTCAACGGCTGGATCTGGGACCGGCTGCTGTACGACGTCGGTCACCTGGACCCGGCGGCGCGCGTCTCCGGAGCCCTGAACTTCTTCCTGCAGGACACGGTCAAGATCGCGCTGTTGCTTGTCGGGATCATCTTCGTGGTGACCGTGCTGCGGTCGTACCTGAGTATCGAGCGCACCCGCGCCCTGCTCGGCGGCCGGCGCGAGGGGGTCGGGAACGTCGTCGCCGCGGGCCTCGGGGTCGCGACCCCGTTCTGCTCGTGCAGCGCGGTACCGGCGTTCATCGGTTTCGTGGCGGCGGGCGTGCCGACCGGGGTGACGCTGAGCTTCCTGATTGCGAGTCCGCTGGTCAACGAGGTCGCCGTCGCTCTGCTGTGGTCAATGTTCGGCTGGCGGATCGCCGGCCTGTACATCGCAGCCGGGCTCGTCGTGGCCATCGGCGCCGGGTGGCTCCTCGGGCGTCTGGGCGCGCAGCGCTGGGTCGAGTCCTTCGTCTTCGAGACCCGACTGGGCGGTGCGCTGGTGGATGACACCGCCCGCCTCGCCTTCGGCGAACGGATTGAGCTCGGGGCCGAGGAGGTCGGCACGATCTTGCGGAAGATCTGGCCGTACCTCCTGGTCGGCATCGGGATCGGCGCGGTCATCCACGGCTGGGCACCAGCCGACCTCATCACGAGGTACGCGGGTCAGGCGACGGTGCTCGCGGTGCCGTTCGCGGTGGCCATCGGCGTCCCGCTGTACTCGAACGCGGCGGGGATCATGCCGCTCGTCCAGGCGCTGCACGACAAGGGCCTCCCGATGGGCACGTTGCTCGCCTTCATGATGAGCGTGGTCGCCCTGTCTCTGCCGGAGCTCGTGCTGTTGCGCCGCGTGCTCAAGCCTCAGCTCCTCGGCGCCTTCGTCGCGGTGGTCGCCCTCGCGATCATCGGCGTCGGCTACCTGTTCAACGCTCTGCTCGGCTGACCGATCGAAGGGACTCCATCATGATCATCAAGGTGCTCGGCCCCGGCTGCGCGAACTGTGCCGCGCTCGAGCGCGTGACCCGAGAGGCCGTGACGGACCTGGGCCTGGACGCGACGATCGAGAAGGTCACGGACTATGCGGCGATCGCCGGGTATGGCGTGATGCGGACGCCGGCGCTCGTCGTCGACGAGAAGCTCGTGATGGCCGGCCGCGTTCCCACGGCCAGCCATCTTCGTGAGCTCTTGCGGCGCGACGCCTCCTAGCGTCAGACACTGCCGGCGGTCGGCCCGCAGCGAGTCCCGGGCGATACCGGGCCGCGAGGGCCCGGGCCGGCTCGATGAGCACGACGGCGGCCCGCCGGATCATGCTCCTGTTGCCGTTGCGGGTGGTGACTGGGTCAGATCGTGGGCTTGGTGGCGCGGATGATCGCCGAGTGCATACCCGGCGCCGCGTCGTGCGTGGCGGTGATGCTGACCTCGGTGAAG
>JGI24132J36420_10001701_pt1 | contig 9964 bp, 7 predicted proteins | sample BarGraNGADG00212_3_FD_36420 | JGI IMG/M metagenome (IMG submission 36420) | reverse complement strand
TCGAATACGGCGGCAGCCCGCGCAAGATGTATGCGGGGATTGCCATGCTGACCCGGTTGCTCGGCGTGCCCGACGAATGCGTGAAGAAGATCACCGCTGGCGGCCTTCAAGCCTACATCTTCCGTGTCAAAAATCGCGCCGTGGCCATCGCATGGCGCGAAGCCGGCCGGGAGCAAACGCTGAAGTTGGCGGCGCGGGTCCGAGCGTACGACATCATGGGCAACGAGCTCAAGGGACGCGCCCCGGTCTTGAATTCATCGCCCCTGTATTTGTTGGGAGCGAACGCCGACGCGCTTGTTGAAACCTTGTCGCCATAAAAAGCCGACGCATCCTCCCAACCCGCAAACGGCCGACCCACTCACGACGCGGAAAGGATTTTTCTCGTCCCTCGTCCTCGTCCTTCGTCCTCGAAATTCCCGTTCAGAATCGAGGACGAGGACGATAGAAGAGAGGCGTAGTCATCACTGAGCGTCGGCGAGCCTGTGCCTCGTCAGGCTTTTCCGGACGCGAACCCTGTTCAAAGTCCCGGCCCTGTTCTACGAGCAGCGCCGGGTGGGATTGGGAGAGGAACTTCTGGACGAAGTGGAGGCCCTGCTCCAATTCATCCGGGCGCATACGGAATTGGGGCGGCAAGGACTTCACGGCACACGCAGCTTTCCCACCAAGCGGGCGCATGGGGAGTTGGAAGCGGAGCGACTGGTGGCGCAAGGGTTGGTGGCCCTGGTTTTGGAGGGCCAGCGGTTGGTGGAGAAACCCAAGGGGATGGCCGAGAAGTAGGTGTTGGCGTGGTGGTTGCGCCAGCGAACAACAGCCGGGCGGCGGTGGGTGAGTAAGCGGTGGTGGATGGGCGAGGAATCCGGGGTGTCAAAAGCCATCCGACTGGTGAAAAAAAGCCGCGCTGGTAAATTGAATAGATTAAAGCAGCGGCTGTTGAAGGGCTTGAATGATGGTGGCGAGAAGGAAAACAAGCTTGTGCGTGAACACCATTATTCACGGCCTGACCCCGTTCGTCATGAGCGCCGAAATGCGGCTCAAGTCGGCCACGCTTTCTAGGTCGACTCTGGGGCCGGGCCGGCCGGAAAGCGGCAGGTGAAAGTGGAACCCTGGCCGAGGGTGCTGGTCACGGAGACGCTGCCGCCGTGCGCCGTAACGAGGGTCTTCACGATGGCGAGACCGAGGCCGGCGCCACCGCCGGCGCGGGAGCGAGTTTTGTCCACGCGATGAAAGCGGTTAAAGAGCAACGGCAGATGCGCCGGCGGAATGCCTTCGCCCGTGTCCTTGACTTGAAAGACGATTTCGCCGGCTTCGCGCGCAACGCTCAGCGCGACGCTGTCGCCAGCCGGTGTGTGGCGCAGCGCGTTGGTCACGAGGTTGCCGAGGATCTGCTCGATCGCGAGCGCATCGGCGGACCAGGGCAGCGCGTCAGGCGCCGTGACCGTGAAAACGACTTCTTTCTCCGCCGCGAGGCGAGCGAAACGTCCGTGCACGGAGCGGGTGATGGCAGCGGCGTCGCACGGAGCGAGGTGCAAAAGTTTTTGCCCGGCGTCGGCCGTAGCCAGCGCCAACAGGTTCTCGGATAGGTGGGAAAGCCGCTCGATTTCCTCGCGGCAACTGGCCAGCGAGGCACGGTATTCCGCTGAGCTTCGTTCGCGCCGCAGCGCGATATCAATCTCCCCGCGCAGGATGGCGAGCGGCGTGCCCAATTCATGCGCGGCATCGGCAACGAAGCGATGCTGCGCCGTGTGGATCGCTTCGGTTTTGCGGCGCAACCGGCTGGCCGCGGCGATAACGGCAGCGCGCAAGGCGATGACAAACAGCAGGCCGAATCCAGCCAACCCGGCAGCCATCACCCAAGTAAAGCGCGCCACGGCGCGCGCGGCGTCCGGCAATTGCAGGCCGGCCTGCGAAAACCCGAGCACCTTCGCCCCCGCATCGTTCGGATTGCCCACATAAATCGGGTACGTCACGAGTCGAAAAGATCGACCCTCGGTATCAGTGGTCTCGTCGCTGAGCCAGCGCAACTCCCTGGCGCCTTCCCGTTGCGTTCTGCCCGACAGCCCAATTTGGGCAGGTGTATTGACGGAGGCGGCGACTAATCGGCCGTCGGTTTCGAAGACCTGCATGAAGATCTCGCGGTTATAGTCGGCGTGATTGCGCGTGAGGATATCCGAGAGGTTCTCCGGCCATCGGCCTTGCGCGCGTTCGGGCTGCAGGGTTTCGGCGAGATAGCGCGAGCGGTCCCGCAAGAACAGATCGAGAAACGCGGTTTGCACTTTCGCATCGGCTGGGAGCGTGCGGGCTACGAAACTGCGCAGCAGAACTCCGCCTGACGCGAGCAGCGCCACCGCGAGCAGCGTATAGAGAATAACCAGACGGCGTTCGTCGCGGTTCATGCTATCTCCGGAGCCCGCAGCACGTAACCCGCGCCGCGCATGGTATGCACCAGCCCGGGCCCGCGCCGGTCGATTTTTTCCCGCAACCGATAGACGGTGACATCCACGACGTTGCTCATGGCGTCGAAGTGCTCGTCCCATACATGCTCCGAAAGCTCGGTGCGGGAAATCACGCGCCCCCGATGTCGCAACAGGTATTCGAGAATGGCGAACTCCTTCACCGTTAGTTCCACACGCGCGCCGCCCCGGGTGACATCACGCGAGCGTGGATCGAGCACCAGGTCGTCCACGCACAGCCGAACATCGCTCTCGGGCGCGGCCCGGCGGAGCAGCGCATGGATGCGGGCAAGCAGCTCCTCGAAGTCGAAGGGCTTGCGCAGGTAATCGTCGGCGCCGCTATTGAGGCCGCGCACGCGGTCCTGCACGGTCCCGCGTGCCGTGAGCATCAACACCGGCGTACGCTTTTTCTTTGTCCGCAACCGCTCCAGCACCTCGAAGCCATCCAGGCCCGGGAGCAACACGTCCAGCACGATGGCGTCGTAGTCCTGTTCGACCGCGCGGAACGCGCCATCCTCGCCGTCGCCGGTGACGTCCACGGCGAAGCCCTCCTCGCGCAGGCCCCGGGCGAGCAGCAACGCGAGTTTCGTATCGTCTTCGATGATCAGCAGGCGCATGGCGGCGGATTCGGGAAATTGTTGTGCAAGCCTCAGCCAGGAGCAAGCACGGATTGCGCGTATAAGCCTGTCCCGTGGCCCCGCGGGATCAGGCCCGCCAAGGACGTTCGCGTTTGACCTGCTTTAACACCTCCCGAGCGATTTTCACATCCTCCACCACGTTAAAATCGAACATGCCCACCGCCAGGAAATCAGCCCCATTGGCAAAGCCGTATTCAAAGCCTGACTGGGCTGGAATAGCCCCCGCCGCGAGAACCTTGAAGGCAATCCAGGGTTGTTTTTTATCGCGCATATAGGTGGCGGTCTCCTCGGGATCGATGCAAAAGATATTGTCGTGGAATTCGTTATGGTCCAGAGAGTTGGGACCATCCACACAGAATCGTTTGCGCCGGTCCTTCGGCGTGGCCGACCAGTAACGATCGTGATGAAAGGTTTTGACGTAATAATCCGGTTCGATCCCTTGTTTATCGCAGGCCATGGGAACCTCCAGCGCGTGGCTTCCCAATCCGGCGGTTAAGCCCATCTCGCGGATATAGGCTATCGCCCGGCCTAGGGCTTCGATATTACCCGGTTTGTTCGCCTGCACCAACCGGTCACAGTAAGCGCCATGCAGGAAAAGCGTGTCGGCCCCCTGGTCGATGGCGTGGGCGATTTGCCGCTTCAAATCCTCGAAATTGGGTTGCCGCCATTCCCCCCAGGACTCCCGCACACTGACGACGGTTCGAATCCCACCGCCCCGCTGCTGTCGATAATTCTTGATGATCGGCATCTGGTCCAGGTCGATCATGATGGAATTGACGCCGGTTTCCTCGAGCAGTTGCAGCGTGTCGAACTGTTTCTGCTCGGTCAGGTAAGCCTCGGCTAGCCGCCGGATAAAAAGCAGATCGCGCGCATGGCACCAACCGCTGATGATGTTGCCACCAGCTATGATGCGGCTGAGCTTCAATCGGCCCAACTGGCCGCAGGGCATCTCGCCCGGCCGCACCGGTTTTACCGCTTGCGCGTTTTTCTGGGGATCCGTCGCGCTGGCATCCACGTAAATTTTGGTGGGCTTGGAAACCGCGTCCGGTTCCTGGGCGCCCGCGGTTTGCGCAGCGATGGCCCCGGGGATGAAAACCGGAGTGGTCAGCACCGCCCCGGCCAAAGCGGAGCTATTTAGAAAATGACGCCGGCTTATCTTGCCAGGGGTTTCAGATATTTTCATGATTGATAAATCCGGCTATCGCCACACTATTTGGCGATTGAGGAATAATACTACTCGGTCAAGATGACGCGAAGATGACAGGGGACAACGGCAGTCTGTCATGGATTTGTCATTTTCGCCCGCTACACTGGACNGATGAAAAGACCGAATTCCTTTTCCGTCCACCGACTGGTTGTGCCGGTGCCAGATAAACCCCGATGCCGGTTATGAACCTTAAAACGTGACGCAGCTCGACCCATCATCTCGCAAACTAAATCCTATGAAAACGAAACAGAATCAAACAACCCGACGTGAATTCCTCAAGGCCTCCGGCCAGGCTGTGCTCGGCGCCACGCTCGTCTCAGCCGTCGCCCGACCGGGCTACGCGGCGGAAGACAACACCATCAAGTTAGCCCTCGTTGGCTGTGGGGGACGGGGCACCGGGGCCGTCTCCAATGCCCTGGCCACCCGGAGCGGTCCGATCAAGCTGGTGGCCATGGCTGACGTTTTTATCGAGCGCCTCAATCGCAGCTATGAAACGTTGCGGAGCGCGACGGCCAAGGTTCGTGGTTCCGCGGATACCTGGGTTATGGGTTTCGATGCTTCCCAGGTGGAGGTGCCGCCCGAGCGGCGGTTCCTTGGGTTTGACGCTTACCAGAAAGCCATGGATTGCCTCAAGGCAGGGGATATCGTAATCCTTACGACGCCGGTGGCGTTTCGCTGGGTACATTTCCAGTACGCGGTTGCCAAGGGGTTGCATGTGTTTATGGAGAAGCCGATCTCGGTGGATGGACCGACCACCCGCAAAATGATTCAACTGGGTGCGGAGGCTGCTAGGAAGAATCTGAAGGTGGGGGTTGGCCTGATGTGCCGCCACTGCCAAGCGCGCCAGGAACTCTATGATCGTATTAAAAACGGGCAGATCGGCGACATCACGATGATGAGGAGTTACCGTATGCATGGCCCGGCCGGGTTCATCGGTGCCAAGCCTAAGGATATGAATGAGCTGATGCACCAGGTTCAAAGCTACCTCGGTTTTATTTGGGCAAGTGGGGGTGTCTTTCACGATTATGTTGCCCACAACGTGGATGAGTGCTGCTGGATGAAAGAGGCCTGGCCCGTTCGCGCCGATGGCATGGGTGCCCGCTGCTATCGAGACGGCGCCGTTGATCAGAATTTTGACCACTACGCGGTCGAGTACACCTTTGGTGATGGGGCCAAGCTCTTCCTCAATTCCCGGTACATGCCCGGATGTCGAGAGGAATTCGCCAGCTATGCTCACGGCACCAAAGGCTCGGCGGTGATTTCGACCCTCATGCATACCCCGGCCCGATGTCGTATTTTCAAAGGACAAACCGTGACCCAGGCGGACATGACTTGGGCCTTCCCGCCGCCTGAACCCAATCCCTATCAGCTCGAGTGGAACCATTTGGTCGATGCCATCCGTCAGGACAAACCTCACAACGAGGTCAAGCGCGGTGCGGAAGCCGCCCTGGTGGTTGCCATGGGACGCAAGGCGGTCCACACCGGTCAGGCCGTTACGTTTGAAGCGATGCTCAATGATGGTCGCGAATTTGCGCCCGGCGTGGACAAGTTCACAATGAATTCGCCTGCCCCGGTGCAATTGGGTTCCGACGGCGTTTATCCTACGCCACAGCCAGGTCGGCTCAAGGACCAGGAATACTAGATTTATGAACGCACGAATGCTCTCTCTCGTGCTGGCCACCGCGACCGGGCTTGCAGGCCAGGCTCAACCCACGGTGGAAGCGCAGCGGTCAATTCCGGCTCAAGTCCTCAAGACCAACTCATTCAAGGAACTCCTGGTTGGGCCCGAGAAGCCTGAGGATTTCTCCGGCTGGCTCGCCGGAATGCGAGCTTACAGACAGGAAATGCAATCCCTGCTCAAAAGCAAGGGTGGCGATTTTCCGGATCCCTATGCTGAGCCCGCACTGCAGTGGGCACAACGGAGTTTCGTCCAGCCGCAGATGATGGCGCATGACCGGTACTTTTATGATCCTGTGGCCGGCCGGTACACCGTGCGTCGCTATCTTCAGGACCTGAACACTCGGTATGGCGGGATCGATAGCGTGCTGATCTGGCCGACCTATCCGAATATTGGCGTGGACAACCGCAACCAGTTCGACCTCTGGCGCGATATGCCCGGTGGGGTGGTTGGACTGCGCCGGATGGTGGCGGAGTTCCATCGGCAGGGCGTACGCGTCCTCATCCCGATCATGAATTGGGACCACGGAACGCGCGACGAGGGTGTGCCCATGGCGCAGCGGCTTGCCGAACTGGCCAAGGACATCGGCGCCGACGGCTTCAACGGTGACACGATGAGCCCGGTGGGTCGCGAGTTTTACTCTGAGTCCCTTAAACTCGGACATCCCCTCGCCCTGGAGCCGGAGGGAGGCATGGGTGATAAAATGGAGGCACTGGCCTGGAATGTATTGAGTTGGGGTTACTGGTGGCCCTATCAGCCCATGCCGGCGGTGGACCGTTACAAGTTTATCGAGCCTCGTCACCTGACACATGTCTGCGATCGCTGGGCTCACGACCGCACCGAAATGCTCCAGCACGCGTTTTTCAATGGTGACGGTTACGAAAGCTGGGAAAACGTCTGGGGCATCTGGAACGGTGTGACGCCACGCGACGCTGAAGTCTTGCGTCGCATTTCAGCCATCTACCGCACCTTGCCGGCGTTGCTCATCAGCGCAGAGTACGAGCCGTTCACGCCTACCCTGAAAAAAGGCGTCTATGCGACCAAGTTCCCCGGCAAGCATGCGACGCTCTGGACCATGATTAACCGCGCCGCTGCCCCAATCACTGGGGCCCAAATCCAAGTCCCATTCTCTCCCGGCATGCGGTTCTTCGACTTGTGGCGTGGCTCGGAGTTAAAAGCGCATGTCGTCGATGGAAGCGCAACCTTATCTTTCGAACTGGAACCCCGCGGCTACGGAGCTGTACTGGCCACGGCGTCTTCGCCCGGAAAACCCGTGAAAAAGCTCCTGGCGGCAATGCGGCAGCGCCCGCAGGCCGCGCTCGGCGACCTGTCCTCCGAATGGAAAGAGTTGCCCCAACGAATCGTGGAGATTCCGCGCACCCAACCGGCTCCGCGCCCGCCAGAAGGCATGGTCCTGGTTCCCGCTGGCACCTTCCAGTTCGAGGTTGAAGGCGTGATGATCGAGAAGAGCGAGGGTGTGGACGTGCAGTATCCCTGGGAGGACAAGCCGAGTCTCAAGCACAAGCATGAACTCTCAATGAAATCTTTTTACATCGACAAGACGCCGGTGACGTGCGCCGAGTTCAAGCGTTTCCTGGACGCAACCCGTTACCGGCCCAGGGACAGCCACAGTTTTCTGCGCCACTGGACTAGCGGCTCTTTCCCCGAGGGTTGGGCCAGGAAACCCGTGACCTGGGTATCGTTGGAGGATGCGCGCGCCTATGCACAGTGGGCCGGCAAACGCCTGCCCCACGAGTGGGAATGGCAGCACGCCGCTCAAGGATCGGACAGGCGGCTTTATCCGTGGGGTAACGAGAAGGACGACCGCCGCGTGCCACCCTTTGAGAAAGGCCGCGAGCAACGTCCACCCACCGACGTCGATGCCTACCCGCAAGGCGCAAGCCCCTTCGGCGTTCTGGACCTGGTTGGTAACGTCTGGCAGTGGACGGATGAATTCCGGGACGAACACACCCGCGCGGCGATATTGAAAGGCGGCAGCTATTATCGGCCCGACAAGTCCGGTTGGTATTTTCCTCAAGCCCGTCAATTGAACCAACACGGCAAGTATCTGCTGCTGGCTCCCTGCCTGGACCGCTCCGCCACGATCGGATTCCGATGCGTTGTGGATGCGCAGTAGTTGCCGACGGAGCCCAGGGATTGCCCGATTTGCTTGGCGCTTTGATAAACCATAATACAGCCGCGGCCTCGAAGTGCCGAATGACAAACCGATCTTTTGTGTTGATAGGACATGTTAACCTACGCTGGAGTGACAAAAAATGAAATCGATTCGTGGCTTCCTTCTACACTTGAAACCCTTTGCGTCGTTTCTCATCGGGTTGCCGCTTGGCCTCGCCGCTCAGGCCGAGAACATCGTTTTTCCCGATGACGTGATCATCAATGTAAAAAAAACGCCGTACAACGCCCAGGGCGACGGCGTGGCTGACGACACGCCGGCCCTGCAAAACGCGCTTTCGGACGGCTGCGGCAAGAAAGTGGTCTATCTGCCCAACGGCACCTACCGGATCAAAGACACGCTCAGGTTCCACTGCCTTGGACCGATGGTGTTCGGCCAGAGCCGCGATCACACCGTTATCAAGCTCGCGGACAACGCTCCTGGTTTCTCCGATCCGGGCCATCCCAAACCGGCGATCTTAACGATGACGATCACCGGCCCTATCTCGGCTGATCAATTCTTCCGAAAACTGAAGCATTTCACCGTGGATACGGGCAACAACCCCGGGGCCATCGGTGTGCGCATGTACTCTAATAATGAAGGCATCCTGCAGCACGTGCGCCTCAAAGGCAATGGCGCGGGCAAAGTCGGCATCGACCTCGGCTGGATGGACCAAAACGGGCCGATGTTGGTGCGAGACTGTATCGTGGACGGATTTGATGTCGGGATTGCGACCGCTCCCTGGATTAACAGCCAGACCCTCGCCAGCGTGATCCTGACCAACTGTCGCACCTATGGCCTGGATGTCGCGATGCAGGTGTTCACCTGCGAAGGGCTGGATATTCATATGGTGCCAGGGAACAAGAACGCCATTTACGCCCATCATGGCTGCGTGCTCTCCCTCATCAACAGCACTCTCCGCGGTTCCTCGAGCAACGGCGCCATCAAGAACAACGGAGGCAATCTGTTCCTGCGCGACGTCACCACTACTGGCTTCGCCTCCGCCGTCTGTGATACTAACGGGACCCCCACTGTGGCCGGCCCCAACCTCAGCGAGTATTCCTCCGGAGAAGTGAAAAAGCTCTTTGCGGACTCCAGCAATCACTCGATGCGTTTACCCATCAAACAGACCCCGGACACGGGCTGGGAGAGTGACACCAATAAGTGGCTGAATGCGGCCGCTTTCGGCGCTAAGTACGGCGACAACCAGGATGATACCGCCGCGTTCCAAAAGGCGGTGGATGCCGCGGCGGAGGCGGGCAAGACCGTGGTTTACATCCCGACCGTCAGCGGGCGCGATCCCAACTGGTATAATCTCAACGGGACGGTTACGGTCTATGGCAGCGTCAAATGCATCATGGGCCTGAATTTCTCGCGCGTCATTGGCGACGGGAAATTCCTCGTGCGCTCGGACATGAACCACCCGGTCGAGTTCAGCGGCATCTACGGATTTGGCGGCTCACCGCCGTATTTCCAGAATGACTCGGCCCAGCCGATGATCGTTCGCAACTCGGAAGGCCGTGTCCTGGCCAACAGTTCCGCCGATGTGTTTATTGAAGATGTGGCGGGCACCATCGCTATCAATAACCCCAAGGCCCATGTGTGGGCTCGCCAGCTCAATCCTGAATCCCGCGCAATCAACGCTCTAAACAATGGCGGCACCTTNTGGATCCTGGGGCTGAAAACCGAAAACTACGGGATCAAGATCGATACCCTCTCTGGCGGCAGGAGTGAGCTCATCGGAGCTCACGTTTATACTGGCTTTGGCCAGGGGGACAAAACCACCCTCTTCCGAATCAAGGACTCTTCGGCCAGCTT
>JGI24132J36420_10001700_pt1 | contig 9965 bp, 8 predicted proteins | sample BarGraNGADG00212_3_FD_36420 | JGI IMG/M metagenome (IMG submission 36420) | reverse complement strand
ACAGAGGCAAGGATCAATGTCATCAATGTCATCCCGCTCACAGGATTTGTCCCCACAATTGCTATTGCATTTGCTGCTACAGTGGTAAACAGGAATGCGATAATTCCAACAACAACCAGAGCAATAACAGCGTGAAGAAGATTGTTTACGACTCCAAAGTAAAAGAAGACGAATGTGACAGCCAAGGCAACCAAAATGCCTATAGCGATAATCTTCATTGGAATATCCTTCTGAGTTCTTAGGGTGGACTTATTGGACTCTGTATTGCCCTTCAACTCTTTAGCAGCCAATCCGAAAGCAGATTTAATAATGCCTGCTGAGCGTATAATGCCTATAACCCCGGCAGTAGCTATACCTCCAATACCTATATGTCTTGCATATGTTTTGAAGATTACTTCAGGAGACATGCTCCCGATTGTTTGAACAAGTCCTGTGCTCATTAGATCTATCACCTGTGTACCAAATACCAGATTCATTAAAGGTATGATCACGAACCATACTAGCATTGAACCACAACATATGATAAAGGCGTATTTCAATCCGATAATATAACCAAGACCCAAGACCGCTGCTCCAACATTAATTTTGACTACCATCTTGGCTTTATCTGCTATTGCCTCTCCGAATGGAAGAACTCTGGTTGTGAAAACCTCAGACCACCAACCGAATGTAGATACTATAAAATCGTATAAGCCCCCAATAAGACCGCTTACCAATAGAAGCTTGGCTCCGCTGCCTCCGGTCTCTCCGCTGACCAATACCTGTGTAGTGGCGGTAGCCTCCGGGAAAGGGTACTTCCCATGCATATCCGAAACGAAGTATTTACGAAATGGAATAAGGAACAAAATACCTAAAACACCTCCAAGTAGAGAACTGAAAAATACCTTGGCAAAATCTACTGTAAGTTCAGGATATTTTGCTTGAAGAATGTAAAGTGCGGGGAGTGTAAATATGGCTCCGGCAACAATCGCACCCGAACAAGCTCCAATCGACTGGATGATCACATTCTCTCCAAGTGCATTTTTTCTTTTAAGCGCACCCGATACTCCAACAGCTATTATTGCAATAGGAATCGCCGCTTCAAACACCTGTCCCACTTTTAAACCCAAATATGCAGCGGCTGCGGAAAAAATGACTGTCATTAATACCCCCATAGATACAGACCATACACTAACCTCCGGATAGTTCTTGCCGGGTGACATAATCGGTTTATATTCTTCGCCTTGCTTCAGTTCGCGATAAGCATTTTCCGGTAAGCCCTTAGGCTTGTTGTCCTCCATTTCCATAATTTTTTCAGTTTAATTTTCAAAGATAGGAATTTTCTAAATAATTATTTTACCTTTGCAGCCGCAATGAAAAATAGAAGCCGTCATATTAATTTCAATCGTAAGCATAGNCACGTCCGACGGTGTGCCTAACAAGGCAGCTTTAAAAGATCTTTCTGAGATTAAGTCTACGCAGGTATTGTATCCTGTAAATTCACTCACAATTAATAATTTTTATACTGTTTAATTCAAGATGGAAGTAAACATCTGTGTGACTAATATTAGTCATGTTAAGTATGCAGAACGTATCTGCGAATTGGTCTATATTTCTGCCAAGGAAAGAGGTACCGGAATAGCAAAAAGAACTCCTGAGTATATTGCAGAAAAGATGATTGCAGGAAAAGCAGTCATAGCTTTGACGGGTAATGAGGTTGCAGGGTTCTCCTATATCGAAACCTGGAGCCACAGCAAATTTGTAGCAAACTCAGGCTTAATAATTGCTCATGACTATAGAAAATCCGGATTGGCAAGAAGGGTAAAAGCAAAGATATTTGAACTATCAAGAAAAATGTATCCGGATGCAAAGATATTTAGTATTACAACCGGTCTTGCAGTGATGAAGTTAAATACCGAATTGGGTTTCAAGCCTGTCACTTTTTCTGAGCTGACAGATGATAAAGAGTTCTGGAAGGGCTGTGAAGGCTGCAGAAACTTTGATATCCTCCAAAGAAACAACCATAAAATGTGTCTCTGTACAGGTTTGCTTTATGACCCGGCAGAAATATCAAAAAACAAGACACAACCCAATAATATCCTTTAAAAAAAAGAGTATAAGAGATGAAGAAAAAAGTAGTTTTAGCATTTAGCGGAGGTCTGGATACCTCCTTCTGCGTTCCATATTTGAAGTTTGAGAGAGATCTTGAAGTACACACAGTAATGGTAAATACCGGCGGATTCAATCCGGAGGAGGAGAAGAGAATTGAAAAGAGAGCATTAGCTTTGGGGGCAACCTCACATACAAATGTAAACGCCGTTGATGAGTACTACAACAAAGGGATAAAATATCTGTTGTTCGGAAATATCTTAAAGAATGCAACATATCCGCTTTCCGTGAGTTCAGANAGGGTTTTTCAGGCATTAGAGGTTCTTAAGGTTGTGAATAGCATTAAGGCTGAATTTATTGCTCATGGAAGTACCGGGGCAGGAAATGACCAGGTTAGATTTGATTTGGTTTTTGAAGTTATGGCTCCGGAGGTAAATGTTATTGCTCCAATAAGGGAGCTCGGTCTATCCAGGAAGGAGGAGATAGAATATCTCAATAAGTATGGGTTTGACCTCTCATGGGAGAAGGCTAAGTATTCAATTAACCAAGGTCTCTGGGGTACAAGTATCGGTGGTGTTGAGACTTTGAGTTCTTCCGGTGTGCTTCCCGAGGAGGCGTACCCCTCTCAAATTACAAAAACCGGTTCTGAGAGAGTAAAAATCGGATTTGAAAAAGGAGAGCCTTGTTCGATAAACGGTGAGAAGATGGATCCTGTCAGCTTAATACGCAAGCTTAACAACATAGCATCTCCATTCGGCGTTGGAAGAGATATACATGTGGGTGATACCATTATAGGTATTAAGGGAAGAGTTGGTTTTGAGGCAGCAGCACCGCTAATTTTGATAAAAGCTCATCATCTTTTGGAAAAGCACACCCTCACAAAAGGACAATTATACTGGAAAGATCAGCTTGCCGGTTGGTATGGTCAACTTATGCACGAAGCACAATATCTGGATCCTTTGATGAGAAATATTGAAACATTTTTGGAGGATACTCAAAAAGGCGTCTGTGGTACAGTAGAGGTAGAACTTCGTCCATATCACTTCTCTGTATTGGGTTGCGAAAGCCCTTTCGACCTTATGAATTCCAAATTTGGGGACTACGGAGAGACGAATAAATCTTTTACAGGTCAAGATGTCATTGGTTTCACAAAGGTTTTAGCAAATCCATTGAAAATTTATTTCTCAATTCATAAAAATGATTAAGGTAGCAGTAGTTGGAGGGACAGGGTACACCGCCGGAGAACTCCTCAGAATATTGATCAATCACCCCGAAGTAGATATTGTTTCTGTGCTGAGCAGCAGCTCGGTGGGAGCATATATATCCTCTGTTCACAGAGATCTCCTGGGTGAAACCTCTCTTAAATTTTCTGACAGTAAGGAGCTGTCTGAACTCCATGCGGAAATAGATGTTGTCTTTTTGTGTCTTGGACATGGTCTTTCGAAGAAGTTTTTGGATGATTGCCCCCTATCCAAGAGGTGCAAGATAGTAGACCTGGGTAACGATTTTCGTTTGGAAAACCGCTATAATAATATGGAATTTGTGTATGGGTTGAGCGAGTTTTTTAAACAAGAGGTCAGAAAGTCCAACTACATTGCAAATCCCGGATGCTTTGCAACAGCCATCCTTTTGGGATTATCCCCTCTGGCATTGAAGGGAGCCCTTACAGATGATATTCATATCCATGCCATAACCGGATCGACAGGAGCCGGGAAATCGCCATCTGAGAGTACCCACTTTAGTTATAGAAGTTCTAATATATCTGTATATAAGCCCTTTACTCACCAGCATTTGGGAGAGATTGAAAAGAACCTCTCAATTCTGATGGAATCAAAAATTCCTACAATAAACTTCGTGCCCATGAGAGGAGATTTTGCCAGGGGCATCTTTGCAAGTATATATACCAAGTGTAGTGACGATTCAGTTTTGGAAGGGATGAAGGAATACTACCAACAGGTGTATAAAGATTCTCCATTTGTTTTTATTTCAGACGAGAGTGTCTCTTTAAAGGAGGTTGTGAACACAAATAAGGCTCTTATTCATATAGAAAAGCACAATGGATACTGGCATATCACCTCTGTTATAGATAATTTATTGAAAGGGGCTTCGGGACAAGCAGTCCAAAATATGAACCTGATGTTCGGGCTGGACGAAAGCTGCGGTCTGCACCTGAAAGGGAGTGCTTTTTAGCAAAAGAATTAATGTGTATTAAAGAAATAACAGTTTGATGAAAAATTTTGAAGTATATAAGTTATGGCCGATTGAACCGGTAAAAGCCAAAGGTTGCAAAGTATGGGATAGAGAGGGGAATGAATATCTTGACCTTTATGGTGGCCACGCCGTAATCTCAATAGGGCATTGTCATCCTACATATAATAGTATGATTAAAGAGCAGTTGGAAAAGATTTGTTTCTATTCGAACTCTGTTATCAATTCACTTCAGGATGAGTTGGCCGAAAGGTTGGGCAGAGTGAGCGGTTATGCAGACTACTCTCTTTTTCTTTGCAATTCCGGTGCTGAGGCGAATGAAAATGCCCTAAAACTTGCATCGTTTAACAGTGGTAAAAAGAGGGTAATTGCATTTAAAGGAGCGTTTCACGGAAGAACCTCCGGGGCCGTTGCTGTAACTGATAACCAAAAAATTGTCAGTCCTTTCAACTCTGCACATGAGGTGACTTTTGTACCCTTAAATGATATAAAAGCTGTTGAACTGGAGATTTCCAAAGGGGATTGTGCAGCAGTGATAATAGAAGGTATTCAAGGGGTTGCCGGTATCTACATGCCTTCTGAAGATTTTTTAAGAGCACTTAGAGATGTTACATACAAATATGGAGTTGCACTTATCTTAGATGAGGTACAATCCGGTTATGGCAGATCCGGTAAATTTTTNGCACACCAGTATTCAGGAATAAAACCNGATATTATCACAACCGCAAAAGGGATGGGCAACGGATTCCCGATAGGAGGTGTTTTGATTTCACCGGTTATTAAGGCTCAACAGGGTATGCTTGGAACCACCTTCGGCGGGAGTCACCTTGCATGTACTGCTGCCATTGCTGTATTAAAGGTAATGGAGGAGGAGTCTCTGGTTGCAAAAGCCGCAGAACTGGGAAACTATCTGATGTCCGAACTCAACAAGATCAAATCCGAAACAGAATCAAATGCTATTGCTGAGATCAGGGGTGTGGGGCTAATGATTGGTGTTGAAATGGAAAGCAGATTTATTCACGTCAGAGATAAGTTATTGTTCGAAGATAAAATTTTTACGGGAGGAGCAAAGTCAAATATCATACGTCTTTTACCCCCACTGACCGTAAAAAAAGAGGAGATTGATCGTTTTCTGAGTAGCTTTAGAAATCAGTTAGCAAAAATATAATAATTGAGATTTGAGATGAAAAAATTTACATGTGTACAAGACATAGGACCATTAGATGTGGCTTTGGCAAAAGCAAAAGAAGTTAAGACATATCCGTTTGCAGACAGCTCATTGGGGGGGAATAAAACTCTTTTAATGATCTTTTTCAACTCAAGTTTAAGAACCAGATTGAGCACTCAAAAAGCTGCACTTAACCTTGGCATGAATGTGATTGTACTTGATATTAACCAAGGTGCCTGGAAACTTGAGACAGAGAAGGGTGTGATAATGGATGGAGAGAAACCTGAGCACATTCTTGAGGCAATACCTGTAATGGCTTCATATTGTGATATAATTGGTGTGCGTTCATTTGCAAGATTCGAAAGTAAAGCAGATGACTATAACGAGCTAATTCTAAGCCAGTTCATACAATATGCGGGGAAACCTGTTTTTAGTATGGAGGCGGCTACTCGTCACCCTCTGCAGAGTTTTGCAGATCTTATCACCATTGAAGAGTTTAAAAAAATTGAAAGGCCCAAAGTTGTTTTAACCTGGGCGCCTCACCCTAAAGCGCTCCCGCAAGCTGTTCCAAATTCTTTTGCAGAATGGATGAATGAAACAGATTATGAATTTGTTATTACACATCCTAAAGGCTACGAACTTTCTGCAGAATTTGTCGGAAAAGCCAAAGTTGAGTATGATATGGAAGCGGCTTATAAAGGAGCGGACTTTATATATGCTAAAAATTGGTCTGCATTCAGTGATCCTGGTTATGGTCAGATACTATGCATGGACAGAAGTTGGATGGTAGATTCCAGGAAAATGCAGCTGACCAATAATGCAAAATTTATGCATTGTCTGCCGGTGAGAAGAAATATGATTGTTAGTGATGAGGTTATTGACAGTCCTTATTCAATTGTTGTTCAGGAGGCTGCAAATAGAGTAGTCTCTGCGCAGGTTGTTTTGAGAGAAATGTTAAAGTCTTTATAAAAACACCTATAAAAAATTATATATGAAGGAGTTGACTGTTATAAAAATCGGAGGTAACATAGTAGATATGCCATCTGCTCTTGAGGTGTTTCTGAAAGACTTTAGCAATTATCCCAACCCTAAAATTTTAATTCATGGTGGTGGTGTTCTTGCGAGTGATCTCTCTGCAAAAATGGGAATAGAGGTAAAGATGCAAAATGGGAGAAGAATAACTGATTTGGATACGCTAAAATTAGTCACCATGGTTTATGCAGGTTGGATAAATAAGAGTATTGTGGCTATGTTGCAAAAGTTCGGATGCAATGCCATCGGAGTTTCCGGTGCAGATGGAGATTTAGTGCCTGCAACCAGAAGATCTCCTGATCCAATAGATTTTGGTTATGTAGGAGATGTGAATCCGGTAGATATTAATACCGGATTGTTACAAAGTCTTTTAGGAAGAGGGATAACTCCGGTTTTCTGTGCCATAACTCATGACAGAAATGGTTCTCTCTTGAACACCAATGCAGATACAATGGCCTCAAATCTTGCAATTGCGCTCTCAAGAGATTATTATACTCGTTTGATTTACTGTTTTGAGAAAGAGGGAGTTCTTTCTAATCCGGAAAATCCTGACTCCATAGTCCCTCTGATTACCAGAGCGAATTATCAGACCCTAAAGGAGAGAGGAGCGATAACAGGGGGTATGCTGCCTAAGTTGGACAATGCCTTTGCTGCAATAGAAAGCGGGGTGTCCGAAGTATATATAAAACATGCTTCAAATTTGAAAAATAATAAGGGGACTGTTTTGAGATGACAATTGAAAACAAATATTTATTAGAGGCGGAGGATTTACTTCGTAAGATTGTAAGGATAACCTCATACTCCGGAGAGGAGAATGAAGTCTCTCTATATCTTCTCAATTTTCTTTCGGAAAAAGGTGTAGATTGTGTTAGGATAAAGAATAATGTTGTTGCCTATTCGAAGGACTTTAATGCATCCAAACCCACACTGATGCTGAATTCTCACATAGACACTGTTAAAACGAGCGGGGGCTACACATTTGATCCATATAATCCACCACTCTCCGAGGAGAAAATCTGGGGCTTGGGCAGCAACGATGCCGGAGGTTCAGTAGTATCTTTAATCGAGACATTCCTTTTCTTCAATAATAAAAGCCTTCCGTTTAATCTTCTTTTGATACTATCTGCAGAGGAGGAGAACTCCGGGAAAAACGGCATGGAATCGGTTCTAAAAAAAATGCCAAACATAAGTTGCGCAATTGTTGGAGAGCCTACGGGCATGAGGGCTGCAGTAGCTGAGAGGGGTTTGTTGGTAGTAGATGCTGTTGCCCAAGGGGTAAGCGGACATGCTGCAAGAGGAGAGGGGGTCAATGCGATTTATGTTGCTATTGAGGATATTAACTGGCTCAAAAATTACAAGTTCCAGATTATTTCTCCTTTAATGGGAGAGGTAAAAACTTCCGTAACCCAAATTGAGGCGGGTATTCAACACAATGTTGTTCCAGACAGGTGTAAGTTTGTTATAGATATCAGGCCTACAGATCAATACACCAATTCTCAAATAATGGAGATCTTGAAAGCAAATATGAAAAGTGGACTTAAGGCCAGATCGCTCACGAACAGGAGCTCGGCTGTTTCCGACAATCACCCTCTTGTTAACACCGCAGATTTATTGGGTATCGAAAAATTCATCTCACCAACAACATCCGACTGGATGCGGTTAAAAATCCCTGCAATAAAAATGGGGCCCGGAGACTCCTCCAGATCTCACAGAGCAGATGAGTACATCCTTAAAGATGAGATTAGAAAAGGAATAGAGGGGTATATTGATTTTGTTAACAAACTAGAGTTATAGATTATGAGTAAATTATGGGAAAAGGGAATTGAAACCAACAAATTAGTTGAAAACTTTACTGTTGGCAAAGATCGCGAGTTGGATCTTAGACTGGCCAAATACGACATTCTAGGTTCAATTGCCCATATAACGATGTTGGAAAACATCGGTCTGCTCTCAAAAGAGGAGTTGGAACTGCTTAAAACAGAACTTGCAAAATTGTTAAATACTGTTGAGTGCGGCGATTTTAAGATTGAGGGTGACGTAGAGGATATTCACTCTCAGGTAGAGCTCTATCTTACAACTGTTTTAGGGGAGACAGGCAAGAAAATCCACTCCGGACGATCAAGAAATGATCAAGTTCTTGTAGATATTAAGCTCTTTTTAAAAGATGAAATTGTCTCTTTTAAAGATGAGGTTGTCTCTCTCTTCAATCTTCTTCAGTCTCTGAGCGAGGAGTACAAAAATATACTAATGCCCGGCTATACACATGGACAAATTGCAATGCCCTCATCATTCGGATTATGGTTTGGGGCATATGCAGAGACATTGATAGATGATATATACTCTTTAACTGCTGCCTGGAATGTTGTAAACCAAAACCCTCTCGGGTCTGCAGCAGGTTATGGTAGCTCTTTTCCGCTTGACAGAGACATGACTACCAGTCTTTTAGGTTTTAAAAATATGAATTATAACTCCATCGCCGCTCAGTTAAGCAGAGGTAAATCTGAGAAGGTTATGGCGAACGCCCTCTCATCTCTGGCGTCTTCTCTAAATAAACTTGCTACAGACTGCAGTATGTATATGTGCGGAAACTATGGTTTTATCTCTTTTCCGGACGAGCTTACAACAGGCTCCAGCATAATGCCTCATAAAAAAAATCCCGATGTATGGGAGTTGATAAGGGCAAACTGCAATAGGATTCAAAGTACCTCCAATGAGATATCTCTGCTTTGCACAAACCTGCCCCACGGATACCACAGAGATTTCCAACTGTTAAAAGAAATTCTTTTCCCATCGATGGAAAGAATGCACAACTCGATTCAGATGACCCTGCTTATGTTGTCGAACATTAGAATAAACAAAGGCGTAATTGACGATCCTAAATATGACTACCTATTTACCGTAGAAGAGGTAAACAGATTAGTTCTGGATGGTGTTCCATTCAGAGAAGCTTACAAAACTGTAGGCAAACATGTGAAGTCGGGAACTTTTACCGCTAAAAGAGAAGTTGCCCACACTCATAAAGGGAGTATAGGCAACCTGTGTAATTCTGAAATTAAAGCCAAAATGGAATTTGCACTCAATCAATTAAAATAGGCATAATTGCCAAACAATAAATAGGCAACCACAAGAGTCAGCAATATGCCAACTGATGCAAAGATCGCATAAATATTAGTCATGAATTTTGGGAAAATTACCACAGCCAAAACCAGTACTGAGCCCAAGATAGTCGCTATCCAATCCTTCCCATGTAGATTCCCCGATGACCACTTGGTATTCGTTCATATTTCCTATTACAGAATAAGTTTGTGCAGACTTCACCCTTTTGAATAATTACTCTTAAAATAACCGAAAAAAATTTGGAGATTAAAAAAAAGTCGATACCTTTGCAGCCCGTTTGAGAAAAAACGGATAGTTCTTTGAAGTTTTGAGAGAGATAAAGAGGTAAAAAATGGAGATAGAAAATAATAAT
>JGI24132J36420_10001694_pt1 | contig 9969 bp, 13 predicted proteins | sample BarGraNGADG00212_3_FD_36420 | JGI IMG/M metagenome (IMG submission 36420) | reverse complement strand
TTAGTGAAGTCCGCGGGGTGGGCTTTCGTCCACTGAGCGAGGAGCAAGCACGACCGGCCGACGTATTCAGAGAACCGATTTTTGAAGCGGAGAAACAAGCGCTCGAAACACAGCGGCGACAGCTATTGAATTCGAAAAAATGCGGCGTATACTCGCTGCAAATCGGCGGGCGTGACTCTTGGGAAACGGGATGACAGGACTGCTTACCGGTCGGGGCCGGGTCTCGAGGGAATTGACGTGTGCGTGCACGAACTGCCTTCTGCAGACCGGTGCTCAGAACGAAGAACGCCGACCTGACCTGATCAAGCGTGTCGAACGAAAGGGATCGCGAAAATGAAAAGGGTGACTGCTTTCCTGCGCCGAGCGGTCGTACCAAGGAGTTGGACCGGGCTGATCCTGCGCTTGGTCGTGCTCGTCGTGCTCGTGCTCGTAATCGCCGGCCCGCTCGCCTGGAACGCGAGTGTCGACCACGCTCGAAAGAGCGCCTCCGAAACCATCGCCCAGGCCTCGGCGGCAATAGAAGACGCTCGACCGGCCGCAAATGAGAACACCTGGGAGGCCGATCAGCTAGAAAGCGCGCAGACGGCCCTGGTGGAGGCCAATGCCAGTTACGACAGCGGGTCGTTCTTCAATCGCGGCAGCTACGAGCGAGCGAAGAGCCACGCCAAGGACTCACTCGCGCTCTCGAAGTCGGTTACCAAGCGCGTCGAGGACCGCCTCGCCGCGGCCGAGGCGTTCGCCGAGCAACCGGGCAATTACCGACAGGCGATCAAGGCCTTCTTCAGCTTCTACAAACGCTATCCGAGAACGGCGGATGCACAAGTCGCGCTGGACGAAGCCGAATCGGCCCTGTTTTCCATGCCGGATAACGAAAGGACGATCAAGAAGCTCGCCGCGATAGCGAATTTCGAGACGCACTACCCGCTCAAGCAGTTGCCTTCGAGGACGACGTCCGAGGCGCGCAACTATCTGCTCGAGATCGCACGAGCGCAATACGACGAGCTGAAAATGCTGACGAGATCGACCCACAGCTGGGCTCACACCATGCTCGGCAAGGGTAAGGCAGACCCGATATGGATATCGATGTCCAGCTCGGGCACACGCGACGTCTCGACAGCCTTGAAGCTCATCCGGTCCTTGCGACAGCCGCCTGCGATGCGCCGGCTGCTCTCGTTGCTCAAAACCAGCGACGGCTACGGAAAGCAAATAACGGTCACATACGCGCACCCGTCCAGCGAAACCTCCACCTCGAGGCTGTATTCGACCTACCAGATAAGCTCGATCGACTCATTGACCGACCAGATCATGAGTCGTCTGAGTCAAGAGAAGAAGCTGATCGCGAAGTTGTAGAGGCGAAACCGCTTATCGGCTCTCGGCGAGGGTGCGGCTGGTTGCCAGCTCCGCGGGCATATCGTTCCCCTATGAGCGAAGTTCGCATCGGCACCTGCTCCTTCGCCGACGACGCGTTGCTGAAGAACTGGTACCCGCGCGGCCTGGCTTCAAAAGACCGGCTCCGCTACTACGCCGAGCGCTTCGACACGGTCGAGATCGACTCGACCTACTACCGGCTGCCGGGAGCCGGGATGAGCGCCGGCTGGGCCGAGCGCACGCCGCCCGGCTTCCTCTTCCACATCAAGGCCTTTGGGTTGATGACCAGGCATCCCGTGCGCATCGAGCAGCTGCCGGCAGATCTGCGCGCGGCGACCGAGGCGGACGAGCACGGGCGCATCTTTCATCCGCCCGAGGAGCTTCGCGCCGAGGTTTTCCGCCGCTTCCTGAACGGGATCGCGCCGCTTCGTGACGCCGGCAAGCTGGGCGGCATCCTGTTCCAGCTTCCGCCCTATGTCGTCTGCAAGGACTCGTCATTCGACTATCTGACCTGGGCGGGGAAGCAGCTCGAGCCCAACACCCTGCTGGTCGAGTTTCGCCACTCGAGCTGGTTCGAGGAAGAAAACCGCGCCCGCACCCTCTCCTTCCTCAGAGAGAACGGACTGGCGCTGGTGATCGTCGACGCGCCGCGGCTCGAGGGAGGGACGGTGATCCCCACCGTGCTCGAGCTGACCAGCGATGTCTCCTACATCCGCTTCCACGGCCGAAACGCCGCCACCTGGCACCATCGAGGCGGCAGCGCGGCCGATCGCTTCGACTATCTCTACACGCGCGAGGAGCTGGCCGAATGGGTCGAGCCGCTGCGCGAGTTGAGCGGGCGANCCAAGCAGCTTGTCGCCGTCTTCAANAACAACAATTCGAGCCCGCCGCCGGGGCCGCTACAGCGCCCTGTCGCGCAGGCGCCGGCAAACGCGCTCATGCTCCGCCAGCTGTTGCTCGAGGCGTCGGTGCCGGTATCGGGCGGTTTAGCCGACGCAGCGCTCGAGAAATCCGAGCAATATCGGATTGACGATATCGGGTCGCTGGAAGCTGACCAGGTGATTCGCCCCGGGGACGATCACTAGCTCGCCCTGCGGCGTCAGCTCGACCAGCTGTTTCGATTTCGTGACCATGCCCTGATCGAGCTCACCGGCGATCGCCAGGAAGGGACAGCGCAGCGTCCTGACCACGTCGGTCGTGTCCTCGCGGCCGATCATGGCCACCAGCTCCTGCACGACGCCTTCGGGATCATGGCCGGCGATGGCGTTCTCCAACGGCTTCGCCGCCGCCGATTCGGCGTCGACCCCGAGCGCGTAGTCGCGCATCGTCTGCCACTGCGCGAGCGGACCGTTCGCGCGCACGCGAGCGATCGACTCGTCGCGCCAGATCCTTCCATCGGGAGGATCGGCCGAGGCGTGCGAGCCGACGAGCGCCAGTCCGCGCACCCGCTCGGGCGCGCGCTTGGCGATCGCGAGCGCGCAGTAGCCGCCCATCGAGGCACCGATCAAGACCAGATCACCTTCCGTTTCGGCGAGCAACTGCTCGGCCCAGCCGTCGATCGAATCACCGCGCCCCAGCAGGCTGGGCACCTGCACCTGATAGCCGGCAAGCGCCTCGAGCTGCGGCTCCCACATCTCGGGGCCCACCGGAAAAGCGTGAAGAAGAAGAACGGTCGTCCCGATGAGGTTCACCTCCAGAATTCGATTCGGTTACGGCTCGCTCGAGAGCGCGCCTCGGTGTCCTCCGGACAGTGGCGAGGTGCGTTGTCGAGCAGGTTGGCGAGCGCTCGCTCGGCAGCTGAAGATTACTCCGCCCGGCGAGTGTTTCCGGCCGAGATCAGGCCGAGCGCTCGAGCGCCGCGGCGATCTGATGGAAGTCGCCGAAGGGCTCGTAGGGCTTGCCGATTGCGTCGAGATAGCGAGCGAGGCCGCAACGGGCGAAGATGCGCGAGGAGGCGAGTGCCGGACAGCGATCGGAGTAACCGTTCCCGACGTAGACCACCTCGCCCGGCGGCAGTTTCGGGCGCTTGCAGCGCTCGCCGCAGACCGGGCAGATCTCGCCGTCGAAATGGACGCGCCAACCGGTCTTTCCGTCCGAGACGAGCTCGTTGGCGAGCAGATCCGCCTCGATGCCGAAGTGCTCGAGCAGCGGCTCGATCAGCTGCCGGATGTTGGAGGAAAGAAGTAGCGGGCGCTCGCGCTTGGCCAGCTCGACGAAGCCGGGCCGCAGCTCGACGTGCTCGAGCAGCCACTCGACGACCTGATCGAGCGGCGTCGTGATCGTCGCCATCTCGCTCTCGACCACGTGCTGGAGCGTCACCGGCAGCGGCGTGGAATCGTCNATGAAGGCGTCCGAGAAACGATCGACCAGCTCGGCGTCGCCGAACTCGCGCACGATCAGATCCATCGTGTCGGCAACGGTCACCGTTCCGTCCCAGTCGATTACCAAACGCATGCTCACAGGCTATCCGCCCCAACCTCCGTGGCGACGCGGTTACGGTCCCATTAGTNAGGGCGCGGCCGAGGTGGTCGAGGCGTGGATGCCGGGGGCCGCACGAGCCNCGAAAGCGCAGCGGTGGTGCGGTGAGCGGGTTGGTGGTTCCCGGCGCCGCGAATCGGCCGCCTCGGTCGTGCCCNNTAGGGCTCGGTGTGAATGACCAACCGCGTGATCCCGGCACACTTGCGGTGCACCTGCTGCTCTATCTCGGACGCCCGCTTGTGAGCCTCCGAGAGGGTGATCTCGGGATCAAGCGCCACGATCACATAGACGACAAGGCCCTCGTCGGTGCGCACGAAGCGAACCTCTTTCGGAGGCGCGCCGGTCACCTTGCGCACCACCGATCGAATCGCGTCGCCGTAGTCGCGGGTCTGAACGCGGGGCGCGGCGATTCCCGTTACCTCCTCGTCCAGGGGCTCGAGGTGAGTCACCACAGTGGCAATCTCGGGACGCGCGTTCATGATCGCCTGCTCGACCTGCGAGCCCAGTTCGTGGGCGCCGCCAAGCGTGAGGTCTCCGGGAAGCTTGAGGTGCAGCGAGACCTCGTGCCGGCCTTCCAGGTCGGCGATGGTCAGGTTGTGAATCTCACGCACGCCGCGCACGCTCATCGCCGCCGCGCGTACCGCCTCTGTCAACTTGGCCTCGCTCTCGGGCTCGACGTGAACGACGACCTCGCCGCCGTGCAGCATCCCCTCGAGCGCCTGCTCGATCTGATCGGCGGCGGCGTGCCCCTCGGCAACGACGGCCTCGGGCGAGACGCCGATCACGACCTCGGCGTAGTACTGCCCGCCCCCCTCGCGCACGCGCAACTTCTTCAGGTCGACTGGAGGATCGAGCTCGTCTATCGCCTGCCGCACCGTTTCTGTTGCGGAACGTGGGCTACGGTCGATCAGGATGTTGGCATTCTTGGAGGCGAGCCTCGCCGCCGCGTAGAGGACTATCGCAGCGATGAAGATGGCGGCGATCGAGTCGGCCTTGGGATAGCCGAAGTGAACGAAGACGAGCCCGACGAGCACTCCGGCCGAGCCCAGGAGGTCGCCGAGGAAGTTGAGGGCGTTCGACTGTAGGGCCGCACTCCGGTGCTTGATCGAGGCGCGAGAGGAAACGATCGTTCGGCCGGCGTCAACCAACATCACGATCACGATCACGAGGATGGCCCACCAGGTGGCGTCGACCTTGGGCGGACTGGAGCTGGCGAGTCGTTGCGATGCGGCGAAGGCAATCCAGATGCTGATGATGAAAAGGAGCGACGACTCCGCGAGCGCAGCCAGATGCTCGACCTTGGCATGACCCCAGGGATGCTCGACGTCCGCCGGCCTGGCGGCGATCCCAACCGCGAAGAGCGTCATCAGAGCCGTAACAAGNTCGAGACCCGAGTCCAGGGCACCGGAAAGGAAGGCCAGGCTGCCCGTGATCAGGCCGGTCGTCACCTTGAGCGCGATCAAGCCCAGTGCCGCGCCGACCGAGGTCAGCGCAGTTTTCTGTTGCGCGCTCAGAGACGTTTTCTTTTGCGACCTCACACCTAAAGCCTATCCCGCCAGGGCGGCACAGACTCCCAGCCTAGACGACCTGGGCGCACGTGACGCGTGACGAGATCAGGCGAGTTGCGGCTGCTCGCCGTCCAGCGCCGCGAGCCGGAAGCCACCCATCTTCTCGAGCGACTCGATGCGGGCGTCGAGCGAGGGATGGGTATCGAATAGACCGCTCATCGCCGCCCGCATACCGCGCGCGTTGTTGAGCGGAGTCTCGATGTAGAGGTGCGCCGTGGCGCGGTTGGCGTGACGAAGCTCGGTCGTGTCCTGCTTCAGCTTCCAGAGGGCCATCGCCAGCCCCTCGGGGTCGCCGGTGATCTCGGCCGAGGACTCGTCGGCCAGGTACTCGCGCCGGCGCGAGAGCGACATCTGGATGCCGAAGGCGGCGATCGGAGCCGCGATCAACATCACAAGACCGACGATCATCAGGATCGGGTTGCCGCCGTCGCGGCGCCTCCCGCCGCCGAAGAAGGCGAAGCGGAGGGCGAGGTCGGCGACGAGAGCGACGACGCCCACGAGCACCGCGGCCAGACTCATCAGGCGCACGTCGCGGTTGCGAACGTGCCCGATCTCGTGCGCGATCACCGCTTCGAGCTCGCGCTTTTTCATCATCGCCAGCAGCCCCGTCGTTGCGGCGACGTAGGCGGTCTTGGGCGAGCCGCCGGCGGCAAAGGCGTTCGGGCAGGGGTCGTCAACGACGCGCACCTGCGGTGTCTGCTCGAGACCGGCGGCGATCGAGGCGTTCTCGACCGCGCGCACCAGCTCCGGGTACTCCTCCTTGGTCACCTCCCGGGCGCCCGTCCAGGAGGCGATCATCCTGCCGTTGGCAAACCAGGAGTAGAGCGCGTACACGAAGGCGATGCCGGCGATGATGATCAGCGCGTAGCCGCCGTAGAGAGCCTGTACCGCGGCGCCGATCGCGACGAAGACCAGCCCGAAGGTGAGCACGAGCATTCCCGAGCGAATGCGGTTGGAGCGGATCTGCTCCTGAAGAGTCATTGCGAAGCGGGGTCGCCCGAGAAGTCGACGTTAGGCAGCTGCCCCTCGGCCGGTGACTCGAGCTCGAAGAACTCGCGCTCGTGGAAGCCGCCGAGCTTGGCCACGATCAGATCCGGAAGGCTCTGTATGCGGGTGTTGTACTGGTAGACGGTCTGGTTGTAATAGCGCCGCGCGGCCGCGATCTTGTCCTCGGTGTCGGTCAGCTCGTCCTGGAGCTTCTGGAAGTTCTCGCTCGCGCGCAGCTGCGGATAGGCCTCGGCGACCGCGAACAAGCGCCCGATGGCGGCGCTCGCCTGTTTGTTGGCCTCACCGGCCTGAGCCGGGCCGCTCGCCTGCTGCATCGCCGTCCGCGCTGCGGTTACCTCTTCGAAGAGCTGGCGCTCGTGCGCGGCGTAGCCCTTGACGGCCTCGACCAGGTTGGGAATCAGATCGGTGCGGCGTTTGAGCTGCACATCGATGTTCGACCAGCCGCGCTTGGCCTCGTTGCCAAGGCGAACGAGGTGGTTGAAGATGAGTACGGCCCAGATCGCGATCAGGACTAGAGCGCCGGCGATGATGTACACGGCAATCACGATGGCCGCAATTATAGAGAGCCGTGGCCAGTGCGGAACTTATCGGGCTCGATCTCAGGCGATGTGAGCCGCAGCAAAGAAGGCTAGGCCGAGCCAGGCCAGATCGACCTTGCTCTGTCCCAGGTCGTAGCCAAAGGCAGCGAGCAAGAAGAGGATTACAGCCACTACGTAGAAAAGCCCTCCGAGTCCGTATCCCGCGATTTTGCGTGTCATTCGCCTCGCCCTTTCTACCGGTCGTTAGTGCGATAGCTCGATCGGGGTAGGTTAACGTAGAAGCGCGGCTGCGCTAGGGTTTCCGAGATGGCCGAGCCGACTCGTGACGACGTCGAAGCGCTGATCGCGGGGGCGACACCGCATTTCGCCTTCCAGCTACGCGCGCGCCTGCAGGAGCTGGTCGCCGAGCTGCCCGCGGAACACCCGGCGCGCACCTACGCGCTGAAACAGATGGAACTGCTCGACCGGCTCGGCTACGCCTCCTCCAGGGCCGAACAGGGCGAGCCGGAAGCGCGTACGAAACCGGGCTGGGAACAGATCCCGAGCTCGGCCACGGCCTCCGATCCGCTGCCGAGAGAGCAATGACAGGCGCCGAGCGCGGTAACGAGACGGCCCGGCAAAAAGCGGGCACGGTGCTCGTCACCGGCGGCTCGCGCGGAATCGGCAAGGCGATCGCGCTCAGGCTGGCGCGCGAGGGCGCCGCACGGGTGGTGATCGGCTACCTGCGCAGCGACCGTGCCGCCGAGGAGACGGCCGCGGAGATCGAGGCGCTCGGCTCGGAGCCGCTGCTCGTGCGCGGCAACATCAGTTCCAAGCGGGTGCTCGAGCAGGTTGCCGAGCTGGGCCCGCTCGCGGCGCTCGTCCACAACGCGGCCACCGGCGTCGCCCGCCCCGCGCTCGAGACCGATACTCGCCACTGGGACTGGACGCTGAACGCCAACGCCCGCGCCTTTCTGCAACTCGCCGCCGCCGCGGCGCCGCAGATGGCGCCGGGCTCCTCGATCGTCGCCATCTCCAGCCTCGGCTCCACGCGTGTGCTCAAGAACTACACCCTGGTCGGCACCTCCAAGGCCGCGCTGGAGGCGCTCGTTCGCTACCTCGCCGTCGAGCTGGCGCCGAAGGGAATCCGCGTCAACGCCGTCTCGGGCGGCCTGGTCGAGACCGGCGCGCTGGAGCACTTCCCCAACCGCGAGGAGATGCTGCAGATGGGTCGCGAGCGCACCCCGGCCGGGCGAATGGTCACACCCGAGGACATCGCCGGCGTGGTGGCCTTCCTTCTTTCGCCCGCAGCGGAGATGATTCGAGGACAGACGATCATCGTCGACGGCGGATTCTCGCTTCCGGCATGACTCGAATCAGAATGATGACCTGGTGACTGGGTGCGATCGGTGGATGAGATGCTAGGACGCAGGGAGCCCCCATATCGGGGAGATATGGGGGCGACTGAGGACAACGCAGGTCGCCGCCGAGCGCGGCCAGGCGGCAGAGTGCTTCGTTTTGATTCGAGTCTTTAGGAGGCCCGGTGGAGCCAACCGAAGAGAACATCAGGGTCTGGGACGAGATCCACCGCCGCCGCGAGCGCGAGGTCGAGAGCCTGCCGACGCGCGTCGCCGAACGGTTGCCGAACCTGAGGGAGCGCTCTGTCTGCCACCTCGGCTGCGGCACGGGCGGACAGACGCTGCAGTTCGTCGAGCTGGGCGCGTTCCTGACCGGAGTCGATCCCTCGGCCAACGCACTCGTGCGTGCGCGCGAGAGCGGGCCGAGCGTGGCCTGGGTGCACTCGCCGCTGGACGAGCTGCCTCTGGAGCTGAAGCGAGGCCGCTTCGACCTCGTCTACGCCGGCGTGGGCTCGCTCGCGCGCGTGAGCAACATCAACGAGTTCGCGCACGGCATCGCCGGGGCGCTCAGGCCAGGCGGCGGCCTGATCCTGTTCGACATCCACCCCGCCCGGCGCTGCCTCGANGCCATCCTGCACTGGCGCGAGGACTACTTCGCCCCGGTCACCTCCGAGGGGATGGGGCTGTGGCGCATCGGGCAGATCCTCATGGCGCTCGCCGCCGCCAAGCTGCAGCTGCGCGCCTTCGACGAGTTCCCGGGCGAGCGCGCCTTCACCCGCTTCGAGCAACGCGTCCCGGCCGAGCTTCTCGTGCTGGCGGAAAGGAGCCTGTAGTGAGCGATCTGCGCATCCTCGCCATCCCCGGCAGCCTGAGAAAGGCTTCCTTCAACCGTGGCCTGCTCGTCGCGGCGCAGGAGATCCTGAGCGGGCGGGCCGAGCTCGAGCTCGTCTCGCTGGCCGAGATCCCGCCCTACAACGACGACGTGCGCGTGTTCGGCTATCCCGAGCCGGTCGAGAGCCTGCGCGACGCGATCGANCGGGCGGATGCGCTCCTGATCGGCGCGACCGAGTACAACTTCGGCCCCTCNGGCGTGCTCAAGAACGCGATCGACTGGGCCTCGCGCCCGCCCGGGCCGCCGCTGCACGGGAAGCCGTACGGACTGGTCGGCGCCTCGGTCGGCGGCTTCGGGACGGTGCGCTCGCAACTGCAGCTGCGCCAGAATCTGCTCTTCGTGCAGGCGATCGGATACCCGGGCTCGCTGCACGTCTCGGGCGCGGCCTCGCTCTTCGACGAGGACGGGAAGCTGACCGACGAGAATACACGGCAGAGCCTGAGCGACTTCCTGGACGGGTTTATCGAGTTCCTGCAGCGAGTCCGAGTAGGCGAGTAGATGGGGAAGATCAACAAGGAGTGGCATCTGGCCAACAAGATGCCGAAGAAGGCCAGCTTCGAGCAGCGGGTGGAATGGCACAAAGGGCACCTGAAGAACTGCTCCTGCCGCACCGACCTTCCGCCCGAGATCGAGAAGGCGATCGCGGCTGAGGCCGCAGACCCGCCGTCGCGCTAGTCGCTGGACATCGCGCACGCCTCAGGTATCTGAATCGGCCCGAATCTGACACGGAGACGTGCGCTTCGTGTCTCGGTTGGACGCTAGTTTCAAATCACCCCGCG
>JGI24132J36420_10001691_pt1 | contig 9974 bp, 7 predicted proteins | sample BarGraNGADG00212_3_FD_36420 | JGI IMG/M metagenome (IMG submission 36420) | reverse complement strand
AAAGGTGCGTACAGCTATCTCAATAAGTTCATCAACGCCTTCATTNCTGTTCGCGGATATGGGAATTACAGGNACGCCCAGTTCGGCCTGCATTTGTTCAATTCTGATCGTGCCTCCGTTCGCTCTTACNTCATCCATCATATTCAAGGCAATAACCATTGGAATATTCAGGGAAATNAGCTGAAGGGACAAATACAGATTGCGTTCAATATTACCGGCATCCACAATATTGATAATGCCGTCCGGNCGTTGTTTGGTAATATAATCACGTGTTACAATTTCTTCATTTGAATAGGGAGAAAGTGAATATATGCCTGGTAGGTCAACTACGGTAATTTCCTTATGTCCACGTATTACACCTTCTTTTCGTTCAACCGTAACACCGGGGAAATTGCCAACATGCTGATTGGATCCGGTAAGCTGATTGAACAAAGTCGTTTTTCCGGAATTCTGATTCCCGGCCAGAGCAAAAACCATTCTCTTAGTCCACCCTCTCCACTTCAATATTCCTGGCATCATCCATGCGGAGTGTCAGCTCATAACTGCGGAGAGTCAATTCAATCGGATCCCCCATAGGCGCTGTTTTTCGAATTATAACCGTCGTCCGGGGTGTCAGTCCCATATCCAGAAGCCTGTCACGCAATGCTCCGTGGCCATTCACTGCCAGTATTTTTGCTTTGTTCCCGATTCCCAATTCGCATAGCGTCATATTCTTATCTCCTGCATTATATCTTCATCACTTCTGTCAACTTAGCTGTGGTTTCATTTTGTCCCGTCAATTATCCGGGAAAAGTTAGACTCGACTAATTCTTATTTAATCATATAAGTTAGACGAGACAAACACAATAGGAAAATTGAAAAAAGGTGCACAAATCAGGTGATATATTTATCCTCCCACTTTACGCTCGCAAACGGTAAGCGTAAGATATAGAGGAATATTGTTCTTAACTGTATTGTTGCCGGCGGAGGTGGTTTGGGATGTCAAATTGGTGGCAGGATCGAGTCGTTTATCAGATCTACCCCCGAAGCTTTCAGGATACGAACGGTGACGGAATCGGTGATATTCCGGGAATCATATCCCATCTTCCTGAGCTCAGTGAGCTGGGCGTTGGTATTCTGTGGCTCTCCCCTGTATATTGTTCGCCTAATGATGACAATGGATATGACATTAGCGACTATCGCAATATACAGCCGGAATTCGGCACGATGGCGGATATGGACCGCCTCATTGCTGGGGCCGGGAACCTTGATATCAAAGTGGTAATGGATCTGGTCATCAACCACACTTCCGATGAGCATGAATGGTTCCAAAAGAGCCGTGACCCGAAAAGCCCATATCGTAACTATTATATCTGGCGGCCTGCAGTAAATGGCGGCCCGCCGAATAACTGGACCAGTTTTTTTGCGGAGAAATGTTGGGAATACGATAAATTGAGCGGTGAATACTATCTGCATCTTTTTTCCAAAAAACAGCCCGATCTCAATTATCATAATCCGGCTGTCCTCGGGGAAGTTGAGAATATCATGCGTTTCTGGCTTGACAAAGGAGTCTCGGGCTTCCGTTGCGATGTTATCAATCTTCTTTACAAAGCTTCCCTCGAAGACGGCACAAAGAAGATGATCCTGACCGGCAGCGAGCATTACATATCACGAAACGGAACACATGAGGTTCTGCGGCGTCTGCGTAAGGATGTACTCGACCACTATGATTGCTTTGCCGTAGGGGAGACAGTATTTGTAACTCCGGCCATGGCACACGATCTTTGTGACAGGAGCCGCGGCGAGCTTGATATGGTTTTTTCTTTTGAACATATGGAGACCGATCAATACATTGTTAAATGGTTCAAGCGCCGGTTCCGGGCCGGACGTTTTGTAAAAATCATTACAAAGTGGCAGGATGCGCTCGAGTGGAACGCGAATTATTTTGAGAATCATGACCAGCCAAGAAGCGTATCACGGTTTGGCAACGACACGGAATACTGGAAAGAATCCGCCAAAATGCTGGCCGTCTGCCTTCTTTCACTTCGCGGCACGCCTTATATTTTCCAGGGTCAGGAGATCGGAATGACTAATTTCGATTTCAAGACAATGGATGAGATCAGGGATATCGAATCCCATAATGTCTACCGCCTGCTCAGGCACATGCATTTCCCTAAGGGCATTTGCTGGAATATTATCCGTGTTTCAAGCAGGGACAACGCCCGTACCCCCATGCAGTGGAGTAATTCCGCGAATGCCGGATTTACAACAGGTATGCCCTGGCTCGGCATTAATCAGAATTACCGCAGAATTAACGTGTATGATCAGAAGAAGGATTCCTCCTCAATCCGGAAATTTTACCAAAAAATGATCGCCGTGCGCGGGCAAAGCGACACCCTCAAATACGGATCATTTCATGCACTTCATACAACCAACCGCCTCTTTGCCTTTGAGCGCGAATATAGCGGGGAGAAGCTGACGGTGCTTCTGAGCTTTTCTCCAAAAAAGCAGAAGGTGACCGGCCAGGGAAGTGTATTGATCGCAAGCTCGGGACGCACCTCGTATGACGGGGTCCTGGCACCTTATGAAGCCGTTATTCTAATAAGCGAGGTGAAGGCATGATTTCATACACGGACGGAACCTTTCGACTGGATACGCAAAATACAAGTTATCTTTTCCGGGTGACTGCATTCGGCCATCTTGAAACAATTCATTACGGAGAGTTCCTTCAGGATCAGAACCTTGAGGCCATTTTACTGAAACATACGGCAATGGTCGGAAGCACTGTTGCCTATGATGCGTCGGACCTGCTTTATTCCCTGGACACTCTTTCCCTTGAGTGGTCGGGAATCGGCAAAGGCGATTACCGTCATGCCCCTGCCGAGATCCGTATGCCGGATGGTTCATTTGTGACGGATTTCAAATACACAGGGCACAGAATCATAGATGGCTGTATCACGATGATAACGCTTCCCTCGTCTTACTGCGATCCTGCAAATTGCCAGACACTTGAAATCACTATGAAGGATACACCGGGAGAGGTGACGCTTCTGATGTACTACACAATCTTTCCCGGGACAGATGTCATCTCACGCCGTGTTGTTCTTGAGAATCACAACAAGAAGTCCCTTGTGATAAGAAGCCTGATGAGTATGATGATCGATCTTCCCAACCGGAATTATTCGCTCATGACCTTTCATGGCGGCTGGATCAAAGAGGCCCACCGCCAGGAAAGTAAACTCCAATATGGACTCTTCGTCAACGAAAGTACGACCGGGGCGTCGAGCAACCGCCATAATCCGGGGTTTCTTCTTGCCGAACAGGGTTCAACGGAGAGCAGCGGACGTGTATATGGATTCAATCTGGTCTACAGCGGCAATCACTACGAGGGCATAGAGCTGAGCAATCAGGACCTCGTCCGCGTTATGAGCGGCATCAATCCGCACTGTTTTGAATGGCCCCTTGCCATGGGAGAACGTTTTGAATCCCCTGAAGCCGTCATGACTTTCAGTGATCAGGGGTATAACGGTATGAGCGGACATTTTCACGACTTTATTAACGAGCATATTGTACGCGGCGACTGGAAAGGCAGGGAACGGCCAGTTCTTCTGAATAACTGGGAAGCTCATTTTTTCTCTTTTAATCAATCTAAACTTATGCGGCTGGCTAAAAGGGCAAAGCGCCTCGGCGTTGAGCTGTTCGTCCTTGACGACGGATGGTTCGGCAATAGAAACAGCGACAATGCAGGACTCGGCGACTATACAGTCAACCGGAAAAAACTTCCGGGCGGTCTTCCAAAATTCGTACAAAAAATCAATCGTCTCGGCATGCAGTTCGGCCTTTGGTTCGAGCCGGAGATGGTCAATCCGGACAGCGATCTGTTCCGGGCGCATCCCGAATATGCCGTCCGGATTCCCGGCCGCGAGCCTTCCCTGGGCCGTAATCAGCTCGTCCTGGATCTGTGTAATCCAAAGGTGCGGGATTACATTGTTGAGTCCGTCAGGGGCATCCTGACAACGGCAGACATCTCCTATGTCAAATGGGATATGAACCGGCACATGAGCGATATGTATTCTCCCTGTCTTTCGAATCAGGGAGAGTTCTTCCATCGCTATATGATCGGACTTTATGATCTCCTGAACCGCATTTTCAAAGATCAGCCGCAGATTCTTCTGGAAAGCTGCTCAAGCGGAGGCAACCGGTTTGATCTTGGTATGCTGTGCTATTCACCGCAGATCTGGGCATCGGACGATACCGACCCCATCGAGCGTCTTGAAATCCAGAAGGGGCTCTCCTATCTGTATCCGCTGTCAACTATAGGCGCACATGTATCGAGCGCTCCGCATCAGCAGACGCTCCGCCCCACACCGCTGTCGACCCGGTTCAACGTCGCAAGCTTCGGGTGCCTCGGCTATGAACTTGATCTCAAATACCTTTCCCGTATGGAAAAGCACGAGATCAGGGAACAGATCTGCTTTTACAAGAATCATCGGAAGACGATGCAGTTCGGCCGGTTTTTCAGACTCGATGCGCAGAAACCCAACAAGCAGCATTGGCAGGTCGTCGCGAAGGACGGACAGGAATCAGTTGCCGGATTTTATCAGACGAAGTCTACGGCTGGGGAGGGATTTGATTATCTTCCGCTCACAGGACTTGATGTTAAGTCCAGGTATACAGTCCGCACCCGGGCGCAGCCACTTTATGTGAAGCGTTTCGGAGGACTGATCAATCATATTCTTCCCTTTCACATACATCCCGACGGATTTCTGGTCAATCTCCTGAACAAGTTTTACACNCTGACGGACTGCGTTGAAGAATATGAGGGCTACGGGGATCTTCTGCTGTCCGGTGTAAAGCTGAACAACCAGTTTATAGGAAGTTATTACAATGCCCGGACAAGGCTTCTGGGGGATTTCGGTTCCAGCCTGTATATCATCCGCCGCGAAAGCTAAGTCTATCTGCATGCCAAAGGAGGCAGCACTTATGAATGATCCTTACGCGACCCGCAACAAGTACGCCTTTAGTCTGGGAACGATTGGAAGGGATATGCTCTATACTCTTGTCAGCATGAGTCTGACTTTTTATCTTACGGAAGTCTTGAATCTTCCCACTTCCACTTTTGCCGGTGCCGCTGTTATCATGCTGATTGTTCGTTTTTATGATGGATTTAACGACCCGTTCATGGGTTATATCGTTGATAATACTAAGACACGGTTCGGTAAATTCAAGCCCTGGATTGCGATCGGCGCACTTCTTTCAGCCATCCTGACAATTCTTTTCTTCTCAGACTTCGGCCTTACGGGGCCTGCTTTCCTTGTCTCCTTTGCGGTAATCTACATCACATGGGAAGTTGCCTTTACGGCAAATGACATCGCATTCTGGTCTATGCTTCCGGCGCTCTCCATTGATCAGAAGGTCCGGGAGAAGATCGGAGCCGCCGCACGTATCTGCGCAAGTATCGGAATGTTTGCGGTCATCGTTGCTGTTCTTCCGATCACCAACGCAATCGGAACTGCAGTCTACAAATCAGATGCAGCTGCAAACAACATTGTTGTTCCCGCTAAATTTGTTTTGAATCCTGTCTACCTGCAGAAAGGGTACTTCATCTTTGCTGTCATTGTTTGTGTGATTATGGTACTTGGGCAGTGCATCACTCTTTTTGGAATCAAAGAACACAAGGAACTGTTTAAGCAGGAGGAACATACCACGATTCGTGATATGTTCCGTGCCATTGTAAAAAATGATCAGCTTCTCTACATAGCGCTGTCGCTGGCACTATTTATGACCGGTTACTGTACTACGACATCCTTTGGAATGTATTTCTTCAAGTANGCCTACAAAGACACAAACATGTATTCCATCTTTGCGCTCGTTCTTGGTGTNTCTCAAATCACAGCTCTTGCTGTCTTCCCGCTTTTCAGCAAACGTTTTGCACGGAAACAGCTTTATTTAGGTGCAACGGTTCTTGTGGTCGCAGGATACATTATTTTCTTCTTCTCACCGATGAACATGTTCTTTATCGGCGCGGCCGGAATCCTGATTTTCGCCGGCCAGTCTTTTATTCAGATCCTGATGCTCGTATTCCTCACGGATACGATTGAGTATGGCCAATGGAAACTCGGCAGAAGAAATGAAAGCATTACCTTCTCTGTTCAGCCCTTTATTTACAAAATAGGAGGGGCAATCGGCAACGGCATTGTCAGCCTCACCATCATCCTTGCAGGAATCACTACAGCTGCAACACCGGAAGATGTAACCCCCAACGGCCTTCTGATCATGAAGTCAGCCATGCTGTTTCTTCCTCTTGTCTTTATCGTTGCCGGGTTTTTGGTCTACCTCACCAAATTCAAAATTGACAAGAAAATGTTTGACAGGATAGTTGTGGAACTTAAAGAACGCGGTGATATTATCGAAAGTAAAGAACGTGATTAGAAATCAATAAAAAATAACAGAAGGACCTTTCGATATTCAATCAAATTAAAAGCTGTATACAAATGCATGAAATATGCATTTGTATACAGCTTAATGACATTATATACTACGAGACTCCATAATTATTAACGCTGGTTCTAATCTTAAAATTCAAAGACCCGGGTATTAATAAACCTGATTTCCACTTTTACCCAAGTGTTCCAATAATTGTCAATTTATCAAGGACAGAAGTTCCATGGGGTGCCGATGCAATGACTGATGAAAGATCCTGTCCTGCCAGATGGGTCTGATGAGCGCCATTACTCCAGCCTTTTGCATTCGTTACATCGTATACAATACCGTTGACTGCTACATAGGCTAAATTTCCGTTCAGTCCATCAAATGTCTTAAGTTCATCCAGTGTAAAAACTTTTTGCGTTGAACCGGCTGCTGTTGTCGCACCGGCTGCTGTTGTTGTACCAGTCTTAGTTGTTGCCGCGGTCTGACCGGCACTTGTAGTGGCAGTCGTAGTGCCTGTTGAAGAAGAACATCCGGCAAAACCAATCATTGATCCGGCGAGTGCCAGGGTAAGTAGAATCATTGCTAATTTTTTCATAATAAACACCTTTCTTTCTTTGAATACAAATTATAGCGAAAAACTCTCGAAGTGAATATGCTTTTTACTGATACCTTTTGAATGAAGACCTTTGATTACCTTGGACTGCATTATAGCGGGTCCGCAAACATAATACTGTGCATCATGCATGCTGCCGATGCAGCTTCCGATTACTCTTTCCAGAAGTCCGTTCGTAATAAAACCCTTTTCGCCGTCATAATCCTCTTGTTTTGCTACGACTGGAACAAGTGTGAAATTCTTCATCTCCTTTTGGAATACGGCAAATTCATCAGGGCAGATCATCTCACTCATACTGTTGATTCCCCAAAAAAGCATCACTTTACGGTCCCTGTCATTCTTATAAAAATATCGGAGGATGCTAAGCATTGGAGTGATCCCAACTCCGCCGGCAATAAGAACAACCGCCTTGTCTTTCGGGTATAAGAGCGGGCTGAACCTCCCGTACGGAGCTGTCAGCAAAGCCCTGTTGCCCGGTTTGATTCGCTGGATATCGGCTGTCCAGTCACCGAGATTCTTGATAGTCATAGAAATTGTGTCTTTATTTGTTGGCTCCGATGTCAGAGAAAATGGATGCTCTTCCCCACTGACTCCATCACCAAGGATGCGGATAAATCCGAATTGTCCGGGCAGATAACGGAATATCTTGCCGTTTTCCGGCGTCATAGTTATGGTCCGCATCGTTGCAGAATCCTCAGTAACACTTTCAACGACAAATTTATGGCTGAGGAAATATCTCAGGATTACTTTGTGATATAGATAAAATCCCATAGCCGCACCAAAATATGCTATATAAACTGCCATGACAAATGTGTTTTTAGCTGAATAACTGAGCATTACATGGATAAAGACAAGGATGACTGCAGCAACCATTATATTGTGCAGAATTTTTTGAATATTGTATTTTCCAATATACACCTTTTTGGCAAAATCCCGGACATACATTAGAGGTTTTATCTTTTGAACAAGGGTGTCAATTAGAAACACGAGTCCGAGAACAGATGCAATGATAAAAATAATCAGGGCTGCATCACCTAACTGCGTCTTAAAACTTTCTTCAAAAGATTCCCCTTTAAGGAGTTTGTGTACAAAGGCTGCAACAATTGCGAGGATGGGCATAAGGCTGTGAAAACGGTACATCCTGTCAAGTCCGAAAGCGGACTCAATCAGTTTGGGTCTGGCACTGATAATCAGCTGGGCATTAAGCCATGTAAAGGCTGTGGCGCCGAGAACCATTGGCACAAATCCCGCCGCCCCGTAATATCCCGGATTTGACAGATAGATTGCTGCAATCGGAAGAATGGGGCTTAGAAAATACAAAAGGAAAAATATTGCTTTTCTCATGTGGCAGGTCCCCCTCAGCGGTATGATTATTTAGAATTATTTCAACATTGTATTGGTTCCATTTTAACGCAGAAGAAAATTATTACAATAAGTTTATCTGAATTCATTCAATATTGCCGTTCTTTCATTTCACATTTCATGTAAACCAAAACCAGTCCAAACAATATGCTCAAATATACTCTCAATATTATACATCATTTACGACGTTGTCCGGCCTTTTTCCTTCAGCAGCAACCTTGAAATTATTCCACACATTCTGATGTATTCTTTTGAATACTTCATGAGTTGTCCCTGCGATGTGCGGAGAGAGAAGGATTTTATACTTCATTTCTTCCGGAAGATTGAGGAGCGGGTTATCCTTCGTAACAGGCTCGGGATACATTGTATCAAGACCGGCGCCGGCAATCGTGCCCTCAGTAAGGGCCTTAGCCAAAGCTGTCTGATCAACAATCTCCCCCCTGGCAGTATTAATTAGAATCGCTGTCTTTTTCATACCGGCAAGAAATTTAATATCAACAAATCCGATTGTATCCGGCGTTACCGGGAGGTGAAGGCTGATAATATCACATTCGCGGATCATTTCCTCGAGCGGAATAAACTGAGCTGTATTTCGGGATTCTGCGTCATCGCTCATTCGGCTGCGGCTATAATAGCTAACTTTCGTACCGAAAGCTGACAGTCTTTCTGCTGTAGCTTTTCCAATGCTTCCAAAGCCGACAAGTCCGACGTGGCAGGCGCCGAGCTCGTGAATTCCTTCGAGGATGAAACTGGTTTTCGCCTCGGCCTGCTTACCGGCCCTTACCAGCAGGTCCCCTTCTGCCAGGCGCCTGAGAAGGCCGAGCATCAAAAGAATTGCATGCTCCGCGACTGCCGCACTGTTGACCCCGGCATTATTGCAGACAAATATTCCTTTTTCATCGGCAGCCACTGTATCAATCCGGTTATAGCCAACCCCTTCGGAATGGATCAGTTTAAGATTCGGCATATTCTCAATGACATGCCTGCTAACAGGGCACACGGCATCTACAAGAATATATTCAGCATCCTTTCCAGCGGAAAGTACGTCTTGATCAGAGTACCCATAATCAACATATACGAATTCCCAGTCCTTGGGAATTCCGGCAAAAACAATGTATTTTTCCATGCGTTCTCTTGATGTGAGTATCAGGAACTTTGTCATTAATATTCCTCCGTAGTAGCTTCAGAAGTGATTATTTGGATGAAAAACCGAATGCTTTGCGGCAAATTATTCTTTTATGTCGGAACAGCTGTTATTTTCACAAATGAATTGCAGCAAAAATTGCATGAAAAGTAACGCCGCATAAAGAATACCCCTCCACCTGTGAACATTTCACATAATGAAGGGGCTGCTTCAATTGATTTTTTGATCAGAAGGTCCGGGTGCGCTGTACAATCCGCGTATCAAAGAGTTGCATTATCCATAACACTCTTGAAATCTTTACCGTCCTGGCTGAAGAAAGCTTCACCAATATAATCATAGCCATTATCGGATACGCTGTCGTATACAAAATACGCCACACCGTATTCCGAGACGCGTACACTGAATGCATCATCCGCTATCTCATCCGGTTTTGCCTTTGCTGCA
>JGI24132J36420_10001688_pt1 | contig 9988 bp, 6 predicted proteins | sample BarGraNGADG00212_3_FD_36420 | JGI IMG/M metagenome (IMG submission 36420) | reverse complement strand
GTAGTCCTGAGAGATTCAGTGAATAAAAGGATAAAACAGGTAGCGATTCAATCGGGAGTTGGTTTGATTGATATTTTCGATGCACTTGGAGGAAACAACACTAAATGGTATAGTTCGACCTATTTTCAAACAGATAGCATTCATCCAACAACAGCCGGCGCAACAATTATTGCCCAAAAGGTCAAAGAAATGCTTCTAACGCCCAAACCTGTGGTGACATTTGCCAATGAAAAGGTAATCGCCCCTGATGGAGCCGATTATCAATGGTACTTGAACGGAATGCCAGTTGCTGCGGATAAGGGAGGCAAATCCAAAGAAATGAATGTTACGGAATCGGGGAAATATAAGGTCTCTATTAAAATAGGTGCAGCAAATGAAACCCGCATTGTCTCGAAAGAGTTGGATGTGACATATACGTCCGTTCGTCCCATTTATTCCAATAAAATACAGGTTTATCCGAATCCTAGTTTCGATTTTATTCAAGTGCAGACCGACAAAATTGAAAAAAATGCAACCTACACCATGACGGATTTATCCGGGATCGTATGGTTAAAAGGTAAGCTTCTGAATGGACAAGGGAAAATAAATATTTCAAAACTTTCGAAAGGGACTTTCCTCCTTTCCATTGGAAACGAGCAAGCAAAAGTAGTTAAAACCATTTGACAGAATACAATCGTTAACGACAACACTCAAAATATCAAATAAATTTCAAAGATGAATAATTTAGTTACTTTATTCCCTCGTTTTTCTAAGAAAATCGCTCTTTTTGCGATCATTGCTTGCGGGCTTTTATTATCTATGTCTGCAAAAGCAAAGTTAACAACCGCGCAACAAATAGCAAGTAAGATGACCGTGGGTTGGAATTTAGGCAACACGCTTGAAGCTATTGGTGGTGAAGATGCCTGGGGGGCAGGTCATACGTCACAGCAACTTATCGACTCTGTAAAAGCAGCCGGATTTAACACCGTAAGGCTTCCAGTGTCGTGGTTTATCCATTCCGATACGGCAACCAGTGTTATTGATGCGAAATGGATTGCCCGTGTGAAAGAGGTGGTCGATTATTGCATCAAGAATGATATGTATGTAATCTTAAACATGCATTGGGATAAAGGGTGGTTGGAAAACAGGGTTAATAAAGCTAATCAGGATATTGTGAATAAAAGACAGCATCTTTATTGGACTCAAATTGCCAATTATTTCAAAGATTATGATGAGCATTTGCTTTTTGCAGGAGCCAATGAACCTAACGCCCATGATTCAATCCAAATGTCCGTTCTATTGACTTACCACCAAACCTTTATTGATGCTGTCCGGGCAACGAGAGGCAACAACAGTTCGCGTACCCTTATCGTTCAGGGCCCATCAACGGACATTGATGCTACAAATACGTTAATGAATGCGATGCCTAAGGATAAAATTGCCGATCGTTTAATGGCCGAAATCCATTATTATACGCCTTTCCAATTTTGCCTTATGGAGAAAGATGCTGACTGGGGCAAAAGGTTTTTCTATTGGGGAAAGGGCAACCATTCAACAACCGATATTGAACACAATTCAACCTGGGGTGAAGAAGGTGATGTGGAAAAGAATTTTGGAAAGATGAAAGCCCAGTTTGTTGATAAAGGAATTCCGGTAATTCTCGGCGAATTTGGTGCAGGGAAACGAAAACTGAGTTCGCCTTCAGATCAGGTACTTAACAACGCATCGGTGGAGTCTTATTACAGCTATGTTGTAAAAACGGCTATCAGTAAAGGATTAATCCCTATTTGTTGGGATGTGCCCGGATGGTTGTTTAATCGAAATACAGGTGTAATACTTGATCGGGGTATTGTTAATGCTATCATGCATGGTTCCAAAGATGCTTCGGTAAGTTCCGTTCATTAATTTAAATAAAATATTTTTTTTATACCATGAAAAAACTATTATTATTTAGGAGTATGGTAAGATCGATCGTATTACGGTTTACGACAGGATGGGCAGGCAGGTAGAAACGATCGGGCATTCGGCAGTAACCAGTTCATTGGATTTGGGCGCTACCCTGAAACCCGACCTATATCTAGTGAACATTGCTGGCAAGGGCTGGACAAAAACGTTTAAAGTGATTAAGAAGTAAACGTGTATAGAAATAATATGAAGCATTTTTTGTTTTTATTGTTCGCATTTTTCGTAGGGCTTACCGTTGAAGCTCAAAATGCAAGTCAATTTTTCCCTGAGAAAGAACTGATTACTACAGGTATCTATTATTATCCAGAACATTGGAACGAAAACCAATGGGAGCGTGATATCAAGAAGATTTCGGAAATGGGATTTGAGTTTGTTCACCTTGCTGAGTTTGCATGGTTCAAAATGGAACCCGAGGAAGGTCAGTTTGACTTTGTTTGGCTTGACAAAGTAGTCGATCTTTGTGCTAAGTATCACCTCAAAGTGGTCATGTGCACGCCTTCGGCCACTACCCCGACTTGGATGCGTAGCAAGTATCCCGAAACGTTCATCATGGATGCTCATTACATTCGAGCCGAGAACGGTACACGTGGGTTGGGTTCCATCGTAAACCCAAAGTACCGCATGTTTGTCAATAGAATCGTTGCCGAAATGGCCAAACGATATGGGCAAAACAAAAACGTGACCGGTTGGCAAATCGATAATGAGCCACCTGCCATTTCCGATTATAGTCCTTCGTCACAAGAAGCTTTTAGGCAGTGGCTGAAAACCAAATACATAACCATTGATGCGTTGAATACAGCTTGGGGAGCGGCCTTTTGGAGCCAATCGTTCAATACGTTCGATGAGGTCATCATCCCGAATACCAATTTGGTGGGTTGGTGGGGCAACAATCCGCACGCACTGCTCGATTTCAAACGATACTTGGCAGATGTTCAGGCCGAATTCCTAGATTTTCAGGCAGGAACCTTGCGGAGCACTATTTCGAAGAATCAATACATAACCACCAATTATACAGCGGTATGCACCGGTTCTGACCCTAGGCGAACCAAGAAACTTGATTTTGCAGCCTATACGGCATACCCGAATGGTGGCACCAACAATATTGGTGATCAAGGTTTTCGACTGGGAAACAGCAAGGTTATCCTTTTTGCTTCAGAATACTACAAATCCGTTGGTGGTATATCCGGTGTGATGGAAATTCAGCCCGGTCCGGTAAACTGGGGTGGCTACAATCCTTTGCTGTTGCCGGGCACGGTGCGAATGTGGTTGTATCATACCTTTGCAGCGGGTGGAAAACTTGCCTGTTCCTATCGCTTCCGTCAGATTTTATACAGCTCGGAACAATACCATGCAGGCGTGATATTGACGGATGGGGTAACGCCTTCGCCTGGTGGGGAGGAGTATATGCAATTCATGAAGGAGATAAAAGAACTCCGAAAACAATTCAAACCAGATGCAAAAATGCCCGAAAAATTGGCTGCTCGATCCACTGCAATTGTTTGGAATCTAGAAAATTACTGGACCATCGACAGGCAAAAACAAACTTTCCAATGGGATGCATGGAACTACCCTGTAAAGTTTCTGGAATTAGGCAAGTCCTTGGGTGCGCCAGTTGATATAATCCCCGAAACGGCCGATTTATCCAAGTATAAGGTTGTGATTGTCCCAGCTTACGAAATGGTTGATTCCGCTTTAGTAAAGAAATGGAATGATTATGTGGCGAAAGGAGGGCATCTTATTCTCACCTGCCGTTCGGCCACCAAAGACCGCATGGGACATTTCTGGGAGGGTGAAATTGCTGCACCAATTTCAGGTCTTATAGGAGCTCATCTGAAAGCTACCGATATGCTTTCGGGTAATGCCAAGGGCGATGTTGTAATGAAATCGACCCATTACTATTGGAATAATTGGGCTGATTTGCTTATTGCAGATAAGAATACAGAAATACTTGCAACGTATGACAACCAGTTTTATAGGGGCACTGCTGCTGTAGTAAGACATAAGATTGGGAAAGGATCCGTAACCTACATTGGCGTAGATACGGATGATTCAAGACTCGAAAAAGATATTCTGCGAGAAATCTATACCAATGCTGGAGCCACCACCGAAGACTACCCTGAGGGTGTATACGTATACTGGCGAGATGGATTTTATGTTGCAGTAAACTATTCCTCAGATAATTGTAATATCAACTTGCCTGCTACAGCCAAAATATTGGTTGGTGAGAAAATAGTGAAACCTGCAGGGGTATTGGTTTGGAATGAATTGTAAACAATAGTGGATTCATCCTCTTCCAGACCTCAGCACCATGTCCTTGACCTTGGCATTGAAAACCTTCGCCTTCAACAATTGCTCAAGCGAAAGGTGCATGCGGTAACGCCAGTAGTGTTGGGGGTTGGAGGGAATGTTGATGCGTTCCGAAAGCGGGTCCGGATTGCGAAGTTTCTTGTCGGTAGCCATCCAGTCTTGCCAAGGTAAAATAACCCAAATGGCAGGAGCAGACAGGTGGTTTTCCACCACAGCTGTGGCCAATTCAGGGGTGCATTCCCAGGGAGCTTCGCCGCCCTTCCACAAGATTTGGTTGTAGAATTGTTGGGTAGTTGGACGATCTTCAAGCCACCAAGCCCGAAGCGGGTTCATGTCGTGGGTGGAGGTGGTGCAAACCGATTGATACGGGATGTTGTTCAGGTTTTCAAACAGAGCGCCAGTCGTTTTGGGCATACGTTGGATTTCAAGGCTGAGAATCTTTAGCTGCCGCATCACATCGGGCACACAGGAAGGAATCATGCCGAGGTCTTCACCGCAGGAAAGCATCCGCGTGGACTGAACCAGAGCAGGCAGTTTTTCCAAAGCTTTCTGCCTCCAGAATTCCACATTCCGAACATAATAAAAATCATTGTACAAGCGGCCGAAGGCGTGCTTTTGTTCATCAGTCAGCCAGCGGAATCGTTCCGTGCCAAAGGCAGAAATGCGGGGATGGAAGTAGCCGGTTTGATGCGGGTCGGGAATAAACAGCACTTCGCTGCAGAGCGAATACAATTTGTTGCGTAAAGCAATGCTCTCCGGCTTTAGAGGACCGTCACCAAAGGCCGCCTTGATTTGTTGTTGGGTCTCAAAGGCCGCTTTCAGCTGATAATGACCGTCTTTTTTCTTTTTCAGGTAGGTCTTGATGACACTTGGAGCATCCGTTCCGAACAAACCGACCAAGAGGTTTTCCGGCAGGAAAGGCGTAGTCATGCTTTCCGGTTCAAAATGAAAACCATAGATGAGCATATCTTGTGCATGGAGGGGCAAGGCAGGGTTGAAATGACCCAACAGACCCTCCACAGAATGAACAGGAATTTCCCAGATACGAAAAAATCCAAGGATATGATCGATGCGGTACGCATCGAAATAGTCGGACATCTTGCTGAAGCGGCGTTTCCACCAACGGTAGTCCTCGGCCTTCATGCGGTCCCAATTGTAGGAGGGGAAGCCCCAGTTCTGACCAGTCACGGAAAAGCCATCGGGGGGCGCACCCACCTGTGCATCCATGTTGAACAGTGAACTTTCAGACCAAGCTTCCACGCTGTTACGGCTGATGCCGATGGGAATGTCACCCTTGAGGACAACCGAATGCTTGTGTGCATAGTCACGAGCTTCCGTCAATTGGACATGAAGCAAATATTGGATGTAATAATGAATGGCGATTTCTAGATAATGGGCCTGCGATGGCTCTGACAAAGCCTGAATCTTGGCGGCATCGTATTCCGCCCATTCGCCCCAGTTTCGGAAATCCCTCTGACCAGTTTTCCAGCGCAAGTAACAAAAAGCGGCATACGGGTGCAGCCAATCTTTATTGTTTTCAAAGAAGTTTTTGAATTCGGCTGAACCCAATGTCGCAGGACCTTCCTGATTGAACAGTTCCTTGAAATACTTCCACTTGAGTTGCAAAACCTTTTCGTAATCCATCTGAGGAAGCTCGTTAAGCTTGATTCGTGCCGCTTCCAACCCGTCCATCAACTTCTTGTCTTTCAACTCGGGTAATGAATGCATGGAGCAGTAAATAGGGTGCAAAGCATAGTTCGAAATGGCAGAGTAAGGATAGGAGTCCTGCCAGGTTTCTGTCAGTGTCGTATCGTTTACGGGCAGGGTCTGAATGAGTTGAAGGTCGGTTGCTGCCGCCCAATCGGTCATTTTTTTAAGGTCGCCGAAGTCGCCGCAACCCCAGCTTTGCTCCGTTCGGAGTGAGAAAATGGGTATCGCCACACCGGCACCTTTCCAGGGTGCTTCTTGAAAACGGAAGGTCATCCCGGTATGCTGAATCAATTGTTTTTCCGTATCCTGAGGAATGACCAAGGTTCTGGGTTCGCCCCACTCGTAATGCAGTATTTTTTCGCTGACTTTATCCAGCAACACGAATTTATAATTGCAACTCAATGGCAAATTGTTGGCATCCAAAGAAATAGCCCATTCCGGAAAACGTTCCGAATACATTCTCAGGGCTTTGTCTGTTTTCCAGCCTCCAAACAATCCACAATCTCCGGAAATGCCAAGACATTGATTTTTACGTACAAAAGGTGCATGAACTTTCAGGATGACCCTGTTTGACGCATACAGTAAACCTGAAGGTTCATGATCCACCTTGAGCAGACTATCGGTATAGGCTGAAGTGTATAGAAAACTCATGTCGGGTTCAGCCTGCCAGGCATCGTGTACGATGCATGCGTCCAAACCCTCGGTAACGACAAGCCTGCGATTATCTCCCCATTCCCTGCGTTCGGTTTGACCGTTGCTGCGGATCAGGTAACGGTATTCCAGCACGCCCGCCTCTCGGACATCAAGTTCCAGTTTCCAGAAACCGTCCCCCGAAGGAGTCAAAGAAATCGCTTTTTCATCGTTGAACAAGCCTGTTTCCGGCGTATTTCCGATGAACATCAGTACCTGACTACCGTACGTGATGTAGTGAATGTTGAGTTGTAACTTCATAATCGTACGTTTTGAATGCTACAAGAAGCTCAGAAGCCAAAACTTTCCACCTTGACTTCTTTTTTGTTGGTGTCTACAAATTGTTCAGCTTTCCGATGAACCGGATTACCTTCCACATAAATAGCCTTGGCCGGTTTGGCTGGGCAAACATATTCGCAACCGCCGCAACCGACACAAATAGCTGTATTCAACTGCGGGATGGTCAAATCGCCTTTGTAGGGAACCATGGAAACCGCTTGCGTCGGGCAATGCTCCGAGCAAGCACCGCAAAACGTTTCGTCGGTGTACACCACACAATTCGTCTTGATGAACTTGACAAAACCCATTTGCGTGGCGTGCTTTTGGTCCACGGTCAGCTTTTTAAGTGCACCGTTGGGGCAAACTTCCGTGCAAAGCGTACAGTCATAATTGCAAAATCCATGGCTGAAATCCATGACGGGCTGCATCATGCCTTCGACACCGTATTCCAGGAAAGAGGGTTTCAGAATCCTGGAAGGGCATTGTGCCACACAAAGATGGCAAGCGGTACAATGTGCATTAAGATGCTCTGTTGAATGTGAACCCGGAGGGCTCAACGGACTTTTGCGGATCCAGGGTTTGTTGGTGCCCAAGTGCATGCCTTTTGCCCAGACCTGCGAACTGGCTGCCAGCATCGTCACGCCGATGGTGGTCAAAAAGCGACGGCGGGAAGCCACGGAATCCTCTTCTGAAACGGTAATCGCTGGAGCACTTTTTTTCCAGCTGAATTCATACCGGATGGCCTTTTTCGTACAGACCGTCGTGCAATTGAAACAGGTGACGCAGCGGCTGTTATCCACCGTCTCAGATTTGCTGTCGATGCAGGATGCCTTGCAATTTCTGGCGCAAAGACCGCATTGGTTGCAGCTTTCTTCGTGCACCTTGAAACGGAACATGGAGAAACGCGATACAAAACCAAGAATGGTTCCGACCGGGCACAATGTATTGCAGAACGTTCTGCCATACCTCCAGGCCAGATAGCCGATGATCAGGAACGTGAGCAAAGCTACAACCAAGGAAGAGGTGCCAAGCAGGAAGATTTCCGTATGGTACAAGGTGTAATTGCCGAAATGATTGAAAATGGTTGCAAGCACGTTGTTGCCTGCCATGTAAATGGGTCGCAGCAGATGGGTGACCATTCTGCCGAAAGCACTGTACGGTTCCAGTAAACTCAACAGCACGCTCCAACCGGCGACATAGGTTCCTAGTACGGCAACCAGAGTGCCATAACGGAGCCAGCGCTTTTCAGGGCTGTAGGTGTATTTGTGCTTCTTTTTTTTCTTGAAAAGGAGGGCAACCCGTCCTGTCAAGTCCTGAAAAAGCCCCATCGGGCAAATGACAGAACAGTAAATCCTGCCAAACAGCAAGGTCAGCAGAAGCAGTGCCGTGACCGTGCCAAAAGACAGGGCCAGCAATGCCGGTACAAACTGGATGTCAGCCAGCGGTACTTTTTGGGCAGGCAGCAAACCTGCAAAATCAACGAACAGAAAGGTCAGAATCAACAAGGAAATGATTCCAAGCGCCAGTCGTAATCTTTTCAGAATCATAGGTTAATCTTCTTCACTTTAAGTTTGCTGAGGTCCATGGTTCCCAGATGATGATCTTGTGCCAATGCAATGTGTTTCACGCTTTCGAGCGGCATGTCTACCAACTGACCGAAAAATTTGGTGGCAGCTGTATCCACAGCTACGATGTCAGCGGATATAAACAAGGCCTTGGAATTTGCCACGTCGCTCACAGAGCGTCCGCGTGGACCATTTGTTTTCATAACTCTGTATGCATCAACAACATGCAGTGCGGCTGGTTTGTTGAGCGTGCAAATATCGGCGATGCATTGCTGCAAGTCGTTGCGGTGGAAGAAGCCGCGGTCCCAGACAATGCCCATATGGTTTTTCATGGAGATGGTCATCAAGGCACCTTCGTGATTCTTCAGCACAGGAACGTTGATCCAGACGTCGCTGTCAAGGATGGCCTGATGCACTTTGGCGGTTTTTAGTTTTACACCTTGAGGTAAGGTAATGTCCCGGTAGTAGGAAACCTCCTTGGCCGGCAACATTTTTGCTCCTGCAGCTGTTGCCGCTGCTTCGATGCCGCTGTTCTTATACGCTTTCCGCCAGTCGTCACAGGAATTGTCAAATACAACTACTTCGGATGCGCCGGCCGCAATGCATTGACGAACGATTTCAGCCACCAGTTCTGGATTGGTGTTGCTGGCCAATTCGGGAGTCTTGTCCCAGCCAATGTTCGGTTTGATGCAGACGGTCTGCCCTTTTTTAACGTATTTGCCTATGCCACCGAGTTCAGCGATGGCTTTTTGGAACATTTGAGCAGGTTCGCCACCCATGACGGCGACTAGGTCGGTACCTCCGGTTTTTACTGCTTTTTTTGCGGTTTTTTGGGCCATCAGGTCCATACCGTCCGTTAATTTGAACGTGGTAACCAAACCGGTCAGGGCGGCTGCCTTCAGGAAATCTCTGCGTTTCATACGTACTGGTGTTATAATTCAAGAATCCAGGGGAAACGGAAACACAATTCGTCATAAAGGCAATAATCTGCTTTCCCGTTTACCGCAAATGTTTTTATGGTTTTGGCTCCTGCCTCCAGAAGTAAATTTTTGGCGAAGTTCAGCGTATTGCCTGTTTTGACACGATCTTCCACAAGCAGGATGGTTTTACCCTGAACATCGAAATTGATCTGTTCCAGCAAGCGGGGTTTGTCGTACAACTGACGTTGCTGACTGTCGCGAAGGTTGAGCTTTAACAGTTGAAGATCAAGTCCGAGCTTTTGGTTCAACAGCGCAGCCGGAACAATGCCACCGTTGGCGATGGCAACGATCAGGTCGAAAGGCTCCTCAAACTCAATTTCCTCTAACCGTAACTTTACTGCTTCAAAAGACTTATCGCTCATACTTGGCCATTGCTTTCAATACCATCCAACCACCCAGAATCTGTACCATTAGACCGGGGAAACCGATACGGAAATCCTGTACTCCAGCCATTAGGTTTTGCGCCATCAGGCCTTCTATAATACCTCCAAGCAATTGATAACCAAGGATAAC
>JGI24132J36420_10001683_pt1 | contig 10004 bp, 10 predicted proteins | sample BarGraNGADG00212_3_FD_36420 | JGI IMG/M metagenome (IMG submission 36420) | reverse complement strand
TGACTAATTTCTTCCGCTTTGATTGTTTCCATGCCTTATCTTGCCTCCCCTAAGAGATTCCTCATATTGTTCAATTGGTTTTTGATGCTGCCATCGTAAAGAGTATCGCCAACACCAATAACTATGCCCCCCAGAAGACCGGGGTCTTTTTCCACGGATACCTCCACTTTTCTGCCGGTTACTTTCTCCAGATTAGAGGTGATGTAATCCTGCATTTCGCTCGAAAGTGGAAATGCTGTTTTTAAATTTACTCTTACTTTTTTGAGTGATTCGTCCATTAACTGCCTGTAGAAAAAGACGATATCAGGCAGGACATCGATTCTTTTTTTATCGACCAGTAATTTCAAAAAATTGACCGTCATACCGGAGAGTTGCAGTTTACTAATTATATTTTTCACCACACCTTTTTTGCTTTCTTGTTCAAAAACGGGATTGGCTAAAAATTCACCCAAGGCTTTATTCTGGGCAATAATTGAAGCAAACTGATTAATCTCGTTATAATATCTCTCTAGTTGCTTTTCTTCTGTCGCGATTTCAAAAAAAGCGCGAGCATAGCGTTTGGAAATATTACTGATCAATTTTTGTTCACCACCTTATCCATATATTCCCTGACCATGACCTCATGATCTTGAGCGGTAATATTCTTTTTTAATATTTCTTCTGCCATCTGAACGGAGAGCTGGACCGCCTCGGAACGCAACTGGTAGGAAGCTTTATTAAACTCCTGCTCAATGCGAGCCTGAGTATCTTCCTTCATTTTCTGAGCAACTTTGTCCGCATCTTCAATAATTTTTTGTTTTTCTGCAACTCCCTGAGCCTTGATTATTTCAATTATGCCATCAATTTCGTGGGAGGCTTTGTCGATCTTTTCCGAATATTCCCGATATTTTTTCTCTGCTTCAGTCTTTTCCTTTGCGGCATTTTCCATTGAATCTTTAATCTCCTGACGTCGTCCAACAAAAAAAGTTTTAATTTTTGCCGCTAAAAGCCAATAAAGAAATCCGACCAGTATGATAAAATCTAATGTTTTCCAGGCAAATTCAAACCACTGGCTCTTTCCACTACCGCCTTCAGAATCACCGGAGGCATAAACAGAATTCACCGCGACTAAGAGTGCCAATGTAAGCGATATCAATAAAATCGGCCATATTAACTTGAACAACTTTTTCATTGAACGCGCCTCCCCAGAACTTTCTCGGCTATCTCCAATGACAATCTCCGAGACTTGCTTTCTAGAATTTGCCGCGCAGCCATAATTTCCTTGTCCATCTTTTTCTGAAATTCCTGTGTCATCAAAGGAATTTCGTTCCGCACAGCATCAACGATACTCTTAGCCTTATCCGCTCCTTCTTTTATTATTTCCTTCTTTATTTCGGAAGCATTGGTTTTGGCAAGCTTAAGTTTTTCATCGTATTCAGCAGCACGCTTATCTACGGAATCATTAAACAACTTGATTTCATTTTCCAATTCTTCGAGTTGTTTTTTGCGTCGATCAATTATTGTGAGAATCGGCTTATAAAGAAGAAAGTTAAGAATAAAAATTAGCGCCAGGAAAGTAACTATTTGAATAAAGATAGTATAATCAGGAATTACAGTAACCACGGTTTACCTCATGCTTTGCATCACAAAAAAAATCCGAGTTCATGAGCTTTTTAAACTCGGATGCTTCCGTGAATATCGCGAACCCACGAAAATTTTCAACTCACTCGCGTTTCACATGCACCTGATTGACAACATAAGAAACGGTAACCTAAAAACACCCTAAATCAAAAAACCGGGGGTTACTAATCATAACCTTGTTTGCTTGTCAAGCTTTTTTATGACCGGCGGTCTAAATTTTCACGAAAACACATTATCTGTTGTAGAAACTGATACTTACACGTTATCAGTCGACTGAATGTATTTTTATTTTTTCCTCCACCGCTTCCACCATATACGATCGGCCATCGAACAAGGCTCCCGCTTCCATAACAAATACCGGTGCGCGGACGTCCCCATTAAATTTCCCGGTGGAGTTAATGTTAATTTTTTCTTTGACTTCAATGCTGCCTTGAACGTCACCGCCTATATAAATAGTTTTAACCGCTATATTGGCTTTAACCAGCGCACCTTCGCCAATTTCCAATGACCCCTGTCCGTAAATTTCTCCTTGAAAATCACCATCAATACGCACAGCACCGTCAAAGATCAATTTACCGATAAACTCTGCACCTTTACCCAAGACGGCTTGAACTTCTTCAATTTCTTTCTTTTTTTCCCACATACCATTCTCCTTGTGGTTATTTTATTGCTAACTTTCAACGCTGCCGGATTACTTCCGACTGCAACCGGTTTAATTTTCAGCTTTGCAAAATAAATCTGCGCACGCTGACATTCATTAATAATCCTATCGCTGTCATCAAGCAAACCATCGCCGAACCGCCATAACTTAAAAAAGGAAGAGGAATGCCGACAACCGGCAGTACTCCTAAAACCATGCCAACGTTGATAAATACTTCCCACGAAATAAGGGCGGTAATACCAAGTGCTATTATCGTGCCCAATAAATCTCGGGAATGCAAGGCAATTTTGAGGCCCCAAAGGATGAGGGACATGAACATGATAGCTAAAACCAGTGCTCCAATGAAACCCCATTCCTCGGCAAAAACAGAAAAAATGAAATCAGTTTGCTGTTCAGGTAAAAATTTTAACTGGGTTTGTGAACCATTTAAAAAGCCCTTGCCGAAAACTCCTCCTGAACCAATGGCAATCATTGATTGGATGACATGATAACCTGCGCCTAATGGATCGTGTTCCGGATTAAGAAAGGTGAGCAATCTTTCTTTTTGATAAGCTTTTAGAAAATACCAGCCGAGTGGCAATAAAACCAAACTGGAAACCAAAGCTATGGCGACGGATTTCCAGTGGACTCCCATAAAAAAAATGATCGATGCGAAAAGGAGTATTATAATCAAAGCCGTGCCCAAATCCGGTTGTCTTAAAATCAACAAACAAGGTATCAAAACAATCACAAAAGGGATGAAGAGCTCTCTTAGTTTGTAAGGTTCATTAGAGTTATGGTTGTCAAAATACCGCGCTAAAACAATAATCAGCGCCAGCTTCATTAATTCCGAAGGCTGGAAAGCAAAAAATCCTGTAGATATCCATCTTTGCGAACCATGCGTCGTATAGCCGAAAAAGAACACGATTATCAAAAGAGCGATAGAAATACCGTATATTAAATAAGCAGCCTGACAGATAACACGGTAATCAATTAAAAAAACGGCGATCATAAAAAAAAGACCTAACAAAATCCACTGAATTTGTTTCACGTAAAAAGGAAAATGACTTTCACTGACACTAAAGCCAGCTGAATATATATTTAAAATACCGATTGCGCATATAGCAAGGACAAGCGCAAGAAGAGTCCAATCAAAATATTGGAAAATGCGTCGATCAAATTTTAAAAAAATCATTAATTTCCCTTAATATACTTAATATAAAAGATATCACCCGGCGATGGCAGAAAAAGAAAGCCTAAGATTAATCTTGTAATTTATCCGGCAGCTGATGATGCGCTACAACTTGCGCAGATTTTAATTTCTTCTTTCCCTCAAAATACGCATCCAATATCTTGCGGGCGATCGGAGCGGCGACAGAACCTCCGTGGCCGGAATTTTCCAGTATTACCGCTATAGCTATCTCCGGGCTTTTAAGCGGGGCAAAGCATACAAATAATGCGTGGTCTCTTTGAAAGGCGCTAATTTTCTTCTCACGGCGGGCTTTATCGCTTTCAGGCAAACCGACAACCTGGGAAGTCCCGGTTTTGCCGCAGACGTCCGAATTTAATCTTCTTGCCGCGGAACCAGTACCACCCGGTTCATTAACAACACCCCACAGGGCACGGTCCAGAATATCAAGCGTTTTTTTACTTAAACCAAGCTCACCTTTTTTTTCCGGCAAAAATTCTTTATATATGCTGCCGTCGGTTAACTCAATACGTTTTATTAAGTGAGGCCGCCATAAAGTCCCACCATTAGCTAAAGCGCTATAGGCGTTAGCCAATTGCAATGGCGTCACCAGATTAAATCCCTGTCCTATTGATATAGACACGGTTTCGCCGACCTGCCATATCTCTTTAGTCCGGGCCATTTTCCAGTCTTTTGTGGGTATCAGTCCGCTTCTTTCATGGGGTAAATCAATTCCGGTAGCTTCGCCGAACCCAAAGAGCTTTGCATATTGAGCGATCTTATCCACTCCCAGCATCTTACCCACTGTATAAAAATATACGTCGCAGGATTCGACAATGGCCCGATGAAGATCAACATAACCATGTCCTTTTTTCCGCCAGCAACGATAAGTTCGATTACCCAATTCAAATGAACCGTTACAAAATATTTTCTGTTCAGGTGTAATAATGCCTTCTTCCAATGCGGCAGCGGCAATAATCAACTTGTATGTTGAACCCGGTGGATATTGTCCGGAAATTGCTCTATTGGACAAAGGATTCAGCGGATTATTTTGCATTTTGTCCCATAGCTCATATGAAATTCCACTATTGAACAAGTTGGGATCGAAGGAAGGCGAACTGACCATGGCCAGCACTGAACCATCTCGCGTATCCAAAGCAACTGCAGCGCCAGGTTTTCCTGCAAATGCCTGCCAAGCCGCCTTCTGTAAATCAGCATCAATGGTCAAAACAATATTATAGCCGGGAATAGGATCAATGCGTCCTAAATTTTTAATTTCTTTGTCATAAACATTTACTTCAACTAATTCCGCGCCGCGACGGCCACGTATGTATGCATCAAGATATTTTTCCACGCCATTTTTTCCTAAAACATCACCGGAGGCGTGTTCGTCATTAGCTTTTTCCAATTCCTCTTTGCTTATTTCTCCCGTGTAACCAATAACCGGTGCCATCATTTCTCCATCCAGATACAAGCGGACAGGAGAAACATCGACATAAACTCCAGGCAAAGCCAGAGCATTGGTTTCCACTATAGCGACCTTTTCCATGCTCACATTTTTCTCTAATTTTACCGGCAGATAGGGTTTAACTTTCTTTGGAAAGGGCTGATCATAAGACAATTCCAGCGACCTGCTTTTGTAAATATTTTTGAGTCTTTCGATTACGGCCTCATGATCTTTCCCTTTATGGGGCATGTAAAGCACGTCGAACGAAGGACGGCTATCCACAAGAACAAGGCCATTTCTATCCATGATCAGACCGCGCAACGGTTTAATTTTACGGAAGCGAACAGAATTATTTTCTGATCTTTGCCTTAATTCTTCTCCCTTGATAACTTGTAAATACCACAGACGTACCAATAGAACAGAAAAGATAATCAGCAATAACGCGATAACGATCTTAAGCTTCTGCCGAAAGTCGGCCGGTTCTGGCCCGTTCAGTAGACTGAAATGCTTTTCCATACAAAAATCCTTCTGTCCGACGCATCAGGTAAAAAAATAAAACAGCAAGCAGGCTAATCAACACGGCCTGAGGGGGGAAAATCAAAGGAGTTTTTTTTACTATGTCCAATCCATAAGCTAAATTATAAAACAAAATAACCAAAATCTCTTCGAGAAAAGAACAAATCAAACTAAACAAGGCGATGAAATACAACTTTTCGGTAGACAACCTTATGGAAACAAAAAACGAACACAAAAAAATAACCATGTAGATGAAGGTAAATAATCCCAAAACTGACCCAGCCAGACAATCATATACAAATCCTAAAATAAAGGCCAAAGTCAACCCTTTAATTAAATCAAGACGAAATCCGGCATAAATGACAACAATCAGTGATATTTCTAGTATCAACCTGCCAGAAAATAATATATCGGCGATACTTGCTTGCAACACCACCAATAATATTGACAAAAACGGCAGCAACAAATAATAGATCATCGTTATTAGTTTTCCTCTTCCTGGGCAGTTAAAACTAACACTTCTTCTAACTTGGAAAAATCAACAAACGGAGTGATATTGATTTTTAAAAACAGTCCGGCATCCTGTCTATCTACACGGCTGATTACACCTACCAATAAACCCTTGGGAAAGACACCGCCAATACCTGAAGACACAATAACTTCGCCTTCCTTAACATCTTGAGTTTTTGAAATATATTTCAATATACATCCACGGGAGCCAGCTCCACGTATGATTCCTTGCGTCCGTGTCCGCTGCAAAATAACGTCAATGTTGCTACTCTCATCAATAAATAACAGCACCTTGGACGAATGCCAGGATACATCCGTCAGGCGGCCGACTAATCCCGGCGGCGCAATCACTGGCATCCCCATCTTCAAACCATGAGCAGTACCTTTGTTGATCATGATGGTCCGTGAAAGCGCAGCTGGCTCTCTTCCAATAACACGGGCGGAAATAAAATTGTAATCATAGTTATCTCTAAGAGACAGAAGTTTTTTTAACCTCTGCGCTTCCAGATAACCTTCCTGATATAAAATAAACTCGGCTTTGAGCTCATTAATTTTCTTTTTTAAATCTCTATTATCTTGCTCGAGACCAACTAAAAAAATATAGCGTAACCAGGTGTCACTGACACTTTTGACGGAAAGGCTCAATATCTTATGCACAGGCGCGGCTACTTCCAAGACTATTTTCTTCACTAATCCTGTGCCTGTTTCATGCTTTAAATTATAAGATAACAAGATAAGCGCTATGGCAAGAAGGGCAACAATGAAGATAACGGTCTTATAGTTCCTTAAAAACATTTTTTACCCGACACCAAAACAATAACAACGTCGTATTATATCTTCCCAAACAGAAGGTGAAAATATAAATTTTACCGGCTAAAACAAAATATCCTCAGTACACGACAGCACATTTTCTCTGCCAGGGTAACAAATTATGCGAACTAACAATTTAAAACCAAAACCGGCAAGTTTATTGCCAGGCGCGCTATACGTGAATGGTAATCTCTTTGAGCACGTCCAGCTGGTCCAAAGCAATACCTGCCCCTCTGACCACAGCAGACAAAGGATCATCCGCAATGGTTATGGGCAAGCCAGTTTCTTCTCTGATTAGGACATCAATGTTTTTGAGCAGTGCTCCGCCTCCGGTAAGAACAATACCACGGTCGACAATATCACCGGCCAGTTCCGGCGGAGAGTTTTCCAAGGCGTCCTTAATTGCGTCAACAACAAAGGTAACCTGTTCCGTTATAGCTTCCCTGATTTCTTCCGAACTTACTTCAATAGTTTTAGGCTTTCCCGAAATCAAATCCCGGCCCTTTATATCCATGGTTTTAATTTCTTCCAGAGGATAGGCGCAACCAATTTCCGTTTTAGTAAATTCCGCAGTTCTTTCTCCAATCAACAGACTGTACTTACGCTTCATATACTGAATAATTGCTTCATCAATCTTATCACCGGCAACCCTGACTGAATTTGAATATACGATGCCGGAAAGAGAAATAACGGCAACTTCCGTGGTTCCGCCGCCAATATCCACTACCATTGAACTTGTTGGCTCGGAAATAGGCAAACCGGCTCCGATAGCGGCAGCCATTGGTTCTTCAATCAGGTAAATTTCTCTGGCGCCGGCTGATTCCACTGCCTCGCGCACAGCTCGCCTTTCCACTTGCGTTATTCCCGATGGCACGGCAACTATAATCCGCGGACGCACCAACGATTTACGGTTATGGACACACAAAATGAAATGCTTCAGCATTGCTTCAGTTATATCGAAATCGGCAATGACCCCGTCACGCATCGGTCTAATGGCAACTATATTCCCCGGCGTGCGTCCCAGCATGTTTTTTGCTTCATGGCCGACAGCAAGCACTTTCTTCATCCCTCTAATATCTTTATGCACGGCTACTACGGAAGGTTCATTCAATACAATTCCCTTACCCTTAACAAAAACCAGTGTATTAGCAGTCCCAAGATCAATAGCTAAATCATTGGAAAATTTCCCCAAAAAATAATCGAACAGCATTTTTCCTCCTGTTATTTTGCTTTTAATATTAACGATTAAACCATAATTTTTTTTTCTATATCGTATTTCCTTACCCTAATCAATGCCTTTTTAAATTGTATTTAAATTGCCTTTTTAAATTGTATTTGCTTTTTGTAAATGACTGTAATACTAAAACAAAACTTTTAATGTTGTTGAATAGTTTAATAATCATAATAGAGGTGATTTTATGCTCAAGTTTTTCCGTAAACACGCGCGCGGCTGGTTCATGCTGGCAATTATAGTAATCATCATAATCGTCTTCGTTCTTTACTTCGGCTCAGACAGAGGTAGCAGAACCGCTAATGCCATAGTTATAGTCGATGGGAAAGTAATTAGTGAAGCAGAGTTTCACAACGAATATGGAAAAATGTTGGATATGGTCAAACTTCGCTACGGTTCAAAGCTTACGCCTGAAGCACTCAAAATGATGAATCTGAAGCAAAGGGTTTATGATAATTTAATTAACCAGCAGATTATTATTTCCAAAGCTGCGGATTTAAAGCTGCAGATTTCCGACGACGAATTGCGAAATGCTATCATATCAATGCCTGCATTGCAGACTGACGGTATCTTTGATGAACGCAAATACCAGCAGATGCTCAGGTATACTAAATCTTCCGCTGAAGATTTTGAAACAACTCAAAGAATCAATCTGACGGCAAATAAAATTGAATCCCTTATCCGTGAAGGAATCAAAATATCTGATCAGGAAATTTATGATTTGTACACCCTGCAAAATCAAAAAATCAATCTTAGTTTTGTGCAAATTTCCGGCAAGGATGTTAAAAGTAAATTTACTCCCACGTCAGAAGAATTGGAAAATTATCTCAAAAACAATAGCAATACATTTCGCATTCCGGAGCAAGTAAAAATCAAATATGTATTTTTTGCCAGCGATGCGTATTCTTCAGTTTCTATAAGTGATTCCGACATTCGCGATTACTATAACCGCTTCAGAGATAAATATCGAACAAAAGATGGCAAACAATCACAACTGGCTGATGTAAAAAATGCTATTATCAAAGAATTGAAGACGGCAAGGGGAATGCAAAATGCCTACGCAGAAGCCAAGAAAGTTCATGATATCATTTATCAGGAAGACAACTTTGATGCCTATGTCACTAAACATAACTTAAAGACTTATGGTGCCGATTTTTTCCCCATTAACAAGCCCCCACAAGCATTAGCATCGGTCAAAGAGCTGGCAGCAGTTCTTCTGGAATTGCAGAAAAACGACATCAGCAAAGTACTTCCTGCTAATGATGGCTATTATCTTGTAAAGGGTATCGATAAAAAGCAAGCTTATACACCAAATCTTAAAGATATTGAAAATGAAGTCAAAAGACGCTTTGTCGAAAATAAAATGCTGATTTTGGCCGAAAAAGAAGCGCAATCAATTCTGGATCGCCTTAAAAACGGAGAACAACTGGATAAAATCGCCCGAGAAAAAGGTTTAAAAATTAACGAAACTGGCCTATTCCAGCCCTCCGGCGCCATACCAAAAATAGGAACCAGCAGAGACGCCGCGGAAGCGCTTTTCCAGCTCTCCGCTAACAAACCGTATCCGGAAAAGCTTCTCGTTATCAATGATACTTTTGTCATTTTAAAATTTAAAGACGCAAGTAAAGTGGATTTAAAAGACTTTGCCGCAAAAAAGGATTTGTACAAAAATATTTTTTCATCCATCAAAAGAGAGGAAGCTCTACTATCATGGCTGGAGGGCAACAAAATAGCAATGATAAAAGAAAAGAGAGTTAAAATTAATAAGGAAGCAAAAGATTTATAAAATAGGGATGGAGTTAAAAAAAGAACCCTTTCGAAATATTGGTGGAGCTGAGGGGGATCGAACCCCTGACCTCATGGCTGCCAGCCATGCGCTCTCCCAGCTGAGCTACAGCCCCATTAATTTACTTACTACCCCAGTTGCAGAATTCCGAAATATCAGGCAACTCGCAAAAAGCCGGAAAATGGAAGCAACCTGGTATGACCAAAATGTGCAGCCCCCTTAACATGGGGATTAATTGATTGTCAACAGATTTTA
>JGI24132J36420_10001681_pt1 | contig 10007 bp, 8 predicted proteins | sample BarGraNGADG00212_3_FD_36420 | JGI IMG/M metagenome (IMG submission 36420) | reverse complement strand
ACCTTGTGCGCTATGCTGCGCGATCCGCTCCTGCAGCAGCGCTACCGCGACCATCTGAATGGTCAGGTGGCGCTGGCCGAGAAGGAGCGCATCCGCACTCANCTCCAGGCGGCGTTCCAGCCGCTGGCCGAGTTTTATCGACAACGTTTGGAAGCGGTTCGGTCGCGGTATGACGCGTGCCGCGGCGATGTGGTGGGCGTCCTGCGCCGGTTCCAGGAGGCGGGGATGATCGATATTATTCCCTGCGCCGCCACGCATGCCGTGCTGCCTTTGCTGGCGGGACATGTTCCGTCGTTGCGAGCCCAGATCGGCGTGGCGCGCGCGCTGCATCGCGATTGCTTCGGCGGCGAACCGCGCGGGTTTTGGCTGCCCGAGTGCGCGTATGCCAGCGAGGTGGAAGCCCCGTTGCGGGAGGCCGGATTTCGTTGGTTCATACTCGATACCCATGGATTGTGGTATGCGTGTCCGCGTCCTCGGTATGGCTCCTGGGCGCCCATCATTACGCCGGGCGGCTTGGCCGCCTTTGGCCGTGATGCGGCCTCGGCGCAGCAGGTTTGGAGCCGCCAGGGCGGTTATCCAGGCGATCCGCGCTACCGGGACTTCTATCGGGACATCGGATTCGATTTGGATCTGGATTACGTGCGCCCGCATTTTCTGGCGGCCGGCAAACGCGGTTTCACCGGGATCAAATACTATCGCATTTCTGGAGGATCGGAAGTTGAGAAGACCGTCTATGATCGCCCGCAGGCCATGGCGGCTGTTGGCGAGCATGTGGCGCATTTTGTTGCCGCCCGGCGGGAAGAGTGGAAGCAGCGGATTTCNCACATGGACCGGCCGCCNTTGACGGTNGCGCCCTATGACGCGGAGCTTTTTGGGCACTGGTGGTACGAAGGACCGGAATTTCTGGATGGAGTGGTGCGCTCGCTGGCGGCGCAGTCGCAGGCGGGGCGACTGGTCACCCCCGGAGATTATCTCCGCCTGCACCCGGAAAACCAGGTGGCCGCGCCGGCGGCCTCCAGTTGGGGCGAAGGCGGATATTGGAGGGTGTGGTTGAATCCCAAGAATGGATGGATTCAGCCGCGGCTTCAGGAAGCGGGCCGGCAGATGAGCGGGTTGGTCAGCCGCTTTCCCCGCGCGGAGGGAGTGATCGATCGGGGATTGCGGCAGGCAGCGCGGGAACTCTTGCTCGCCCAGGCCAGCGATTGGCCTTTCATGTTGCGTCATGACAACCATGCCGCGTATGCGCGACAGCGAGTGCGGGAACACCTGGAGGCCTTTGCCGGCTTGCGGCGGCAATTGCTGGCCGGGCCATTCGACGAGGCGCTCCTGGTCCAACGGGAACAGAGCTGGCCGTTGTTCGCGAAATTGGATTATGGAGAGTGGCGGGAAGAGGGCCAAAAACCTGCCTCATGAATCTGCCGCTTCGTCCTCGTCCTTCGTCCTTCGTCCCTCGTCCTCGAAAAAATTGAGGAACGAATCGAGGACGAGGACGAGGGACGAAGGACGAGAGGTGAAAGACCGCGTTTTTCTAGCATCCCTAATTGACATGTCGGCAAATGCGAGTAGTCTGCGCCAAGTTTAAAGTAAAACTAATATGACATCGACGTTAACTAAGAATTCGAAATTGATCGCGTGGGTTGAGGAAGTNGCCAAAATGTGCCAACCCGCGAAGGTTCATTGGTGCGATGGTTCCGAGGCGGAGTATCGGACTCTTTGCGACGAGATGGTGAAAAGCGGGGCCTTCATCCGCCTCAATGAGAAGCTGCGCCCGGGTTGTTTCCTGGCCCGATCCCACCCCAGCGATGTCGCGCGCGTGGAAGACCGCACCTACATATGCGCCCGAACGAAGGACGAGGCGGGGCCGACGAACAACTGGACCGATCCGGTGGCCATGAAGCAAAAGTTGAAAGCCATGTTCACCGGTTGCATGCGGGGCCGCACCCTGTATGTGATTCCGTTTTCCATGGGGCCGCTGGGATCGCCGGTGGCCAAGATCGGCATGGAAGTGACGGATTCGCCCTATGTGGTCGTCAACATGCGGATCATGACGCGCATGGGCAAGGCGGTGCTCGATGCGCTTGGCAATGGCGATTTCATTCCCTGTTTGCACTCGGTGGGCGCTCCGCTTAAGCCCGGTCAAAAGGATGTTGCCTGGCCGTGCGAACCCGATCCCGCCAACAAGTACATCGTGCATTTTCCTGACGAGCCATCGATTTGGTCTTATGGTTCGGGGTACGGCGGCAACGCGCTGCTGGGCAAGAAATGCTTGGCCTTGCGCATCGCCTCCGTGATGGCGCGCAAGGAAGGCTGGATGGCCGAGCACATGCTGATTTTGGCGCTCACCTCGCCTCAAGGGAAGAAGCACTATGTGGCGGCGGCGTTCCCCAGCGCCTGCGGCAAGACGAATCTGGCCATGATGCGGCCCGCGCTGCCGGGTTGGACGGTGCGCTGTCTGGGCGACGATATCGCCTGGCTGCGCAAGGGCGATGACGGGCGGCTCTACGCGGTGAATCCCGAGTACGGTTTCTTTGGCGTGGCACCCGGGACTTCGACCCAATCGAACCCGAACGCCATGGCGACCATCACGAAGAACACCATTTTTACCAACGTGGCGCTGACGCCCGAGGGCGACATTTGGTGGGAAGACATGGGCGTGCCCGCGCCCGCGAAAATGATCGACTGGGAAGGCAAGGAGTGGACGCCCGATTGCGGACGCAAAGCGGCGCATCCCAATGCTCGTTTCACCGGTCCCGCGTCCCAATGCCCGGTGATCGATCCGGATTGGGAAAAGCCCGAAGGCGTGCCCATTGATGCGTTTCTGTTTGGCGGCCGGCGTCCGTCCACCATCCCCCTGGTCAACGAGGCGTTCAGTTGGGAACACGGTGTTTTCATGGGCTCCTCGACGGGCTCCGAAACTACGGCGGCTGCCTTCGGCAAGGCGGGGGTGCTCCGGCGCGATCCCTTCGCCATGCTGCCGTTCTGCGGCTACCACATGGGCGATTACTTTGCCTACTGGTTGTCCATGGCGGATCGCGGCGATCGCAGCAAACTGCCGAAGATTTTCTTCGTGAACTGGTTCCGCAAGAATGCCCAGGGCAAGTGGCTCTGGCCGGGTTACGGCGACAACAGCCGCGTGCTCAAGTGGATCTGCGAGCGCGTGGAGGGCGCCGGCAAGGCGGTCAAGACGCCGATCGGCAATCTGCCGACGGCTGAGGCGCTGGACATTTCCGGCACCAGCGTATCCGCGGAGGATCTCCAGGAGTTGCTCTCGGTGGATGCCGCGGGTTGGCAGAGCGAGTTGGACAACATTACGCAATACTATGCCACGTTCGGCGATCGCATGCCGGCGCGGTTGAAGCAGGAACTCGAAGGTTTGCGCGCGCGGCTCGGTCAGGCCCAATGCCATAAGGGCCAAAGGCCCGGGAATGTCATTTGAAAAACGGAAATGGGGCTGGTGGTCGAAACCGGCTCATCCGTTTCTCCTTACTCTTGAGGAGCGCTCCGGTCAAACTTCCCCCCAGCAAGCCGACAGCGGTTTAATCCGGAATCCTTGGGCGGTTCAGAAGCCGGGTGGGCATGCAGGTACGGCCTGGCGGTTTCGCGGTCATGGGTCCAAACTCACCACCCGGTAATATCGCTGATGCGTGTTGGCGAGCGACGTATCCAATAGAAAATCATTCGTCACTGTACCCAAGGTCTGCCACGAGTTTGTCCCTCCCAGGCCGGCGATGTATTCGACCCGGTAGGAAGTGGTATGCGCGGTTTTACTCCAATGGAGCAGCAGGGCGCCACCGGCCGGGGTGATGTTCAAGTCGGTGACCGCGACCGGACCCTGGCTGGCGCCGGTACGGTTCAACTCGCACATGCGGATAAATTGAGAGGCCGTAGTGAAATCATTCGAAGGCGGCGCCGAATTGGACTGCTCCGAGGCAAGGGTGGCGACAATCCCATGGCCTGGGCTGAGGAAATAATAGATACGGACATAATCGGTTTCCATCGCCACGTAGTCACCCGTGTCATCCACGTCTACCAGGATGTCATGTTGATCCAGTTCATTGATCCGGAGGCAACTGACTGAGCCGATGCCGGGCAGCTTCAAAACGATAGGTCACATCTTGAGGGCCGCTGGTGAAATCCCACGTCTGCGGCCCCCCGGCGCTTCCCAGGCGTCCGGCGACATTGACGTTGCCGCTATTGGCATAGACTCGGTAGTACTGCCCGATGGTATCGAACATGTCTTGGGAGGTGATGGTCACCTGGCCTTGGACCAGGCAAAGGCTGAACAGTACGCCGGCAAGAACGGATCCTGTTTTTATAAAATTTCCCCAGTGGCCTTTAAAATTCATTTTCGTCGTTCGCATAAGTCGCGCGGATCACATGATTCAGGAAAAGGTTTTTAGCCTGAGCAGGTTTCATGTCATGACAAAAATTTCCTTTGACGCTATCGCGGGGAGAGGAGAATTAGTTCTCGTCTGTGATCATGGGGTAAGCTTGCCCTTGCCATTTTTACAGTCAATCACCGATTTTAGGACCTTTTGCGGGCTCGGGGCGAGGATGATCGCAGCCAGCGGGCGATGGGGCCGCAGGGTTTCCGGTCTAAAACGGGCCGGCGATGGCAGCAATCCCAGGCGGTCGCGTTGATCGGTCCCGCAGGAGCGGGCAAATCCCTGTTCCAGAGCCTAGTAACGGTGATGTTTGGTGATCGATCCGCCAAGCCGCACATGTTCATGTCAGGTCGAACAAATTTTAATGGAGATCTCGTTCGTGCCGAGCATCTTATGATGGAGGACGACCGGGAATCGTGCAGCGAGGGTCAACGTAGGGCACTGGGCAACCCCTATAAGGGATTGGGTTGCGGTTCCTCGACGCTGGGCCTTCGCACGGCTATCCGTCACCCTCTCGTTTTCCTGAAACGATTGTTTGCCCCATGATTCTGCCACCCATGATTCTGCCAACAGTTTCATCGATCCAACGGAAGAAGTGGCAGAATCATAAGTGGCAGAATCATGGGGGGGGGNGGGATGACGCCGCTCTGCGGGGAGTGGCCTTTGGTTTTGGTTGTGGTTCCGCCGCGCTGCGCCTTGGCGTTAATCCAACCCGCGTTTTAGCGCCGGTGCCGGCGCTTGAGGTTCAGTTGCGCCAGGGAGCGAGTGAGGGCGGCGTTGGCACTGGCCATTTCCTCGGCCGAGAGTTTTTCCTGCAGGCGGGCCTCGGCGCGCCGGCGCGCCTCCTCCGCCTTTGCCTCGTCAATATCATCGGCCTTGATCGCCATGTCCGTCATGATGGCAACCCGATCCGCGGTGATCTCCACGAAACCCTCGCCCACGGCCAGAAAATAGTCCTTGCCGTCTTTCCGCACCACCACTTCGCCCGGAACGATCTGGGTCATCAAAGGCACATGGTTCGGGTAAATCCCCAGCTCGCCCTCGATGCCCGGCAAGGTGACCATGTCAACCATTTCCGAGTAGGTCTTGGCCTCGGGGGTTACAATCTCCAGTTTGAGGGTGCTCGCCATGCCATTTCAAATTTCAAATTTCAAATGTGAAATCCCCAATCTACTTGTCGTAGATCTCCTCGATCTTGCCCTTCATGTAGAAGTTGCCTTCCCCCACCTCGTCGTGCTTGCCCTCGAGAATTTCCTTGAAGCCTTTGACGGTATCCGCGACCGGGACCGTCTTGCCTTCGCGGCCCGTAAACACCTGGGCCACATTAAATGGCTGGCTGAGGAAACGCTGGATTTTCCGGGCGCGGAACACCGTCAGCTTGTCGTCGGGCGAAAGTTCGTCCATGCCCAGAATGGCGATGATATCCTGCAGATCCTTGTAGCGCTGGAGCACGCGTTGCACGCCGCGCGCCACGTCGTAGTGTTCCTGGCCCACGATCTCGGGCGTCAGCGCCCGGGAATTGGACGACAGCGGATCGACGGCGGGATAAATGCCCAGTTCCGCGATCGAACGTTCCAGCACGATGGTCGCGTCCAGATGCGCGAAGGTCGTTGCCGGCGCCGGATCGGTCAGGTCGTCGGCCGGGACGTAAATCGCCTGGAACGAGGTGATGGATCCTTTTGTGGTCGAAGTGATGCGCTCCTGCAGCTCGCCCATTTCGGTGGCCAGCGTCGGCTGGTAACCCACGGCGCTGGGCGTGCGGCCGAGCAGCGCGGACACTTCGGAGCCGGCCTGGGAAAAGCGGAAAATGTTATCGATGAACAGGAGCACATCCTGATTTTTTTCATCGCGGAAATACTCGGCGACGGCCAGGCCCGAGAGGGCCACCCGGAGGCGCGCGCCGGGCGGTTCGTTCATCTGGCCGTACACCAGCGCCACCTTGGACTTGCTCAAGTCCTGCTGGTTGATAACGCCCGCCTCGGACATTTCGTGGTAGAGATCGTTGCCTTCGCGGGTGCGTTCGCCCACGCCGGCAAACACGGAGTAACCGCCGTGTTGTTTGGCGATGTTATTGATCAGCTCCATGATGACGACCGTCTTGCCCACACCGGCGCCGCCGAACGCACCCACTTTGCCGCCCTTGAGGAAGGGGCAGATCAAGTCAATGACCTTGATGCCGGTAGTCAGAATCTGCGGCGTGGTGGCCTGGTCCACCAGGGCGGGCGCGGAACGGTGAATGGGATAGAACTTGTCGCATTTGACCGGCCCGCGTTCGTCCACCGCTTCGCCGATCACGTTGAGAATACGGCCCATGACTCCTTCGCCCACCGGCATGGAAATCATGGTCTGGGTGTCGATGACTTCCAGGCCGCGCTTGAGGCCTTCCGTGGAAGACATGGCGACGGTGCGGACCCAGTTGTCGCCGAGGTGTTGCTGCGTTTCCAGGGTTAATTTGACGGGTTTGTCCTGGACGGTGTATTCCACCGTCAGAGCGTTATAGATGGCGGGCAGCGCGTCGGGAAACTCGACGTCCACCACGGGCCCGATCACTTGGACAATTTTGCCTTTATTCATGCCTCGGATTTGCGATTTGGAATGTCAAATGGGAGATTTTGCCGGGTGATTTATCCCATCGCCATGGTGGCGGTGGTGATTTCCAGCAGTTCTTTCGTAATATTGGCCTGGCGCAGCTTGTTATACTCGAGCGTCAGATCCTTGATGAGTTGGCTGGCGTTGTCGGTGGCGTTCTTCATGGCCACCATGCGGGCGCTGTGCTCGCTGGCTTTGGCCTCCAGCAGGATTTGATAAACCCGAAAATTCAGGTAATGCGGCAGCAGGGACTCGAAGACCTGCGCAGCCGAAGGCTCAAAGATGAATTCGGTGGCGCCTTGCAACGGTTTTTCATCCACCCTTTCGCCATGCACGTCCACCCCGACCGCCTTGATTTCGCTTACGGGCAACAGCGTGTACCGTTGGGGTTTCTGGCTGATCGTGGAAATAAAATTCGTGAACAGGATATCGACGTGGTCCACGTCGCCTTTGATGAACCGGTCGGAGGCGAATTTAGCGATCGCCCGCGCTTCGCTGAAGAGGGGGACGTCCTTGTAGGTGAACTCGGCGGCCAAGTGCCGTTTGGTCCGGGCCACGAACTGGGAACCTTTGCGACCGGCCGCGATGAATACGGTCTGTTCCGGATCGCATTGGGCGGCCTCTCGGAGCAGGTTGCTATTCAATCCGCCGCAGAGCCCCTTGTCGGTGCTGACCAGAATCACCGCCCGCTTGCGAACCGGGCGTTCTTCCATCAGCGGATGCTGGAAATCACCCGCGTGATGGGTCACCTCGGCCAGGACGTTGTTCATCATGGCCGCGTAGGATCTGCCCGCCAGCGCTGCTTGCTGGGCCTTGCGCATCTTGGACGACGCCACCATCTGCATCGCCTTGGTGATCTGCGAGGTGTTCTTAATCGACTTGATGCGCCGACGTATGTCGCGGGTGCTGGCCATGGCTTACTGGTATGTCTGTTTGAACTCCGTCACCACGGCCTTCAGATCGGCTGCCAGCGGATCGCTCAGGGCCTTTTCTTTGGCTATCCGCGCGAGCACATCCGCCTTCCGGTTGGTCAGATAATCCGTCAATTTCGCCTGAAAATCGCGAATCTTATCGATGGCAACGTCATCAAAGTACCCATTCTGAACGGTCCAGAGCACCGCCGCCTGCACCTCGATGGGGATCGGGTTGTATTGCGGCTGTTTGAATACCTCCACGATGCGTTTGCCGCGTTCGATCTGGGCCTGGGTCTTGGCGTCCAAGTCCGAGCCGAACTGGGCAAAGGCCGCCAATTCGCGGAACTGCGCCAGCTCGAGCTTGATGCGGCCGGCCACTTGTTTCATGGCCTTGATCTGCGCCGCCGAACCCACGCGCGACACCGAAATACCGACCGAAATGGCGGGCCGGATGCCCTGGTAAAAAAGATCGGTTTCCAGGAAAATCTGGCCGTCGGTGATGGAGATCACATTCGTCGGAATGTAGGCCGAAACGTCGCCCATCTGGGTTTCGATAATGGGCAGGGCGGTCAGCGAACCATTTCCGTAATTTTCACCGACGCGCGCCGACCGTTCCAGCAAGCGGCTGTGCAGATAAAAGACGTCGCCCGGATACGCCTCACGGCCCGAGGGGCGCTTCAAAATCAGCGACACCTGGCGATAGGCCTGGGCGTGCTTGGATAAATCGTCGAAAATGATCAACGCATCCATGCCATGGTCCATGAACCATTCGCCGATCGCGGCCCCGGCAAACGGCGCCAGGTACTGGTTGGTAGCCGAGTCGGACGCCGCCGCCACCACGATGATCGTGTAAGGCATGGCGCCTTCCTTTTCGAGCACGTTGATGACGCGGGCGATGTTGGACTGCTTCTGGCCGATGGCGACGTAAATGCTGTAGAGCGGCCGAAAATCCTTGTCCTTGGCGGCTTCGGCCGCGCGGTTGAGGCGCGCCTGGTTTATGATCGTGTCGATGCAAATCGTGGTCTTGCCCGTCGAGCGGTCGCCAATGATCAGCTCGCGTTGGCCGCGGCCGATGGGGATCATGGCGTCGATGGCCATGATGCCGGTCTGGACTGGCTGGCTGACGGATTTGCGCTTGATGATGCCGGGCGCGATTTTCTCGACCGGGTAGAAAGCATCGCCGCTAATGGGGCCTTTGCCATCCAGGGGTTCGCCCAGGACGCTGACCACACGGCCGAGCAAGCCCTTGCCCACCGGCACTTGGAGCAACCGGCCGGTGGTATGCACCTCCTGGCCTTCCTTGATGTGCGCGTACTCGCCGATGATAATGGCGCCGACTTCGGTTTCCTCCAGGTTGAGGGCCAAGCCCATAGTGCCATGGCCGAAATCGATCATCTCGTTCATCATCACGTCGGTCAGGCCTTCAATCTTGGCCACGCCGTCGCCGATTTCGCGGACGACGCCGACGTTTTGCCGAATGACGGCTGATTTCACGCCCGCAATTTGGGCTTCGATGTCTTGCAGTAGGGTGCTCATGTTCAATTAAAACTGTTCGACCAGCTCGGTCAACCGGGCGCGGACACTGCCGTCATACACGTCGCTGCCCACTTGGACGCGCAGGCCGCCCACCAGCTCTGGATTTTCGGCGAAGGAGAAGTCCAACCCCGGCCCGTAATGCTTTTGCAGGCGGTCTTTCACCGCGGCCTGTTGGGTTGGATCCAGCGGAACGGCGCTTTCCAGGCGCGCGGTCCGACGGTCCATCGCCAGCCTCAATAGCCGCTGGAAATGCGCCAGGATGGCGAGGTACCCGCGCGGTTTCCGGGCAATGACCTGTTGCACGGCCTGCCGCACGCGCGCCTCGTCGAGCTGGCCGGCCGCTCCGCAAGCGCGGAACAACTGTTTGGCATCCCGTCGCGCCTGTTTGGAAATCTTCATCGTGCCACGCCTCTTTTAATTTGAAATTTCAAATCTCAATGGGATATCGCTCAGGCAGCCAGTTCCCGGTTGGTTTCCTCGATCAACCGCCGCTGATCGTCGGCGGTGAGAACCTTGCCGGCGACGGCGGCAGTGGTTTGCACCACCAACCGGCCGATTTCGCGCTTCAGCTCGGTGAGCATGC
>JGI24132J36420_10001680_pt1 | contig 10007 bp, 4 predicted proteins | sample BarGraNGADG00212_3_FD_36420 | JGI IMG/M metagenome (IMG submission 36420) | reverse complement strand
CCGACCTGCCGGTCGGCCCCATGTCAGGGACGCGCGGCAGCGCGTCCCTACCAACCACAACGGCCGCGACTGCATCTCGCTGCTGGCATCTTACGGGCGCCGATTATTGCATTTGCCAAACCGAGGGAGGTGACTATAGTTTTCTAAACCTATGGAAAACAAGCCACTCTCGACGGGCGGTGGCGAATATCCCTGCATCATGCTGCGGCCGAACTCTTGGTTGGATCGAGCCAGACTATGCCGATCGTTGGTTAGCACCGCGACTTGGTTCCTGTTGTTTTTGGTCCCAGCCGTCTGGGGCCAGGCGGTGGATTCGCCACCCGTTGCCGAGCGGGTTCTGACCAACATAGCGCAGATCTGGAGCGTCCCCCGGGAAGATCGCACCAAGCCCCATCGGATTCGGACCGAGGTGATCATTTATTACTTCGACGCCGAGTGGAACGTCTCTTTTGGGGAATGCCAGGGACAAAAGACGTCACTGCGCATCGCTGACTCGCCCATTCCTTTGAAATCCGGGCAGCGCGTCGCCATCGACGGTGTCATCATCCCGCAGTGGGCGCGATTTTCATGGGACAAAACCCAAATCCGCATTGTTGAACAGGAAGTGCCGCTCAAACCCGAAGCCGTCGCGGGCCTGGGGGAGAATCCTCGGCAATTGCAGGATCGTCTGGTATCGGTGGAAGGCCTGCTTGACAGCCAGATCGCCGATCCTACCCACTTCAAGCTCAACATTGTCTCCGGCAATGCCCGGGCGAGAGCCTATGTTGTGAACCCGTCGGGCCTTTCCCCACCGCATTTCAAAAACGGCGATTTCGTTCGGATCAAATGCGTTTATTCTCCCCAGTTTGATCGCAACGGGACGTTGACCGATCTTGGCTTGTGGGTGGCCCGTCCGGCGGACATCATTGTCATCGGTTCCTTGGAAAACGATCCGCGCTTCAACACCCCGATCACCCAGAGCGATGATTTTCAAGAAAAGCCCGCGAGCGATCTGGTTCACATCGAGGGAATCGTGCGCCAGCAGGAGCTGGGGGATTGGATAACCGTTTGGGATGCCAGCGGCCAGATCCTGGTGGAAAGCAAACAAAGCCAGCCGCTGCGTTTTGGCGACCGAATTGAGGCGATCGGTCATCCTTATGTCCTGGGCGTGCAGCAGATCTTGCGCACCGGCTTGTATCGTCTGATCAACTCGAGCAACCGGACGAGTTTGGCCCAGCTATCCGCCTCGGAAAAATCACCGCTGCGTCTGGCTGAAGTGATCCGCAATTTGAGCCCTCAGGAAGCCAGCCACCACCTGCCCGTTAGTCTTCGTGCCGTCGTGACCTGGTCTCATCCCCGCGCTCCGTTTGCCTACGTGCAAGATGCCAGCGGCGGCATCCGCGTCATGAATCCGCGATGGGAGACAAGCGACGCTTCCAAACCCGGCGCCATCGTCCTCCTGGAAGGCGTTACTGCCGAAGGCGAATTCGTACCGGTCGTCACCAACGCCGTCCTGCGCTCGGTTGACTGGTGGAGCCTTGAGCCTGCGCGCCTGGTATCGCTGGAACAAGCCCTGACGGGGATGGAAGATGGCAGGTGGGTGGAAATGCGGGGCTTTGTGCGGGCACTCACGCGGACTAACGGAATGGCACGTTTCGATTTGAGCACCTCAAGCGGAGAGTTCCAAGCCTGGACGCTGGATTCCCGGAGCTTCGATTCACTCAAAGGGGCCATCATTCTCGTGCAGGGCGTATGCGCGGCCCTCTCCAATGCGCGCCACCAATTGACCGGCATTCAGCTTTGGTGTCCGGACCTCAGATATATCCGCGTCGATGAACCGGCACTTGACGACGTGTTCACGGTGCCGGCACGATCCCTGGGCGACTTGCGGCGTTTCAGTCTGCAGAACAGCCTCAACCAACGGGTGCGGACTTCCGGCACGGTGGTCCTGCAGGCTCGCGGCCGTTATCTTTACCTGCAGGAAGGCGCCGATAGCGTATTTGTCTTGAGCCACCAGACCGAAGCGCTTCAGCCGGGAGATCGCGTCGAGGTGGTGGGGTTTCCCGGAAATGAGGGCCGAAGATTACTCCTTCGCGAGGCCGTTTATCGCCGCCTGTCCGCCGGCACCGAACCACCCCCCATGCACCTCTCCGCCCTCCACACCGTCAATGTGGATTTAGAAGGCCGCTTGGCCAGAGCCGAAGGCCGTTTGCTCAATACTGTGGAAAAGGAAGGCGAGACGCGCTTGCTCATTCAAACCGGGAACTCTGTCTTTGAAGTGAGTATGGACTCGACCGCGACCGGCGTCGGCCGGAAACTCGAGGACCTGCGGCTGGGCAGCCGACTCGCCGTCACCGGGGTTTACGAAGTGCAAAGCGACGAATATGGGAAACCCCGGTCTTTCCTCGTTCGCCTCCGATCCTGGAACGATGTTCAGGTACTGCAGCGGCCGCCCTGGTGGACCCGCGCCCGCTTGTTGTGGATGCTGCTGGGGGTCGTGGCCATTTTCCTGACAGTGCTGGTCTGGGGCATCGTCATTTCGCGCAAAAACTCCCTGCTCCGACAGGCGCAAGCCGAACTAAGCGCCTCCCACGCCAAACTCGAACTCCGCGTCCAGGAGCGAACCCGAGAACTCGCCAGCTCGTTGTCACTGCTGAGCGCGACCCTCGAATCCACGGCCGACGGCATTCTCGTCGTGGATCAGCAAGGCACGGTGACCAGCCACAACGCCAAATTTGCCGAGATGTGGCGGTTGCCTCGCGAGTTGGCCGAGTCCAAAGATGACAACCGCCTTCTGAGTTTTGTCCTCGCGCAGTTGCAGGACAGCCAGGCCTTCCTCGCCAAGGTTCGTGAGCTGTATGCCAATCCGGAGGCGGAGAGCTACGACCTGGTCGAATTCAAGGACGGACGCGTTTTCGAGCGTTACTCTCAACCGCAGCGACTGGAGGGCCGGTGCGTGGGGCGCGTCTGGTGTTTCCGGGATGTGACAGATCGCCAGCAGGCGGAAGCGGAGAAGGAAAAACTGGAGACCCAAAATCGGCAACTTCAGAAGTCCGAAAGCCTGGGCCGCATGGCCGGGGCCATCGCCCACCATTTCAACAACCAACTCCAGGCGGTGATGATGAACCTGGATTTGGCCATGGAAGATCTGCCCCGAAATACCGGACCCGTCGAGAACCTGAACGAAGCCATAAAATCCCTCCACAAGGCGGCGGAGGTGAGCAGCCTGATGCTGACCTACCTCGGGCAATTGCCCAGTAAACGAGAGACTTTGGATTTTTCCGAGGTTTGCCTCCAAAACCTGCCCATGCTCCGGGCCGCCCTGCCGCAAATCGCGGTCCTGGGGACCGATTTGCCTTCCCCCGGTCCCGCCATCAGCGCGAACCCAAAGCAAGTGCAACAGGTTCTTGCCAATCTAGTCACCAATGCGTGGGAAGCTATCGGTAACGGGCCGGGCACTATTCACCTGGCGGTCAAGACGGTATCCCTGGCTGATATTCCTGCAAGGCACCGTTTCCCCATTGACTGGCAGCCGCAAGACACTGCCTACGCCTGCCTGGAAGTGGCCGATACGGGCTGCGGGATTGCCAGCCACGATATCGAGAAGATCTTCGATCCATTTTTCTCTACTAAGTTTACTGGCCGGGGACTGGGTTTGTCGGTGGTTCTTGGAATCGTACGGGCACATGGCGGAGCTGTCACGGTGGAGAGCGAACCGGATCGGGGGAGCGTCTTCCGGGTCTTTTTGCCGGTGTCGATCGAAGCCGTGCCCCAAACGCCTGTCCTAGCAACCCAAGCCCCCAAAACAGCCGGGGGCGGCACTATCCTGGTAGTTGAAGATGAGCGGGGCGTGCGCAACGTAGTTATGAGCGCGCTCAAGCGCCTGGGTTTTACGGTGCTAGCCGCGGAGGACGGCGTCGAGGCGGTGGAGGTGTTCCGGCAGCACCGCGAGGAAATCCGTTGCGTCCTTTGCGACTTGACCATGCCTCGCATGAACGGTTGGGAAACCTTAACGGCCCTGCGCAAACTTGCGCCTGGCATCCCGGTGATTTTGTCCAGTGGCTACAACGAGGCCGACGTGATGGCAGGCAATCACGCCGAGTTACCCCAGGTATTCTTGAGCAAGCCTTATGAGTTTGAGGCGTTGGAACGCGCGGTGAATTGCGCGATGGCAAACGCCAGCCAAAGATATTTGAAGTTTTGACCACGGATTGCGCGGATTTACACGGATCAAAATGGGTTTGGTGGACCCTCATTATCCGTGGTTATCCGCGTTATCTGCGGTTAAAAATTTGAGAGATATTTTTACGGGATTTGCGCAGTAATGTAATAGCGTAATCCCAAACACCATTCAGGTTTTGCCAGGAATCGCGCACCATCTGTGGACGCGGATATTCCGGGAGTGCCTTGGCGGAGGAAACCTCCTTGGCCCAGCGGGTCAGCAGGGGAGCGTTGGCAGGCAGTTGCCATTCCGCCGCCGACACAAAACCTGCGACCGCGCTTAAAAAGAAAGTTCCGGCTACAATGGCTGCCTGATGACGCTTACGGATCGATCACCGCTTCTTCGGCCGGGTTTACGACCCAATTAGGGATTTCCATATGAGGGCTATTATCGTTGTTCCAACGCGCGCGCCAGTTGGCGTTTCGCGGATCNATGGCAATTCTGCGCAGGATGTTTTCGACATGTCCATCTCCAAACATGAGATCGGTTTGACGGGAATGACGGCTGGCCGGCCATTGGTCGGGTTCCTTGGGGTCAAGGTTTACGGGCCAGATAGCATGACCCATTTCCGCGGCCTTCTTGACTGGATCGGCGAAAGCACGGGCGTCACCCAACACGATCATTTCCACCGGCTTGACCACTCCTGACTCCTTGACGCCTAGGGAGCCTTTGCCGGTTCGGAAAACACCATTGACGTCACCGCCCAGGCCAAGTTCCGGCACAGCGTTGATATTCAATCCCCAATCGTTATAGGCTAGCGAAAAGCGCGAGTTGAGAGTAATGCCAAAGGGATCGAACTTGCCGTCAGGTCCGCGGGCTCCCAGCGTGCGATTTACGTTGGTATCCCAGGCGGAATTCCGGAGGGCGGCCGGGCAAGAAAAGACCTGCCGGTTATTCGACATTCCAGTTAGCAAACGAACGGGCCAAATACCATAGGGTTGGGGATCCACCGAATAACAGCCGGGATAGTATTGATTATCGGTCAAGTATATCATCAGTCCAATCCCGATCTGGCGAAGGTTGTTTTTGCAATTGGTCTGTTTCGCCTTCGCCTTGGCCTTCGCCAGCGCTGGCAGCAACATGCCTGCCAGAATCGCGATAATGGCTATGACCACCAGGAGCTCAATCAGGGTGAACGCACCGCGACGGCAAGACGGGCGGAGGTTCCTAAGACTGCGGCCCTGATTCAATCGGGAAAGTCTAAAATGGATCATAACTGAGGAGTCCGCGAGATGGCCGGAGCCGAAGCCCCGGCCATCCGCGATCGTTTAACCGTTATTGCACCAACACACGGAAGAACTTCTTGTCACCGGTCACGGCATTCGTGTAAGGCGACGTGGCGCCCGTAACGGGCGTATAAGTTCCGTTCACCACATCCGCGGATTGCAGCGTGCCTTGCGGCCAGGTCAGGATCACATTCGATCCGGATTTCTGGCCCTGCAGCGTCACCGATGGCGGCACCGGCGGCTGGCCACCACCCGCGACATAGTGCACCCGGGCTTGGGCTTCGGTGAAGGCGTTCGTGTAAATGGCCACTTCATCGATCATACCGATGAATTGGGCATTGGCCGCGTCACCAAACTGGGTGAAGCCGAGGTATTGCAGCACCGAGTCATTATCCTGCCCGCTGGCAAACCCCGCCGTCGTAGTGGTTTCAATCGTCTGACCGCCATACAGCGCGCCGCCGTCCATGTACAAGCGAGAAACGCAAGGGCTGTTGGTGTGCCAGATCTTGCTCATCACCACGTGATGCCATTTGCCGTCGGTCGCGTAATTATTGGTAACGTGCGCATCGTGCCAATCAGACGTGCTGAAGATGAAGTCCCCATCCTGATTGAAGTTACCCCAATACATATCTCCATCATCCGGGCTTTCATGGGCGAGGATGGATGGATTCCGCCAGGTATCGTTCCCGTTCAACCCTTTGATTGTGGTCTTGAACCAGTACTCGACCGTGGTGGCTTTGCCTTCTTCAATATCAACCGTGGCGCCAGAAGCATCTTGGCGCAGGTTGATCAGTTCTGGAATGGGTTGACCAAAGTCGACATACTTGTCGGTGAGGGTGCCGGCGGCCGGTCCGGTGAATTCCAAAGCTTTGCCCAGCTTCGCATTCGCGCTGGCCTTGCCCAAATCGGCATCCAGGATTCCAGGTCCAAAGATCACGGTGAATTGCGGCGCAGCGCTCCCTTGGTTGGTGACGCCATTGGCTATCGTGGCTTCCTCGAAACGCAGCCAGTGGATAGGTTTGTCCGCTTGAACGGCAGCGGCATAAGTCGCCGGAACCACAGGGTGGCTGGTGGCATCCGTCGGATTGGTTCCGATCAGAATTTCATCTTGGTCGGAGAAACCGTCGCCATCCGTGTCACGCTTGAGCGGACTGGTGCCCGTGTTGGTCTCCACACCATCCAGCAGGCCATCGCCGTCCGTGTCGGGGTTGAGCGGATCGGTACCCGTGTTGGTCGCGCTGACCCAGATGCCCGTGTTGGTTTCCGCGCCGTCTTTAAGACCATCGCCATCCGTGTCCGGGTTTCGCGGATTGGTGCCATTCTTAAACTCCTGCAGATTGGTTGAGCCATCATTATCAGCATCCTGGCTGGCATCGCTCGGGTCGTTGGGATTAAATCCGTTGTTGATTTCCCAGACGTCTGGCATGCCATCGCCGTCCGTATCCGCTTCCAGCACGGCCTTCGAGTGCAACCGAACCTCGGCGTCCGTTAGGGCGCGGTCATAGATTGCAACCTCGTCAAGCATGCCGATGTATTGCACGTTTTCCAACTCTCCGTTCTGAGTGAAGCCCAGATAGTGAATGAGCGAGTCGCTGTCCTGGTAACTGACGTTACCCGCCGCCGTCGTCTTCGTGAAAGAAGAGCCGCCGGGTTGCAACGGGCCGCCGTCAATGTACATGGTGGAAACGCAAGGCTGGCTCACATGCCATTGTTTGATCATGACCATGTGATGCCACTGACCGTCAGTCACGTTTTTATTCAGGTCGCGTTTGGTCAGAACATCGTTGAGGTCCGAGGTGCTGAATCCGAACTCGCCCTGATCGTTGATCTTGCCCCAATACATATCGCCATCGCCCGGGCTTTCATGCGCCATGATCGAAGGGCTTTGCCAGGAGTTGGCGCCGTGCGTGCCCTTCTGCGTCGTCTTGAACCAATACTCCACGGTGGTCGTTTTATCAACCGTAGGCGGGCGCAGGTTGACGAGTTCCGGAATGCTGGCAGCCGTCATGTCAGCCGGAAACGCCGCCGCCATGTCCACGTATTTGCCCGTCGTATTCGGAGCGGCTGGACCGGTGAACTCGATGGCCTTGCCCAGGGAAGGCAGGGCGCTGGCTTTGCCCAGGTTGGCGGCCACGATTCCCGATCCGTAAGCTCCCTGGAAGTCCTGTGCCGAACCAGAGTTCGTCGCCGCCTGAGAAGGATCGGTTTCCTCGAACCGATACCAATACTTCGGGTTGGACCTGGTCACTGCATCGCCCCAGCTCGCCGCGGTTGGCATCGACTTCGGATCGTTGGGATTGGACCCCAAGAGGATTTCTCCAGCGTCATCCCAGGTATCTCCGTCCGTGTCTTTCTTGTTCGGATTGGTGCCGGTGTTGTTGGCATTCACGAAAACGCCCGTGTTGGTTTCCACACCATCCGAAAGACCGTCGCCATCGGTATCGGCTTTAAGCGGGTCGGTGCCCGTGTCATTCGCGCTCACCCACACGCCCGTTTTAGTTTCCACACCATCCTTGAGTCCATCCCCGTCGGTGTCTGGATTCGTTGGATCGGTGCCCATCTGGTATTCTTTCAGGTTGGTGGCGCCGTCATTATCGAGATCATTGGCGGCATCAGAGGGATCATTCGGATTTAAGCCATAACGGATTTCCCACCAATCGGGCATCCCATCGCCATCCGTGTCAACCAGGCCAAACTGCGCCTTTTCCGCATCGTACTGAGCCTGCACCGCGGCGGCAGTCAGGGNAATGTCCTGGACGCGAATTTTGGCGACGATGTTNGTCCCNATGCCGGCACTGCTGGCACTGCCGNCCGCATCCGTCTGACGAGCGACGCGGAAAGGAATCGCAACCCCGCTGCCATCGACAGCCCAGGTATTGAGGGGCGCCGTGTAAACCTTGGTGTTATCGAGCGCGCCGTCTTTGTAAACCTTGGCGGTCATCGTAGCTGAATCGTACGTAAATACCACGTACGTCCAGCGTTTGAATACAACGTTGGTGGGTATATAGCCGAAGTCACCACCACCCCAACCGCCCAGACAACCCCAAGTAGGGTGCACGCCATGCCCGAATGAGCAATTGGAGAAGTCCGGACCGTCGCGATGCCCCCAGGAGAAGACACCCTTTTCGTCCTGCGCCGCCGGATCCCACACCCATGCCTCGATGGTTCGGCTGGCGTCACCGCAAATGGAGGCTGGCGCCTCGGGACCATTGTAGGAGGTGCCGGCTAGTCCGACCGAACCGCTCTGGAATGAGACGCCCTTGACGCCATCGGCCTTGATGACTTCCGGCACCTCGAACGGGGCATTGAAATCCCCGGCGAAGGTGCCCGTGTTTGGCCAGGTGGCCAAAGGTCCCAGGGGCTGCCCGGTGGCATCCAAATTAACGAGGGTGGCGCCAAAAGACGCCGCCAGGCCGAGGCCGAGAAAAGCCGCAAGCGTTAATAGTTTTGCCGGTTGGGCGAGACGCGGCTGGGCCCGCAGGGCCTGGCCAGCACACCCTCTTTTTATTCTTGCATGGGTTTGCATAGTGGATGGGGAGTTTTTTCCATGGTTATTTTATTGCCGATGGGTCAGGCCATCTTCCCGTCATGCCCAATCGCTTGGGTGGCGAATGGAGGTGGCGCACCAGGTTGAGCGTGGCTAACGACCACGGCGGAAACCGCAGCGCGACGATGGGAGCACTTCTGTTTTTCTAACAGCATATCGGACAAACTTGCCTTTCGCACCAAACAACAGCCACAACCCTGGAACTTTTTGGGACGGTCATTCTTTAACACGATTCCCGTTAAGCCGTCATGTGGCATAAAGTGGCCACACGATTTGCGCCTTGGCCAGCGGGGCGATGCCGCGTAGGATGCGGGCGAGCTTGAAGCTTGTGAAATCCATGGCTTATGTTGGACTGCTAGCCGCGTTGCTCTGCGGGTCAGGCCGTGCGGTCGCCGCCGAGTCGAGGGGCGAATTCCGAGATTTCGTGGTCCGCACCTGGGGCAAGGCGGAAGGACTGCCCGATACGTCCGTGACGGCCATTCTCCAGACCCGTGACGCATACCTTTGGGTGGGAACAGGCGCCGGCTTGGTTCGTTTCGATGGCGTCAGGTTCACCGAAACGCCCTTGCGTGTGACCGGGAACAATCCGCCGGTAGCGATCACGGCCTTGTGCGAAGACACCAGGGGCCGCTTATGGATCGGATCCCAACAACAGGGTTTGTTTTGTCTGGCGGACGGCGCCGTGAAGCATTACGGCCAGCCGCAAGGGTTGTTGGACGAGCATGTGACCAGCCTGGCGATCGACGCCCATGATGATTTGTGGATTGGCACTCGGCACGGCGTGAACCATTGGAATGGGCGCAGCTTTATGGCTTTCACCAGCCGCGACGGATTACCCGACGATTTTGTAACCGGGGTGCACGCGGCGCGCTCGGGAGGCATCTTGATTACAACTCGGGGCGGCATGTGCCGGCTGCTTAACCATCGGATTGCGCCGTTCGAGTTCGAAGCCGCCGGCCAGGGGCGCAACCCGGAATTCCTCGGTGCTTACGAAGATCTCCGCGGCAACCTCTGGGCCTTTGGCGCCACTTAT
>JGI24132J36420_10001678_pt1 | contig 10014 bp, 9 predicted proteins | sample BarGraNGADG00212_3_FD_36420 | JGI IMG/M metagenome (IMG submission 36420) | reverse complement strand
GGGTCGTTCGACCAGGGCGTGAGTAGAAACTCCTGCGCGTTCTCGCTCCATGTGTTGGCGCAGCCGCTTTCCGAAACGATGGTGCCGAATGATGGATTCGCTAGTACGTTCACCCACGGCGCCGGTGTCATCTGGCCGGGTGCGATCGTAACGACGTACTCGCTTCCATCAGGTGTGAATCCGCCAAACCCGTTGTAAAACATCAGATCGCTATGAGAAGGCTCGATGTCCGCCGCTGGCTCTGTGTGCGGGGGTCGAACTGGTATAAAAAGCGGAACAACGGCGTCAGCAAGGCTGCGCCGGTTGATCTGTTCCGCAAGCGTGCCACCTCTGTCATCGAGCACCACGCGAGCAACCGACTGAAGCAAAATCATGTCCTCGCTGGACAAAGGCCCTGCAAGTCTAACGAATATTTCACCCGGCTTATCGCTAAGATCGGCTTCGGCGCCAGTGGCGATCAGCTTCACGATCTGATCGTGAAGCGATTGCCGGTTGCCGGCACCTTCTGAACTGAAGATCACCAGATCGACTGTCAGTCCCTTTAAACGCCAGTAAGCATGGGCCTGCAATAACTGGCGCACCAAATCGATATTGGCAGGTTCCCCTATCTGCAACAGCACGATCGGTAAATCCCCGGAAATTGAATTGCCCCATAAACCGGATTGCCCCCTGTGGTTCTTGATAATAATGTCAGGATCGGCGCGCAATGAAGCATTGGCGTAAATAATAGAGTCGGCGAGTCGGCCATAGAGTTGTGCGTCGGCTTGGGTCGCATTGAGCTGCCGCATGATCGACTGGCTGTGCGTACATGCCAGGCCGAAGACGCGATCGGTCAAATGCGTATCCTGGTATTTTTCGATGAGTTTCAAGCATGCGTCACGTGTCTCACCGATGCCGGTGATGAAAGCAACTGTAGCCGATTGTTCCGGCTCCAGTGTCATCCGGCATCGGATAGCGACAATTGGATCAAGTACGGAACCCTCGCTGCCCGACAGCGCCGCGACATTAAGCATCGCCTGTGGATTGACAAGCGTATTTCCGCGGCCAATGAAACGCATCCGGTCCGTTTCATACGAGATGTCGCCCGGAAACGACTCACTGGGAACAAATAGGTGAAACATCCACAGTGACGCATGGTCGGCAGCGCCGGACCGGCGATTACACAGGATTGCCTGCTGCTCACAGACGATCTCCGTCTGGACAAAAAGATTGCTGAAAGCGGGATGCGCAGCATCGGCAGCAGCCAATGCGAGAACCACTTCCGCATAACTCGTCAGGTCGATTACCTTGCGTGCTCCTGAGCGGTTCGTGATGCCAATTCGCCGTACTTCGATGTCATCCTCCGGCGAAACGACAATCTCCGTGTGAGCATCTATACCCTGTTCAGAACACCGGAAGATCGCACACGCCTCCAAAAACTTTGCTTCATAGGCTGCCGATGGGTTGAGTGTTGGTTGATAGGTAATTGACCAGAACGCGCCGTTCGCCACATCACGGAGATAGCAGAACATGCCCCAATTGTCGCGCGTAGTATCCTCGCGCCAGCGCGTGACCGCGATGTCCTTCCAACGACTATAGCCGCCTCCCGCGTTCGTGATCATCGTTTGGTATCGACCGTTCGACAGCAACTGCACTATCGGTAGTGGTGTGGCGGCGCCATTCAAAACGCGTACCAATGCTTCTGTGGGGCTGTTCACAATCATAGGGTTCATAACCACCCCCCGCTAAAACCAGCACGCCGCAAGCCGCTGGCAATGTAAGGGCAGTTTCGCATCAATCGCCACAATAAGCCGCTACGATAGTTTTCGATCATCAAAACAATCGGCCCTTGATTAAGCCCGTAATGCCATGATGATACCCAGCCAAAGGGATTGCTCGACTTTACCGGGTAGGTCGGATTGAATGTCGCCTTGAAGCCATAGGGGTGGTCCATTTTCCAATTGATCTCGTGTACCAGATAGTCGATCGCGGGCAGTACGATCTCCGGCGCGAACGGCAGTGATGTTACCACCGCCCACGGCGCGATGGTGCCGTCGTCGGGCCCATACGGAACACCGCGCCCCAGATAATCGAAAAATTGGCGCTCGATGCCGTTTACCTTGATCGTGTCCGGGCCGGGGCCGTCGCTTGCGGTAATTCCCCAGCAATTGCGGCCATAGCCCACGAACTTGAGCGGGTTGTCCATCGCATACTGCTGTTGCACATAAGTCGCGCGACGGCTGTTCTCGAAATAGTCGATGCCCTTGTTGTGCATGAACGCGTCCTGAATGCCTCGAAAGTCGATCCAAACATGCGAGAGCTGGTGCGTAAATAACGACCCGGCGTAAAGATATTCATATCCGTAACAACCTTCCCACCGGTAAGTCGAAGTCCACACGGTGTAGCAGCTCTCGGGCAACGGGTGAGTGGGAGATCCCAGTCCCAGGACATACAACAACATCGCCTCATCGTAGCCTTCCCAACGGTATCCGAGAAATCCGCTTTCGGGCTTCCAGCCATGCGTAACCGTTGTGCCAAGGTTTTGCGCCCATTGCCAATCAGCACGGCGATAAAGCGCGTCGGCGAGGGTGCGGATTTCATGCTCGTCGGCCGTATCCTTATCAAAATAAACTCCCGCAGCTAACGCACCTGCCAGCAAAAAAGCGCTGTCTACTGTTGACAGTTCGCATTGCCAGGCGCGCCGGCCGGTCCTCATGTCAAGAAAATGATAATAAAATCCCTGGTAGCCAGTAGCGTCGGGTTCGGGACCTTGCGGACTGTTCCAGAAAAAACGCAACGTGATCAGCGTTCGTTTTACCGCCGCGGCACGCGACATATATCCGCGCTCGACGGCCACCGGGTAAGCCGCCAGCGCTAAGCCGGTAGCGGCAATACTGGCAGGCCAATCCGATGCGTTCTTGTCGATCACCAGCCCGTTGTCCGGATTCGTCTCATGCAGAAAGTAGCTGAATGATTTGTGCTGAAGCCTTTCCAGCTCAGCGTCGGCAACAGCGTGCAGCTGCAGCGCATTATCACGCGCATTTTTCTGTTCAATCATGTTTTTTCCTCAAGCTATTTCCTGGCGACACTCCTTCCGCAAGAGCGTCGTTGACGATTGTCTGTGCTTCCTCCAGGATACTACGCAAATGATCCGCTCCACGGAAGCTCTCCGCATATATCTTGTAGATGTCTTCGGTCCCTGACGGACGCGCCGCGAACCATCCGCTCTCGGTTACTACCTTCAGTCCGTCGATGGGCGCGCCGTTGCCCGGCACGTGGGTGAGGATGGTCCGGATTTTTTCGCCCGCCAGTTCGGTGATCTTAACCTGCTGGGATGATATTTTCGCTAAAAGAACCTTTTGATCCGGAGTGCATGGTGCCTCAACGCGGGCATAAGCAGGCTCTCCAAACTCGCGTGTGAGTTCACGGTAGATTTCTCCGGGATCGCGGCCCATCCGTGCTGTGATCTCTGCTGCAAGCAAAGCCGGGACAATTCCGTCTTTGTCCGTCGTCCAGACGCTGCCATCCAGACGAACGAAAGACGCGCCCGCGCTCTCTTCCCCACCGAAGCCCAGTGAGCCGTCGAGCAGGCCATCAACGAACCATTTGAAGCCAACCGGCACTTCGTAAAGTTTACGACCCAGCTTCGCTGTGACATGATCTATCATCCGGCTGCTCACCACCGTCTTGCCGACTGCCGCTTCTTTACTCCACTTCGTCCGCTGTTGGAAAAGATAGAAAATAGCGACAGATAGGTAGTGATTGGGAGCAAGCAACCCCCCGTTCTTGGTGACAATCCCGTGCCTGTCGTGGTCAGTGTCGCAGGCAAAAGCGATATCGAAGCGATCCTTCAGGCCGATTAATCTCTGCATCGCGTAGGGTGAAGATGGGTCCATGCGGATCTGGCCGTCCCAATCCACAGTCATGAAACGGAAAGTCGGATCAACAGCCTCGTTGACGACTGTCAGGTTCAACCCGTAGCGTTCGGCAATCGGTCCCCAGTAGTGGACTCCGGCGCCGCCGAGCGGATCGACTCCCATGCTGATTTTCGCGCCGCGAATGGCGTCCATGTCGAGCACATTGGCGAGATCAGCAATGTAAGTATTGAGATAGTCGTGCCGGTGCGTAGTGGGGGCGTGAAGAGCTTTCTCAAAAGAAATCCTTTTCAAACTCAGAAGATCCTTCTCGAGAAACTCGTTTGCCTTCGCCTCGATCCAGGCGGTGACAGCGGATTCCGCCGGCCCGCCGTTTGGCGGATTGTACTTGAAACCGCCGTCATGGGGCGGATTGTGTGAGGGCGTGATGACGATGCCATCGGCAAGTCCTGTCTTGCGCCCGCGGTTATGTTTGAGAATGGCATGAGAGATTACCGGTGTTGGAGTGTATTCATCTTTATCCGCAATCATGACCTCCACATGATTGGCCGCCAGCACCTCAAGCGCGCTGGCAAGAGCGGGCGCTGAAAGGGCATGTGTGTCCATGCCGAGAAACAGTGGACCATCAACCTGGTACTTCCTTCGATACAGGCAAATGGCCTGACTGATGGCGAGTATATGCCCTTCGTTGAATGTTTTGTCGAAGGCTGAACCCCGATGTCCTGAGGTGCCAAACGCAACCCGTTGCGCCGAAACCTTCGGATCTGGCACTTCAGTGTAATAAGCCGTGACGAGCCCAGGCACATTCACCAGCATTGCTGGTTCTGCAGGTTTTCCCGCATAAGGGCTTATTTTCATCGTTCTCCCTTTAATTACTCTAATGACTTTTTTGTTAAGGCCTCCATCAGCTTGTCGAATGGCTTATCGAATTTCTTGACGCCTTCGTCTTCAAGCTGTTGAGTCACCTTATCGATGCTGATTCCGAGTTCCTGTAATTGTGCCATTATCCAGTTGGCTTCCCCGACATCTTGAGCGAGGCGTAATTGCGGATCGCCATGATCACGGTAAGCGTTGATCGTTTCAAGCGGGACTGTGTTTACCGTGTCCGAACCTATTAGCTCTTCAATGTATTTTACATCGCTGTAGTCGGGGTTTTTGGTACTTGTGCTGGCCCAGAGCAGCCGCTGTACACGCGCATCACTACCAGCCAGTTTCTTAAATCTATCACTGTCGAAAATTTCCTTGTAGATTTGATAAGCCGCCTTAGCGCTCGATATAGCTACTTGTCCATGCACCTTCTTCGCAATTTCCGTCTTTTTATCGCCTGGCTCGATGAATTTCTCCAGCAGCGGGTCCACCAGGGTGTCAATACGGCTTAAAAAGAAGCTAGCCACCGAGGCTATATGGTTCACAGGCTTCCCTTGATCTGCGCGCGCTTCGAGACCTGCAATGAATGATTCAGCAACCTGTCGATAACGAGGCAGCCCAAAGAGCAACGTCACATTGACATTGATCCCTTCACTGATGAGTTGACGGATGGCAGGCAGACCATCGGACGTCGCCGGGACTTTGATTAAAACGTTGGGCCTGTTCAGTGCAGCCCACAATCGGCGGGCTTCCTCAATTGTACCTTTGGTGTCATGCGCCAGATGAGGGTTGACCTCCAGACTGACATATCCATCTTTACCGTCAGTCCTGTCATAAAGAGGCCGGAACTCGTCGGAGGCACTTTGCACGTCACGTTGGCTAAGAGCCTCATAGATTGCTTTAACATCTTTCTTATTGAGAGCCATGTCACGAATGTCTCGGTCATAAAGGTTGCTTTCCGCTATTGCCTTCTCAAAGATAGATGGGTTCGAGGTCATCCCCCGCAGTCCATCCTCCTCGATCAGACGCCTGAGCCTGCCGCTGGTGATCAGATCTCGCCGAATATAGTCCAGCCAGATGGACTGCCCGAGCGCTTCTATTTTTTTCAAAGGATTCTCTTTCATTATTTTTCCCCTGCTATTTGATTTGAAGAAAACCACGCGAAATTGCAGATTGTTAGTTCATATCCATTTCAGGTCATACCTCAACACTTTTTACGCATTTTCATTCTCTGTGGATTTCATTTTTCCTTGGAACTGAGTTTGTTATATAACCAGGCAAAAATAGCGCCGCCTATTAAACCATCGAAAAAAGCCCAGACTAGTCCTACCAGGCTGCCTATTGGAGTAATGCTGTACCCTATGTAGACGCTGCTTATAAGCGTCGGCGCTCCCGATGCTTTCCCTACAATTATCATCCACCATGTACCGAAAAACAAACCGAAGCCCCATAGAAGCCCAAATGTCAGTCCGAAAGCCTTTATGTTAAGTTTCATAGCACGTCCTCCTTTTTTGTTATTCCAGCACCGCAGCTTTCCTCAGGCGGCGTTGGAAACGTTTGGTACTGCACCCAAATTAATCTTATATAACCGGGGTTGTAACGATGCCCTTCTTTCCTCTAGCGTCGTCCTTCATAATCTTCACTCCTGCGACCTTTATCCCACACTGGCCGGTTACAAATCACGAATCCTTGCCTGCCATGATAACCGCATCACATCGTACCCCCCTGAAAAGCACAAACAACAAAAGTAGGGATAATTCGAACTCAAAACACACCGGCTTTGTTGATCGCTTGAATCCCGGATTCAGGCCACATCAGCATTTTCTCCGCTAAACGGAACGCCTTCAACTTTAATTGTTCTCCGCGACCAAACCAGATTGAATTCAATCGCGTTGTTGAATCTTCACCCAACATCATGTGGTCCGTGTATTCGGCTACACTGTTGAAAGCCCCCCACCATGTTCCGCGTGCCAGATGTGCGCCTAGGCCGGAGTCATGCAACTGAAGTACGCTATTCCGGATCTTCTCGGTTCTTACAGTGTTCTCGGCCTCTTCGTTATCAGGAACCAGTGCCTGCACATACTCCCGCAATTGTACCTCCGTGATCTTCCTAGCCGCCATACCGCTGAACATAACGTTGAGTTGTTCATATAAGTAATTTGACAATCCGAGCACTGTACCCGCTTGTTCCAAATCCCGCTCTACATTTGGTGTGTGAATGATTTGAATATCTCCCGCTCCCTGCAATGCAGACGTCAAAGTATTATTACAGACTACACGGATGGGAGTAAGTTTCACTCGAACATGTGAACTGCCGTCATGACTATTTGTAAGCAAGAGATATTTATTGACGATGTCATTGCCATGGACATTAATGTAACCTGGAAGTTTTGCCAATATCCAAATAAATTCACCCTTGCCAAAAAATCCGGCTGTCTCGTATATCGCCTTATCTTCAGAAACTAAAGTATCGAAGAACGTGAAAGCATCGATATTCTGAATTGGTTCATAACTCGCTTTGACGTGGCCCAGAACGTCATCGTTATCCGTTCGCACTGTCGCATACGCTTCTTGCTTCAATCCCTTTTTCAACTTTAGCGGCTTCTTCACGACGGTGCAATTCAATCCGGCCATTTCAATTGCCTTTCTTGCGGTCTTAGGATGATTCAACTCGATCCCCAGATTATGCCATGGAGATGGTTCCGTCTCCGGATATGGAGAGGGGATTCGCGGAACTCGGAGGTGCAGCCTGCGTAATGTCGCTTCATTCACTGTAGACTGATACAATGGCTGATCCGCGACAGTAATGTTGAAGAGCGGAAAAAGTTCTCCCGACAATTTTCCCTGCCACCCGAGGAAATTAGCATCCGAATCCGAATCAGGTGGCTTTGTGTGTTCAGACATATTAGCATCCGTTCTCATTGAATGATGCAATGATATAGATCGGTGATGAATAGAAACTGTTTTTTTCCCTAACATCCCTGTCCAGTGATGTTATCCATCGATGATCCGATTGATTATGCCAATAAAAAGCGCCCTTTGATCTAGTATTGGCATAATCAGAGATTAATTCCTGACCAGCAATACCTGACATTTGGCGCTTTTCATAATCTTATCGACAACACCGCCCAGCAAATTTTTCAAAATGCCTGTTTTCCCATGCGAAGCAATTACGATCAAATCAATTCCTTTTTCTTCTTGTTCTTTGAGTATCTCTTCGTACGGGACACCTCTTTTTGTATCATANANAATTTCTATACTGGAGTGGTTATCAGTAATTTTTTCAGCTTCCTTTTGCAGTTTATCTTTTGCATTTTTTATNCTGTCTTTATAAATTTTCTGAACAGTTCCTTCNTCCACACAATANTCGACTGCGCATTGTTGAAACCCATCATCAATTACATGAAAAAGATAAATCATGGATTTGTTTTGTTTGGCAATGTCTATCGCCTCCTTTAACGCGTTATCCGCATAAACTGAAAAATCCGTCGGTACTAATATTTTCTTTGGTGCAAACATAATATCCTCCTTAGCTATATTTCGATTTGACTGCTGGGTTGGCATCCCTTCTCCATCATTGTGGAGCCAGACATTGACTCAATTGTCTGTGACAACTTCATGATGATGAATTTGATGCCCCTACGATGACCGAGTTACCTTCACCTGCTCTTCGCCTAGAGTTCGTTCTGATTACTTTCGGACGGCATCTCCAACAGGGCTACAAAAAGTGGTTTGTATTCGATTTTCTGCATATCGTTTGCGAGAGTCTGACCCCAAAAGCCCTCTATGTGATCCTGCAACTGCTGCCATTCCTGATCGGATATCTGCTGATTCATGGAACCTCCCTTTTTTAAAATAGGATGATGGTCATTTCGTTATTTTTGTTTTTTACCACCAGTTGAATTAACAGAAATAGTGGACTTATTTAAATCCACATCACATNTTTCTTGTTTTACAAGAAATATTGAGCAGGGCATTGCTNTGATGATTTCATCATTATTTCCGCCAACAAGCATGCGTTCCATGCGGCTTTCCTGGTGACTGCGGAGAATAAGCAGATCAATAGATTCTTCCTCTATTAGTTTCAGGATAATCTCGGAAGGGATGCCTTCCGAGACAAATTCTTTAATCATCATGCCCTTCTTTTTTTCCGCACTGACAATATTATGTAACTCTTCTTTATTCTTTTCCATCTCATTTTTATGTTCTTGTTCCATGGACATCATGGGTACGTTCCACCCCTGAAGCCATGTTGTATCAATAACGTGAATTACAGAAAGTTCGGCTTTATATTTGCCGGATAATGAAATTCCAAACTCTATCGTTTTGTTACAATATTCGGTCAACCAGCTGACAACAAGAATATGCTTGATAAGATTCATGCTCTGCCTCCTTTAGTTACTGACCTTGACTCATCCGGACTCAATTATTACGTTTTGAGCCGATTGATAGTGATTTCTCCGATCATAGTTGCAAGTGACTTGCCAACGAGCGAAAAAAAATCATAAACCTTGATTCATCCTTTAATAACAGTTGGTTAAATTAATAAAAGAGGCCAGTCCAAAAGCATGAATTGATTCGTTTGGCCTCAGTATTTGGTGGAGCATCAATATATTGAGGGATGCTTTAAAGGGATATGGACAGTATGATCCGGTTCTTTTGTCTGAGGCCGAACTATTTAGAGCTTATGCATTATCGCTCTTAAGGTGCTGGGATGGATGCTCAGGATCGTCGCTGCCCTGTCCTTTCCCTCGAAACACCTATTTCCCAATGCTCGGAAGATTATTGACTTCTTCTATTACTTTTTTGCTGAAATCATTTTCTTTTGCATAATAGGGCAACGGCATACTGGCAACATCGATTACTAAAGTATATTTTTCTTTTTCGGCTATTTTGCGTACGACCTTCATAATTTGAGGAAGAAGTTTACGGGCGATTTCTTCATCCCGTCCTTTCAGTTCTTTATTAGTATCCTCAACCAACAATTGATAATCGCGTAATTTTTTTTGATAGGTAGTTCCTTCCCCCCGGCGTGCATCTTCAGTCATGATTGGACCCTACTTATCTAATTCGTCCTTGATCTTTTTTAGGTCTTTTTCCGCCGCAGCGATTCCTTCACGCTTCTTATCAAATAATTTTTTGAATTCTTCACCTGCTTTTTTGCCTGCATTCGTGTTTTTCATTATTTCCCGTAGATTGATAAAACCAATTTTGCTGTCAGCTGCATAGCAATTGGTACTCGTCAGAACAAAACTCATCAGGACAAATGCTGTCATCAGGCAAATATTTTTTT
>JGI24132J36420_10001677_pt1 | contig 10018 bp, 6 predicted proteins | sample BarGraNGADG00212_3_FD_36420 | JGI IMG/M metagenome (IMG submission 36420) | reverse complement strand
AGAACGATTGTAGCCTCCTTATCGAGCGGCTTGTTGTCATTTCCACACTTAGGCGAGTAGATGCACGCAGGGCATCCAACCTCACACGAGCAGCCTCCAACGAGCTCCCGTGTCATCGTAGCAATGTCGGCGAACAGTTCAACCGCTTTTTCGGAAAGGCCGATCCCTCCCTCGAAGCCATCGTAGATGAAGATCGTAGGTTGGCCAGTATCCGGATGGTGCATTGCAGAAACGCCTCCAATGTCGCGTCGATCACACATTACATGCAGCGGCATTACCGCTATAAGAGCGTGTTCTGCTCCGTGTATTCCACCTGTGACGTCGAGTTGTTTGTTTTCGACGCGCGCGACGGCGGCTTCAGGCACGATAAACCACAGCGCCGTCGTTTTAAAGCGGAGGGGCGGCAGGTCGAGACTTTCCGCACTAATCACTTGATCATAGCGAAGCGTTTTGTATCCGACGTACTGTTCGACGACTTCGACAGCACCGAATGATATAGTCAACGCGCCTTTTTGCTGTGTTTCGAACTCTTCTATTATGTGAAGTTCAACGGTTTTAATGGGCTCGGTAAAAAAGTCGACGTCCTTTTTGTTCACGGAAATGATGCCAGCACTCAAATTGAGCTGCTCGACGACGTAGGTCTCGCCATCGTGAAGTACGACGGCCCCTTTATGAGCCTCTCGATATGCGCGGGTTTCATCAAGCGTTTCGAGCAATCGTCCTTCGTACAGCATCTTGAATACTTGCGAGGAGAGTCCGTTTAAGGGCACTGCCTCCGTTGCTCTACCTGTGCCTGAGTAAACCCATCCGCTAGCGGTATTTTTAGCTAGGCCTTGACGCTCGAGTTCCTCTAACGATGCTGCGAGAAGTTTCGGAAAGTAAACCTCATCGTGAGGGAGCCGTACCGGCAGCTCCGCCGCAGCACACATGGCGTGTCCTATAGTAATATATTCGTTTGAAATATCGATAATGGCGTGTTCGTGGGACCAACCGAACAATACATCAGGATGCTTCATAAAGTACTGATCAAGGGGATCGTAGAATCCAACTAACGTCGCTAAAGAATCGCCCTTACCTCTGCCCGCCCGTCCAGCCTGCTGCATCGTTGATACGATCGTCCCTGGATAGCCCGCCATGATTACAGCATCCAAGCTCCCGATGTCAATGCCAAGTTCCAGCGCGTTCGTTGACGTGATACCTGCTAAGCTGCCGCTTTTCAAACGCGCTTCTATCTGCCGCCGCGTCGCAGGCAAGTAGCCCGCACGATAAGCAGCAATGCGGTCGGCGAGAGATGGGGTTACTTCTCTAATGTCTTTTCGAGCCCAAAGGGCAATAAGCTCTGCCATCTTTCGGGACGGCGTAAAACAAAGCGTCTGCAGTTTGTTTCGGATGAAAAGGAGAAATAAGTCTTCGACCTCCCGATGAGCGGAACGGGTGCGAATGCCGTTCGCGTATGGGTTATACAGAACGAAATATTTGCGGTCGCGCGGGGATCCATCTCGTGCGATCAGGTCGAACGTCGTTCCGGTGAGTCTCTCGCCGAATTCGATCGGATTTGCGAGCGTGGCGGTAGAAATGACAAACTGTGGGTGCGATCCGTAATAATCACAGAGCCGGCGCAGTCGCCTCACCAGCAGCGCAACATTCGATCCGAATACCCCACGATACACGTGGGCCTCGTCAAGGACGATAAACTTCAGGTGAGCTAGAAATCGCTGCCACTTGTAATGCCAAGGCAGGACGTGATGGAGCTCGTAGGGGTTAGTAATCACAATCCTCGCCGTCGCTCGAATCTTCGGCCGTTTGTGTGAAGGGGTGTCTCCGTCATAAATGCTAGGATTGACCGGTATGCCACAGATTCGCTCAAGCTCATCGAGCACCTTCAGTTGATCATTCGCTAGGGCTTTTGTGGGGAACACGTAGAGAGCAGTCGCGCTGCGGTCGCGCTCGAGCTCCTCGAAAATCGGAACATTGAAGGCGAGTGTCTTACCGGACGCTGTGGTGGTGATGACGACGTTTTTGCCTGCACGTAGCGCCTTACGAGCATCGCTTTGGTGCTGATACAACCGAATTGTCTTGCGCTGCAGATACGCTTCGACTTTTGATTCAATATCGCTGGCCTCACCGTAAACTGGTTCTCTGGCGGGCAACACTTTGATATGCTCGACTTTGTTGAAGTATGCCGGATCGCTCTGTAGGATTCGGAGAACGGCTTTGACAGACGTGCTTATCCCTCGCACAGCTTGGAAAAAATGTGCGCCAGCGCGACGAGATCCTGTCGATTATGCTCAATCACGGCTAGCAAGGGCCCGATATTTTGCGTCCGTAGGTACGTCTCATAGAACTCAGGAACTAAGGCGCCAGGAATGTCGGTTTCGCGAGCGCCGAGAAGATGCTTCTGGATAGTGAATAGCCTAAAGTCGGGCATCACCCCATGCCACTTTCTCCGTGCGAAGTGGAGCGCGTCGAAGTGCGCTCTGTGCAAATCGCCGTGTATCTGGTAGTAAGCGAGACGTTGCTCAAGGTATGGCACGTCAAAAGTTCGCCCGTTGTACGTGACGAGCGCACAATGTGCGTCGACGTGAGAAAGAAACGCAGCTAGCGCAGCGGGCTCTTCGTGCACGTCCCTGAGAACATATTGGTGCACGTTTAGGGTCTCGCCGATCGATTTAGCCAGCCCTATAATTATGATCGGACTGGAGAAAAGCCCCAACGTCTCGATGTCAACAAAGAGCAACTCGTCCGGTGTGTGAAAGCCCGAGGTATGTAATGCAAGCGGATGCGATTTTGAGAACCGCTCTCCTATCCACTCGATTATCTCGCCCGTATCGAGTGCTTCGATAAGTTCTAGGAAACGACGTGCCTGCTCCCCAAAGCGGTTGTGCTCAACGAGATCTTCGATAGTACGATAGCCACCGTCCTTCAAGGCGTTCTCGGTAGCCTCTCTAACGCCAAAAAGGAGTTTAAAATCTGATATTAAGCTCTCCTTGGCTTTATTTGAGCATATCGTCTGTAACCTTACCTTCTCTAACGACTCTATACGGTAACACGTCCCTCGCTCGTTCACGAGCTCGCTCCCTGGGATTATTTCTTCGAGCACATCTCCTTCATGCTCTTTAATCAGAGCTCGCTTGAGTTCGAGGGCTTGTGTATAGTCATTCTGGCCCTGAGTGTAAAACAGCGCAGGGATAAACTGAGAGGAATTCGCGCTTTGTTTGTAAGCGACATCGCTTGTTAAAGTCACGCGAGACCTGAGGCCCTCGCCGACCCTCTTGAGTTTTCGATTGTCTTGTCCTTCACTCAACACGATTGGACGTCCCCACCTTTGAATGGTGCAAAAAACGCCGTTGGCCAATTTGCTTAGACACAGTACAAACGAGTGTTTGCCGACTTAAGTCTTTGTCCGGCCCCTCTTTCTGTCAACACTCGACCATAAAATCTCTACGAAGGCGCCGTAATCTAACGCTGCCATTCTATTGACGCGGCCTAACGTAGATCTATTTGCTCACGGAAACGCCAATCAACGGCCCATATATTCATATACATAAGAAGGAAGCCCAGTAGGGGACAATTCTTGGGGGAGCGTCAAATAGTAATTCGGAAAGATGAGGGTGGTTATTTCATCGCGTCGTGCCCGTCCTTGAAAGGCTGTCACTCCTACGGTAACACAATTGAAGAGGCCTTCGATAACATTAAGGAGTGCATTCAGCTCTGTGAGGAAGAGCTTGAGGAGGGGAGAAAGATCTGAAGTTGAAGTCGAGGTGTGAGCAAACAAGCGCTATTGCAGCAAGCGCCGAAAAGTTCCCCTTGATCAGCGGGAGCGAGCTAGTAAAGTTCTTGGAATCTATCGGTTTTCGCGTCACTCGAACGCGAGGATCACACGTTCGTTTAGTCGCCGAGGACGGACGAGCAACTACAATACCGATTCACGCACATCGCCAGCTTCCCACAGGATTGCTGCACGGCATCATTCACGAGCTGCAAATGAGTAGGACCGATTTTTTCAAGATGTGGCGTTGCTACGAAAAGGCGTAGGTGTGAACTCTTCCAGCTATTTCGGTGTCCAGCAGGTGTTTCGCAAGCTAAGATGCGATTTGCGTTTCTGCTCACTTACGCTTCGAATTGTCGTAACTTATCAACAATGCTGTCGTGAAGCGTTCGGTTTGTAGAACATAGAAGCGATAGATTTGAAGCGGTTACTGGGGCATCGAATAGGCTGCCGTCATCCGTTGTTATGATTCCGTTCGACTCCTGCAAGATAAGTCGCGCAGCGGCGATGTCATAACTGCTGAGGCGGTCTCGGGTGTCGATGACTGCGTCGAGCGTCCCGGTGGCGACTTGGCAAATATCGTAAGCAATGCTCCCGAAAATCCGCACCTTAGCGCTCTTTTCGAACTCGATGAGTCCGCGCGGAATGTGCGACACGCCATAGGCGTATCCGGCAACAACGGGCTTATAGCGCGGTGATTTCCGTGTTACGAGCGGCGTTCGATTGAGGCGGGCTCCTTGGCCCCTTTCGGCTGCATACACATCTAGCGAGTTCGTTACGACCGCGCCTATACTGATGTCACTGAGCAAAACGTCGTCGATTTTTGGCGCATATGCAAGCGACGAGCAAAAGTAAGGAAAGCCAATCGCGAGATTGGTTGATCCGTCGATCGGATCAAACACGAACGTGCAGCTCGGGTCGTCGCCTATAATTCGGTCGCCGCGTTCTTCTGAGACAATGCGCGCGCTAACGCCCCATTCGAACAATTCGTCTTGCAGGCTCTGCTCTGCAACGAGGTCGAACCTCCTCGTCACATCGCGCTCCTTGTACTTTGTTATCGCCGAGAAGTTTCCATCCGCTCTGACGAACGCAAGCACGGATTCCATCGCCCGTGTAGCTAAAGTGGTCACATCTTCAAGTTCCATTGAAACGCCGCCTAATCTCTTGAACGATAATCTCGGCTGCCTCTGTTGGCCCAACGCTCTCGCTGTCTATTGTCAACTCGGGGTTTTCAGTCATCTCGTACGGTACATTTACGCCAGGAACCGCAGCCTCAGGTGTCTTCGATTTTTCGTAGATCCCCCGTGGCGTGAACTCTGTGATACGATGGGCCTCTCGTCGCTTGCACGTTTCGAGTGAACAGCTGACATATATTTCAACAAAGCGTGGTATTAGTCGTCGGGCGAGATCCCGATAACGTTTTCGGTTTGCAGTCGCGTCGATTATGACATTTACACCGCATTCTGTGAGCGCCTTTGCCGTATAAGCGAGAAATGCGTACAAGATGTCGCGCTCTTGCTCAGAATACGTCGGGTGAGGTGTGACGATAGTGCGAATCTCGTCAAGTTGGAGCGTCCGCAGCTTCTTACCTTTGAGTTTGGTTGCAACCTCCCTAACCACAGAGGTTTTGCCACTCCCTGGCAGTCCTGTGATCCAGATCGCCCACGCCATATCTAAGTGTCACTCCTCTCCTTTCTTTAATCTTTAAGGAGCTCGTTTACGTTTCGGTAGTCGAATGTCTCAACTTCCAGCACATTCCTTACGAAGTTGAATAGCCGCTGCCGCACCTGTAGATCGATGTGCGGATACCATATCGGGCTTGCGACCACAAGCCCCCTGAACCCATAGAATGGCTGTATAACTTCGAGCAGTTCATGATCCTGCGTCTTGTCGAGGTAGTTGCTTAGGAATCTTTCAAAAAGCGTCTTGAACTCCTTTGCCAGCTTCCCATACTTTTGAATTGAATAGAAAAGGTAGTTCATACTCAACGACGTGACGTCGTCAGCCGCTTCACCAAATTCTCCGCGGCTCCTGTCGAGAACCGTAAAATCGGTGCCNTCTCTGAACATGATNTTCCANGGGTGATAGTCACCGTGCACCATACAAAGCCGATCTGCGCGNTTCTTTAGCGCATACCGCCAGTCTATGCATCGTTTTTCGAGAAGACGGAAGTCATCTTGCGAAAACACGTCGAACGTTTGAGGATAACTATCAATCAGGCCCATAATAAGTTCCCCGTGACCTACTAGATCGCGAATGCGGCGCGTGTAAATGACGGGGTTAACCTGTCTTACGGCGTGAATCTCTGCGAGATAATCTGAAAGTGCCTGAGCGCGAGCGACGTCAAGCTCGGTGAGCGTCCCTTCATCCTTAACGCGGTCGAGGTCGTAGAAGTATTCAGTCCCGTCGACTAAGTCCATAAGGATGAAATACTCGTCTGCGTCGCGAGAAGACCGCATTCGACCCTCACGCGTAAAATAGCCTACGTCGAAAGCGCGTACGTGCCGGGGCAGTAAGCCAAACGTAGCGTGCTGCCAGATGAGTATCTGAGCCCGGTCGGAAAAGTGATCGTGACCAAAACCGCCCTCTCGTCGCATCGACGACAGCACGACGGACTTGAGAACGCCGTCCAATGAAAATGTGATCTGGTAGGGCTTTCCATAACCAAAGCCTTTGAGCTCAGCCGCTGGCTGCCCAAGTTCACTGACCTGTATGACGCTTGCGTCACGTCCAAACACTTCTTTGATATAATCGTCGATCGCCGTCATTGTTTACCATTCCTTAAGCGCTTCTGTTATGTGCCGCGACAAGCCCACACGAACAGGCCTACGTTCCGACTGTCCACGAGTGGAGGTACGCCTCTTGCTCCGCGGTGAGTTGCTCGATGTCAATGCCGATTGCCCCTAGTTTGAGAGCAGCGACTCGCTTGTCGATAGCAGTTGGTACGGGGTGCACGGCACTGTTTAGACGTGCGTGATTCTCGACGATGTATCTGACACACAGTGCCTGATTGGCAAAACTCATGTCCATAACTTCTGGGGGGTGCCCGAAGGCTGCCGAGAGGTTGATAAGCCGCCCTTCCGCAAGCACATAAAGCGTCCTGCCATCAGCCATTCGATACTCGTCCACGTTCTCTTTGACGTTCGCCGTGCCAGTAGCCATCTCCTTGAGCTCCTCTAAGTCGAGTTCCACGTTGAAGTGCCCTGAATTGCACACGATAGCTTGGTCTTTCATGACCGCAAAGTGTTCTCCTCGAATGACAGAGACGTCCCCAGTCACTGTAATAAAAAGGTCCCCGATCCGCGCTGCCTCGAGCATCGACATCACTCTAAAGCCGTCCATGGCTGCTTCAAGGGCCTTTCGCGGCTCGACCTCGATAACCACCACGTTCGCACCAAGACCTTTCGCACGCGCTGCGACGCCTCTGCCGCACCATCCATAACCCACAATGACGACGGTTTTTCCAGCAAATAGGAAATTCGTTGCGTTCATAATGCCGTGAAGCGTGCTCTGTCCAGTCCCGTACCTGTTGTCAAACATCATCTTGGTTTCTGCGTCGTTGACAGCTACGACAGGATATTTAAGGGCGCCTTCTGCCGCCATTGCCCTCAGCCTGACCACCCCTGTCGTCGTTTCCTCACAGCCGCCCATTATCGCGCTCAGGTATTCTTTGTGATCCCCGTGAACCGTAGCGATGACGTCCGCGCCGTCGTCAAGCGTGACTTGTGGCCCGATCTTCAGTGCCTCTTCCATACAAGTGTAGTACTCGTCATCACTTTCACCGCGAAAGGCGCAGACAACAATCCCGCTTTTTGCGAGGGCGGCCGCGACGTCATCTTGTGTGCTGAGGGGATTTGAGCCGGTAAGCGCAACATTTGCCCCTCCGGCTTGTAACGTACGAATGAGGTTTGCCGTCTCGACCGTTACGTGCAGACACGCTATGATGTTAATCCCTTTGAGTGGTGTGTCACGCACAAACTCAGCCTTAATCCTTTCAAGAACAGGCATATGCCTGCGCGCCCATTCAATCCTTTTTTCACCTTCATCAGCGAGGTTTATGTCCTTTATTATATTCTTCATCGTAAAATCTCTCGTGTATCGTGATTGAGGTCCCGTAACCATACGATTTATATAGGTACTAATAATAAAGCCAACCCGTAAAAAGGTTGTCAATAGGGAGCGAATCGAGATACAATGTCTAAAAATAGCTTTTTATTCACCTCTGAATCGGTCACGGAAGGGCACCCAGACAAGGTTTGTGATCAGATAGCAGATGCGATACTGGACTCGATTATCGAGCACGATCCTCGGAATGCTCGCGTAGCATGCGAAGTGGCGGTGACGACGGGGCTTGCCGTGGTGATCGGAGAGATTACCACAACGTGTAGAGTCGATATACCAAGCGTGGTGCGGGACACGATCCGTGACATAGGCTACGTCGATTCACGATTTGGGTTCGATTCAGACAACTGCGGCATAGTGGTGTCAATCAAGGAACAATCGCCCGACATTGCCCAAGGCGTCAACAAGTCACTTGAGTGTCGGATTACGTCTGTGAGCGAGGACGCTGTAGACGATGAGCGTCAGCCCTCGCTTTCCTCTGTCCCCGAGGACGCGGAGCTTGGCGCCGGTGATCAGGGCATGGTGTTCGGCTACGCGACAAACGAGACGCCGGAGCTTATGCCGATGCCTATTTCGCTCGCGAACAAGCTTGCGTTGCGGCTTACTGAGGTTAGGAAGTCCGGAGAAATAAGTTACCTCGGACCTGACGGAAAGACTCAGGTTACGGTAGAATATGTTAACGACGCTCCAGCACGCGTCGACACGGTCATTGTCTCTTCGCAACACACTGCTGATGTCGCGCTTGACACCATTGAACGTGACATTCGGGCAAAGGTAATCGACGTCGTAATCCCCCCTTCTATGATGGACGACAACACGAAGGTGTTGGTTAACCCGACAGGTCGGTTTGTCATTGGCGGCCCTAAGGGTGATGCCGGCATGTCAGGACGAAAAATCATAGTTGACACGTACGGAGGGATGGCACGACATGGAGGGGGTTCTTTTTCAGGAAAGGACCCGACAAAGGTCGATCGGTCAGCGGCTTACGCAGCGAGGTATATCGCAAAAAACGTAGTCGCGGCAGGACTTGCTGATAAGTGCGAGATTCAAGTCTCTTATGCAATCGGCGTAGCGCAGCCGCTCGCGATTTGCGTCAACACGTTTGGCACAGCGCACATACCCGAAGCGACCATCTCTGAGATTATAATGCGGCGTTTCGCACTCACCCCGGGATGGATCATCAATACTTTTCGACTTAGACGGCCGATCTATCGACAAGTTGCTGCTTATGGACATTTTGGTCGCGCNGATCTTGATCTACCNTGGGAGCGCACTGACAGCGCAGGGGNGCTTCAGAGTGACGNAAACGCGCTGAAGCTACGCTGAATGTGTTGAGCACGTAGNATACGTTCGTTTTTGGGGGGTAGCTGTAGGCCAAACGTAATGTGCAGGGAATGATCGATTGAAGATTGGAATTTTGGGGACCATTTCGTGGAGGACCCCACCACGCCACTATGGGCCTTGGGAAACGGTCGTGCATTACCTCACTGAGGGTTTAGTCGAACGAGGTTACGACGTTACCCTCTTTGCGACCGGTGATTCTATAACGAATGCGAAGCTTGAATGGGTGTGCCCGCACGGCTTCTATGAAGACGAATCACTTGACGCTGGCGTCTGTCAATGGCTCCATATCTCGAACGCTTTTGAAAAAGCGCGTGAATTCGACATTCTTCACAGNCANTATGATTTCTATCCGTTGACNTTTTCGAGACTCACAAGNACCCCCCTTCTAACGACCATTCACGGATTCTCTTCGGAACGGATTCTTCCTGTATACAGGAAATACCGGGACAATTATTTCGTGTCCATCAGCGATAGCGACCGAGCTGAAGGGCTAAACTATGTCGCCACTGTGTACAATGGCATCGCAGTCGACTCCTTTGACTATAGCGATGCTCCAGGTGATTATCTCCTCTTCTTCGGGCGCATATCTTATGAAAAGGGCACTCATCGCGCTATCGAGGTGGCAAAGGAAACGGGTATGACTCTTAAGATCGCCGGACTCGTTGCGAGCGAACATCGTGCCTACTTCGAGAAGTGCGTTAAGCCTGAGATTGATGGGGAGCAGATACAATATCTCGGCATGGTGAACGAAGAAACAAGGAAGGAGCTTTTCAAGCGGGCTTA
>JGI24132J36420_10001673_pt1 | contig 10021 bp, 7 predicted proteins | sample BarGraNGADG00212_3_FD_36420 | JGI IMG/M metagenome (IMG submission 36420) | reverse complement strand
TGTTCATACTTTGGCTGGGAGTGCGTGCGCTGTCCAAGGCCCGTGGTAAGCGGCCTCCCAAGAGTGGCGGTGTGGTGGTTGAGCAGGCCTTTGCGACCGGTGCGGCGATGAGCGTCGCCAGCCCCTATGCGCTTCCCTTCTGGATCGCCGTCTCGGGCTCTCTCTCCGGCTACGGAGTCTCTTCCGCACTCGGCTACACGGTTTTCTCGGCCGCCTTCATGCTCACCTGTCTCGCTTTCGCGCTCCTTGCGGCGGGCGCGATCTCCTGGGGGCGCCGCTTCCTCCGCCCTCGCCTCTTCTTCGCCGTCGATCTGGTCGGAGGCCTGGTCTTCGTCGCGATCGGTCTCAATCTGCTCTCGGTGACGGTCGTGCACCTCATCGGCTAGAGTCGCCGGCGAGCCTCCTAAAGCAAGCCGAAGAGGCGCCGAGACAACCGGGGTGTCCCGTCCACATGGGCGGGGCTGAGAACAAACCCGCCGAACCTGATCTGGGTAATGCCAGCGAAGGGAGAGCGATGAGCCGCGAGACACCGAACTGGGGCATCGAGCCTGTTCCCAAGCGCCTACACGTGCTCGGGTTCTTCGACACAGGCCTTCTCTGGAGCAGTCTCGGGCTGAGCTTGCTCGTCCTGGTCGCCGGGACCTACCTGGTTCCGGCGCTCTCCCTGCGGGACTCCCTTCTTGCGATCCTCGTCGGAGGCCTCGTCGGTAACGCGATGCTCGGCTTCGCCGGAATGATCGGGGCGCAGGCGCGCGTTCCGGCGATGGTTCTCTTGCGGGCGCCGCTCGGGCGCCGCGGCTCGTATCTGGCCACCGTTCTGAACGTGATTCAGAACATCGGCTGGACGGTTTTCGAGCTGATCGTGATCGCAACCGCCGCCGCCGCGCTCTCACAACGCGCCTTCGGCTTCGGCGCGAGCTGGCTCTGGACGTTGATTGCGGCGGCCGCGACGACGACGCTCGCCCTACTCGGGCCCGTGGACTTCGTCCGTCGCTGGGTCAAGCCCTTCGCAATCTGGGTCGTGCTCGCGTCGCTCGCCTACCTGACCTGGTGGGCGCTCCACGATGCGAACTTGCGTCAGCTCTGGTCGCGCCCCGGCGAAGGCGGGCTCGGTTTCTGGCAGGGAGTCGATCTGATGGTGGCGATGCCCGTCTCGTGGCTTCCGCTCGCGGCCGACTACACACGTTTCTCTCGCAACGGCAAGCACGCCTTCTGGGGAACGGGCCTGGGCTATCTGCTTCCCAACGTTTGGCTCTACGCGCTCGGCGCCATCATTCTGCTCTCGAAAGACCTCGGCGATGCGACCTCGCTGATGACGGCGATAGCGGGCGGAAGCCTCGCCGGTGGGCTGGCGCTGTTCGCGCTCGGCGTCGACGAGACCAAGGAACCGTTCGCCAACGTCTACTCGGCCGCTCTCTCGCTTCAGAACTTCCTTCCGCGCGCCTCGCAGCGAATGCTGATTCTGATCGCGGCCTCGGTTTCGACCTTGGGCGCTTTGACGATCGACCTCGCTCAGTACCAGACCTTCCTCTACCTGTTGGGCTCGTTCTTCGTGCCCCTCTTCGGGGTGCTCGCCGCCGACTGGCTCCTGCGGCGCGGTTACACGCGAGACTCCGTTTTCAGTGCGCCGTCGCTACGAATGGCCCAACTCTGCGCCTGGCTGGCCGGCTTCGCTCTCTACCAGTGGCTGATGCCGACCGGTCCTTCCTGGTGGGTCGATTTCGTCGACCATCTGCATCCTGGAAGCTGGAGCCTCGGAGCCTCATTGCCGTCCTTCGCGCTTGCCTTCGCGCTGAGTGCGCTCGTGAACGTTCTCGCGCGCAGGCGCGCGCCTGGCTCACTCGCCGCCTGATTCGACAGCCGGAGCCGTTACAGTCAACGTGTGCGCTCTGTTGCGATAGTCGGCAGTCTCTCGCTTGACAGCGCGCCCGGGCGCGAGCCGTTTCCGGGCGGTTGCCCGTATCACGCGGCGCGCGCGCTCAGCTTGCTGACAAGGCCCTCTCGTATCGTCGCCAAGTGCGCCGCGGCGCATCGGCGGCTCTTGCTGGGGCCGCTGCTCGCGCTCGGGCTTCCGGTCAGCTGGCGCCCGGGCGAGGCCACGACGGGCTTCGAGCTGATCAAAGACGGCGACGACCGGATCATGGCCGTAACCTCGATCGGCGACGGCTGGACGGACGACGAGGCGCGAAGCTGGGTCGTCCCGGCGCTCGAGTCCTGCGAGTGGGTGCACGTCGCGCCGCTGCTCAGGGACGAGTTCTCGGCCGCCGCTTTGGAGGAGATAGCGCACGGTCGAGTTCTCTCGCTCGATGGGCAGGGTCTCGCGCGCTCGCCCCAGCTCGGGCCGCTGACGCTGGATGCGGACTTCGACCGCGACCTCCTTCGCCACGTCAGCGTGCTCAAGCTTGCCCAGGAGGAAGCGGAGGCCGTTCTCGAAGAGGTCAGCGCGGAAAGCCTGGCCGGCCTTGGAGTACCTGAAGTGATCGTCACCCGCGGCTCTCGGGGCGCGCTGATCTGGGCGGCCGGCGAGCTGACCGAAATACCAGCCAGACCGCCAGTAGTGAACGCCGCCGCAACCGGTGCCGGCGACGCCTTCGCCGCTATCTACATCGTCGCTCGCAGCCGCGGGCGCTCGCCGCGCGTTGCAGCTCGGCGCGCAGCGGCTTTCGTCAGCGCCATCCTCCGTCGGCGCCTGGCGCCGGCTGTGGACAGAGACGACTAAGAACTCGAATCAAAACGAAGCACTCCGCCGTCTGACCGCGCTCGGAGGCGCGCTGCGTCGTCCTCGGCCTCGCCCGTAGCGCTGCTACGAACGAGGCGCTGCGTCCTAGCATCGCATCCACCGATCGCACCCAGTCGGCGGGTCTTCATTTCAATTCGAGTTCTAAGAGCCGATTCCGCTAGGCGCATTCCTATCGAGATAGGCTCTAGGCGGAGCTCGGGAGCCCGAACTCGCCCCGGGCGACCGCCACTGCACAGCCACCCACTTCGATCCGCTCGACGGCTTCGCTGCTTCCGTGCGCGCTGGCGTAGAGGAACGAAGGGCGCCCGACCTCCTCGCCCTGGCGGATCTCGATCTCCTCGCCGAAGGAGACGGCGCCGTGGCGGGACAGGTGCAGGGCGAGAGGGCCCGCGGCCGAGCCGGTGGCGGGATCCTCGGCGATTCCGAGCCCGCTGACGAAGCAACGTGTCTTCCAGCTCTTGCCGGCGCCGGCGAAGCAGTTGACGCCGATCGAGCCGAACGCCGCCAAAGCCTTGCTCTCGGGCGCAAGCGCGGCAACGCGCTNTTCGGAATCGAGCCCGACGAAGACGTGAGAAATGCCGTTGTCGTACAGCTCGATCGGGAGCTCGCTTCGCTCTAGTCCCAGCGCCGCGAGCAGCTCTTCGGCCCGCTCNTAGGGCTCGATCCGCGGCAGCGGCTGGCTCATCCGACCGAAGAGAATGCGCCCGCTCTCGCCGCGCTCCAGCTCAACCGNGACCAGGCCCGAGCCCGTCTCGAGCTCGATCAGCCCCAGCTGCATCGGCGCCGCGAGCACGAAGGCCGTGCCCAGCGTCGGGTGCCCGGCGAAGGGAACCTCGCTCGCCGGCGTGAAGATGCGAATCCGAGCGTGGCCCTCGGCCTCGGCGGGGTAGCAGAAAACGGTCTCGGAAAAGCCGATCTCCTTGGCCAGCGGCTGAAGCAGTCGCTCGGGAATCGGCTGCGCGTTGGTGAAGACGGCGAGCTGGTTCCCGGCCAGCGGCCGCTCTGTGAAGACATCGATGACGACGTAGCGGTAACTCTCCATGGGCTCCTCCTCGACGGCGAGACTCTAGCCGGAAGCGTCGTGAGCGCCGAACCGCTTCAACTTGAGACGAGGCGCCCGCCTTCGAGCCGCAGCACCTCGTCGAAACGGTCGAGCATCAACTCGTCATGGGTGATCACGAGCAGCCCGGCATCACTTGGGGCGGCGAAGAGATCGTCGAGGATGGCCTCGGCAGTCGCGCGATCGAGCTGGGCGGTCGGCTCGTCGAGAATCAGAAAGCGGGCGCCGGAGAGGAAGGCGCGGGCGAGCGCGATCCGCCGCCGCTGGCCNCCCGAGACCTGGTCGCCCGTCTCGCCCACGTANGTGTCGAGCCCGTCCGGCAGGGACGAGACCCAGTCCCAGACGCCCGCGCGCCGTAGNGCCGCGGCGATCTCGTCGTCGCTCGTGCCGGGACGGGCGAAACGGACGTTCTCGCGGATGGTCGTGGAGAAGAGGTGGGCGTCCTGGCCGGCGAGTGCGATCAGCCCGCGCACGTCGTCCGAGGCGTAAGCGCCCAGATCGCGGCCGTCGAGCGTAGCGCGACCCTCGTCGAGCTCGAGGAAGCGAACGAGAACGCCCGCGATCGTCGTCTTGCCGGCGCCGCTCTCACCGACGAGCGCCACTCTCCGCCCGGGCCTGAGCTCGAGCGACGCTCCGTCGAGAACCCAGGGCAGATGCGCCGCGTAGCGAAGGCGGGCATCCTCCAGCCGGAGCACGCCTGTGTCGGGAATCGGTAACGGGCTCTTCGGCTCGTTCACGGGCGCCGCGCGATCGGTCAGCTCGAACAGGCGCTCGGCGGCGTTCGCCACCGCGCCGGATTGCTGAGCCGCGAGCGGGAGCGGGCGCACCGCCTCGAAGGACGAGAGCGCGAGCAGAGCGAGCATCCCCAGCCAAACGCCGCCGAGCTTTCCGCCCGCGACCGCGGCTACTGCGACGGCGAGCACCGCGACCAGTGTCAAGCCCGAGCCGAAAAGCACCAGCGCCTCGCCCAGCGCGGCGATTCGTCCGTTCCGGCGATCGAGCCGCCCCAAGCCGCGCTCGATTCCGTCGATCTGTTCCAACTCCCATTCGATGCGGCCGAAGGCGACCAGCTCCGGGGTGAGCGCGAGCGCTTCGACGACGCGGCTCGTCAGCTCGGCGCGAAGGGGTGCCTCGTGCCGGGAGCTTGCCCTGGTCGCCCGTCGGGTGATGGCCGCAGCGAGAAGCGCCGTAACGGCGAGCCCTGCGCCGAGCACCGGGGCGGCCAGAGGCAGCACGATCGCCGCCGCCGAGACGGCGGCCGCGCAGGCGACGAGCGCCACCAGCGGCGGCGCGAGCGCGCGCAGGAAGAGGAACTGCATCGTCTCGACGTCGCCCACGAAGCGGCTGAGCAGATCGCCCGTGCGCGCGCTTCCGAGCCCGCCGGGAACCAGCGGCTCCAGACGACGGAAGAACGAGACGCGCAGCCGACCGAGGAAACGAAAGGCCGCATCGTGCGAGACGAGGCGCTCGAGGTAGCGCAGCGCCGCCCGCGAGACGCCGAACAGCTGCACCAGCCCGATCGCGACCCCGAGCGAGAGGATGGGCGGTTCCAGCGCCGACTTCGAGATCAGATAGCCGGCGGTCGCCATCAGGCCGATTCCGGCCGCGATCGAGCCGGCGCCGAGCAGGATCGAGAGCGCCAGGCGGCGGCGTAGCGGGCNAGCCTCGGCGAGCATGCGACGAAGCGCGGGGCTCATTGCACAGCCTCCNCGAGCCTGATCGTGCGCTCGGCCANGGGTAGCANCGAGGCATCGTGGCTGGCAATCACAACTGTCTGCTTCGATTCCAACCGGCCGAGCGCCAAGCGGATCTGCGCCGCGCTCGCCGCGTCGAGATGGGCCGTCGGCTCGTCGAGCAGCAGNAGNGGCGCNCGGCGAACGAGCGCCCGGGCCAGCGCGATCCGCCGCCGCTCGCCGCTGGAGAGCGTGCGCCCGCTCTCGCCGACNCGTGTTTCGAGTCCCTCGGGCAAGGTGGCGACNAGCGCCCTGCAGTCGGCCGCTTCGAGCGCTGTCCAGAGCTCGTCTTCGCTCGNCTCGGGCGCGGCGAATCTGAGCACCTCGGCGACCGTTCCGGCGGGCAGCCCGGGATCTTGCGGCAGCCAGGCGATACGGCGGCGCCACTCATCGGGATCGAGCTCGCGCAGATCGACACCGCCGACCGTGATCCGACCTCGCTCGGGATCGGCAAAGCGAAGCAGGAGCGAAATCAGCGTCGTCTTTCCCACGCCACTCTCGCCCGCGAGGAGCAGCCGTTCGCCGGGGCGAATCTCACAGTCGAAGCCATAGAAGACCGGCCCGGCCCGGCCTTCGTAGGCGAAATCGATCCGCTCCAACCGGATCGTGGCCGTGCCCGGGTCGGGCGCTACGAATGCGGCAACCGGTGCCGTCGCTGCCGGAGGCAGGTCGATCAGCTCGAAGGCCCGGCGCGCGGCGGCCAAGCCGTCGGCCGAGGCGTGAAACTGAGCCGCGACCGCCCGCAGCGGCAGGTACAGCTCCGGCGCGAGCACCAGCACCGCGAAGGAGGGCTCCAGCTCGACGCCTCCGTTCACCAGACGGATCCCGATCACGGCCGCGATCAGGGCGATCGACATCGTCGAGGCCAGCTCGAGCACCAGCGCCGAGAGGAAGGCGACGCGCAGAGTGCCCATCGTCTCCGCGCGGAACTGCTCGCTCGTGCGCTCGATCATCTCGACCTGCGCCCGTCCGCGCCGGTACGCGCGCAGTGTCGCCAGCCCGCGCACCACGTCGAGGAAGTGGGAGCTCATCAGCGACAACGCGCCCAGCCGGCGCTTCGTCCTCTCCTCCGCCGCCTTGCCGATCAGCACGGCGAAGAGCGGGATGAGCGGAAGCGTGATCGCCATGATCAGCGCCGAGACCGGATCGCGGAAGGCGACCCAGACGAGAATCGTCGGCGAGACGACAGCGGCCAGCACGAGCTGGGGCAGGAAGCGCAAGAAGTAGGGATCGAGCGCGTCGAGCCCGCTCGTCACCGTCGTCGCCAGCTCGCCCGTGCGCAGGTCGCCGAGGCCCGCGGGCCGCGCCCGGAAGACCTGCTCGAGCGCACGTCGCCGCAAACTGCCGCGCACCCGCCGGGAGGTTGCCTGGCCGCCCGTCTCGAGCGCCCAGCCGAGCACGGCCCGCAGTGCGGCGATCGCAACGAGTACCCCGAGCAGGCGCGAGATCGAGGCCAGATCGCCGCCCCGCAGAAAAACGCGCGCGACGATCCGCCCGATCAGCTCGGCCCAGACGATCACGAGCAGAGCGGTAAGCGCCGCGAGAGCACAGGCAGCGACGAGAAAGCGCCTGATCGCGGGCGCCTCGCGCAGCAGTCTTCGATCGAACGGGCCCACGTCAGGGCGTGGGTCGGCTTGCGGTTCCGGAGGAGGCGGCTCCGCCGGGGATGGAATCTCCGCGCAGCCGCGCGCGGAAGACCCAGTATGTCCAACCCTGGTAGATGAGAACGAGGGGCGTGAAGATCAGCGCCACGATTGTCATCAGCACGAGCGTGTGGTGGGACGAGCTGGCCGTAAAGACGGTCAGGTCCTGGCCACGCACCATCAGGGAGCCGGGGGGGCGGCCCGCGTTCGATACGAGCAGGCGCGGGTAGAGGGAAACGAAGAACAGCGCGCTTGCCGAGCAGATGGCGAGCGCTGTCGCGGCAAAGGCGGCGCCGTCGCGATTTCGGTAGACGAGCACGAGCGACGCCGTCACCAGCGCCACCGCGATCGCGCCGAGCACGAACGCCGCAATCCACTTCCCGTTGACTGTCCCCGAGTCGGCCAGGCTCCAGCCCAAGATCGCCAGTACGAGCGCCGCCGCGGGAAGCGAGAGCCACACCGCCGCCATCTTCGCCCGTAGGCGAACCTTCCCGCTCGTGCGCAGCGTGAGGAAGACGGCACCGTGGAAGGCGAACAGGGCGAGCGAGACAAAACCGCCCAGGATCGCGTAACCGCCGAAGAGATTGCCGAGATCGCCGATGAAGTCGCCTCTCGAGTCGAGCGGAATCCCGCGGATGACGTTGGCGAAGACGAGTCCCCAGAGGAAAGCCGGCAGCACGCTCCCGAGCACGATCGCCGTCTCCCAAGCCGATCGCCAACGTGGGTTGGAGCGCTTGGCCCGGTACTCGATCGCGACGCCGCGGAAGATCAGCGCGATCAGGATCAGGAAGAAGACGATGTAGAAGCCGGAAAACATGCTCGCGTACCAGTCCGGGAAGGCGGCGAAGGTGGCGCCGCCGGCCACGATCAGCCAGACCTCGTTTCCATCCCAGACCGGCTCGATCGTCCCGATCACGGCCTTGCGCTCGGCGGCGTCGCGTCCGATCAGGCGCATCAGCATGCCGACCCCGAAGTCGAAGCCCTCGAGCACCAGGTAACCGGCCCAGAGCAGGCCGATCACGACGAACCAGAAGCCCCGCAGACTGACGAAGGTGTTGGCGACGACCATCTAGTACCCCAGCTCGATCTGTTTGGGTTGCTCGCGCTCGCCGACCGGCGGCGCCGGCCCGCTCTTGACGACGGAGACGACGAGCCAGGCCTCGACCGCGGCGAGCAGCGTGTAGACGAGGATGAAGCCGGCCAACGTGAAGGCGACCGCCTGAACGCTGACGGAACGCGAAAAGGCGTTCGAGGTCTTGAGCAGTCCCTCGACGACCCAGGGCTGGCGCCCCATCTCTCGCAGCAGCCAGCCGAACGTATTCGCCAGGAAGGGAAGCGCCAGAAGCGGAATCGACCAGCGCAAAAAACGACGCGAGCGCTCGAGCCGGCCCCGGCGCGTGAGCCAGAGCCCGAGCATCGACCAGGCGATGAAGAGGAACCCGATCCCGGCCATCAGCCGGAACGACCAGTAGTTGACGGCCACGATCGGCTTGTAGTTCCCGGGGCCGTACTCCTTCGCGTAATCGCGCTGCCAGTAGTTGACGCCCTCGACCGTGCTCGACCAGCTCCAGTCGTTGAGGAAGGAGAGAAGGTGCGGAACGGTGACGTTGAAGGTCGTCTTGCTCGGATATTTTTCGAACGGTCCGATCGCGAACAGAGACAGGCTCGCCGGCTTCTCGGTCTCGAAGAGCGCTTCCGCGGCGGCCATCTTCATCGGCTGCTCACGCGTCACCAGCTGTCCCTGGAAGTGACCCCAGGTGACGACCGAGAATCCGCCGATGAGGAGCACGACGAGAGAGATGCGCGCGGCGTGACCGAACAACTCGACCTCGTTCTTCTGCAGCAGGTGATAGGCGGACACGGCCAGCGTGAGCGCCCCGGCGGTGAGAATCGCGGCCGAGATGACGTGCGTGAAGGCCAAAAGCAGATTCCCTTGCGTCAGGATCGCCCAGAGCGAGGTCATCTCCGCCCGCCCGTTCACCTTGTGGTAGCCGACCGGGTGCTGCATCCAGGAGTTGGCGGCCAGGATGAAGTAGGCCGAGAGGATCGATCCCAGCGCCACGGCCCAGATCGTCGCCAGGTGCACCCGCGGGCTGAGCCGGCCCGAGCCGAAGATCCAGAGCCCGATGAAGACCGACTCGAGGAAGAAGGCGACGAGGCCTTCGATCGCCAGCGGCGCGCCGAAGATATCGCCGACGTAGCGCGAGTAGGTGGCCCAGTTCATGCCGAACTGGAACTCCTGCACGATGCCCGTGACCACGCCGAGGGCGATGTTGATGATCAGGATCTTGCCGAAGAAGACAGTCAGGCGTTGGTAGCGCTCCTGTTTTGTCCGGTACCAGGCGGTCTGCAGGCAGGCCACGAACAGCCCCATCCCGATCGTGATCGGGACGAAGAGGAAGTGGTAGATGATCGTGATCGCGAACTGCCAGCGCGACAGCTCGACCGTGCTGGTAGCGAGCGCGTTCATGCGGGGGCGTCCTCTACGTCGCGGCGCATGCCCAGTTCATACCCGCTCCGGCGCGGGAATTCAAACCGAAGTAAGCGGAGCCCTAGCGGCGGCGTGAGCGAGCCAGCTTCACCAGCACGAGCACCCCGATCACCGTCGCAACGAGTCGAATCGCCTTCTCTCCCTGTAGCTTCGACTCGCCGGAGGCTCGCTCGTTCATGTTCACCGGTACTTCCTCGAGCCTGAGCCCTGCGTCTGTCACCCGGATCAGCGCCTCGACCTCGGGCGCTTCGCTCGTGAACGGTTCGGCAAGCAGGGGCAGTGCCTTGGCGTTGACGGCATAGAGGCCGCTCGTCGCATCTGCGAACGGGCGCCGCAGCACCAGGCCCATCGCGC
>JGI24132J36420_10001671_pt1 | contig 10026 bp, 8 predicted proteins | sample BarGraNGADG00212_3_FD_36420 | JGI IMG/M metagenome (IMG submission 36420) | reverse complement strand
TGCCCGCTCCTCGGCGCTCGGGGCGACCGCGATCAGGCGACTGTGGAGCTCGCGCCTGTGCTCGGGAGTCGCCTCCGAGTAGAGCACCGAAGCATGGAGCGGGTGGGCGAAGCGAACGCGATCGTCGGCGATCTCGATTACGCCGTCTTTGATCGCCTCGTCGAGGTCGCCGCCGCCGGCCTTGGCGACCAGCTCGACGGTCGGCTCGAACAGCGCCGAAGCGATCAGGAGTGTCTCCTGGGTCTCCCGGGGCAGCTTCTGCAGCCGTTGACGAATCAACGCCCCGAGCGAGTCGGGCACCTGGAGTGGATCGCCGGGCTCGATCGTTCGACGCTCGCTCTGCGCACGCGCGAGCTCGAGGGCGAAGAATGGATTGCCGCCGGAGGCTTCGCACACCGAAACGAGAACCTGATGCGGCAAGCGAGCTCCGACGCGCTTGCGAACGAGGCGCTGGAGCGCGCTCATATCGAGTGGACCGACCGTGTGGCGTTCGAGCGCTCCGACCGAGCGCGTCGCGCTCTCGATCTCGATCGGGAGGGTGGACAGCCCTTCGAGCTCGATCCGTCTGGCCAGGAGCACGCGGCAGCGGTCGTGCTCGACCCGTCGAAAGACGAAAGCGAGTACGCGCGCCGAGGAGGCATCGAGCCACTGCAGGTCGTCGACCGCAATCAAGAGCGGATTTCTCTCCGCGGCGGTGCGGAGTAGATTCAGCGCGGCCAGAGAGACCGCCCGCTGATCGAGCGCCCCACCCTCTGATTCGCGCAGGAGAAGGCTGACTTCGAGCGCTTTTCTCTGTGGAGATGGGAGCTGGGGCAGGAACTCCTTGGTCAGCTCGCCGAGCACGTCTCCGAGAGCCGAGAAGGCGAGTGGCGTCTCGTTCGGCGAGGGCCGACAGGAAAGAACGGTGAAGCCGAGCTCACGCGCGCGCCGGAGACCGCTCAGCCACAAACTCGTCTTACCGATTCCGGCTTCGCCTTCGAGCATGAGAATGCTCGACCTCTTCGGGGCCGAAGCGAGCAGGCGCTCTATCGCAGCCAGCTCGTCATTTCGACCGAGCAGTTCTGCGCTAGACATAACCCGAGGGTATTCGATCGGGGGTTTCTCGGGAAGGGCTTGTAGCTGTCAGCCGTCTCGAGCGATACGTCTTGCCTCGTGGCGGAAGCCCGAACGCGTTAGTCGACCTGGTCCGAGTCGGCTTCGCTGGCCGATAGTCGAGCGGCCAGCTCGGCACGCGATTCGAGCCCGAGCTTGCGGAAGATCTTGGACAGGTTTGCTTCGACCGTGCGCACGCTCACGAAGAGTGCCGCGGCGACCTCCTTGTTCGAGCGGCCCTGTGCCACGAGCTCGGCGATCCGCTGCTCGGTCGGCGTCAGGTCGAGCTCGCCGCCTCGTTGCCCGCCCGCCCGCTCGAGCATCGCGTGCGCCTTCTCCGACCACAGGCGTGCGCCCAACCGATCGAAGATCTCGGTCGCTTGCTCGAGCGCCACGCGGGCCTTCCGTTTCTGCCTCGCGCGGTGCGCGACTGTTCCGGCCACGAGCATCGTGCGACCGTGCTCGAAGGGGTCGGGAAGGAGCTCGTGCCCGGCGATCGCCCAGCTCGTGCCCGGCGATGGCCCGTTCGATCGCCTCCGCGGCGCTGTCGAGATCGCCGCGGCTGGCAGCCACGAGCGCCCGGCAACGAGCCGAGCTGACGATCCCGTTCGGGCGCTTCGTCGCCGCCACGTTCTGCTCGAAGCTCTCGAGCAGGCGCTCGGCCCGGTCGAGCTCGTCGAGCGCGATCAGCGTCTCGATCGCATTCGGGCGGATGGTGTAGAGAGGCATCGTGGTCGAGACGTCCTGACCGAGCCTGTCCTGCTGCTCGAGTGCCGGCTCGAGCCAGCGCCAAGCCTCCCGTGGGTTACCGAGCGAGAGCTCGAAGAAGCCCGCGAGCGAGGTGAGAGCGAGTGTCCGCCAATGGGCCCTGGCTCGCTCTGCTTCGGCCATCTGTTCCGCCAGCCCTTGCCGAGACTCCCCGACCTCCCCGCGCAACACTGCCAGCTGGAGCCGCTCGAAGTCGAGCATACGGATGGTGTAGTCGTAGCCGATGTCGAGCGCCTGCTCCAGCCCTTCGCCGGCCATGCGCTCGGCGAGATCCCAATTGCCACTTCTCAGTTCGATCTCGACCAGCGGAAAGAGGATCTGAAGACTGCCGATCAACTCGCCTTCGTGCCGGGATCGCTCGAGCTCGGCGCCGAGGATCGAGCGAGCGCGCTCGAACTGGTCCAGCCAGTAGAGCTGCATGCCATACCAGAACGAGGGGCTGCGGAAGGCCGGCAGGGTCACCTCTTTGCGGTCGATGGCGATTGCCTGCTTCATGATCTCCTCGTCGATCGTGCCACCGCTCAGGACGGTCACGATGCCAACGCCTTGCAGCGCCTCGACGAGCAGGCGCTTGTCGCTGCCGCGCTTGGCGTGATCGAGCGCGGCTTGTTGTGCGTCGACCTGGCCGGAGAAGTCACCCTGGATCGAGCAGGCTATGGCCAGAGCGAGATAGGCCATCGTTAGGCGGTTCTCGTCTTCGCCTGCCTCGCCGACCGCCTGGCGGCAAAGATCGGTGGCCTCCTGCTCGTCCTCGACGATATTCGCAAGCAGTACGAGCATCTCGGCTCGCCAGGGCCCGCTCTCGAGCTCGCCAAGCGTCTCCTCGGCGATGGCTCGAGCGCGCTCGATGTCGCCCGCCGCGAAGTGATGAGAGGCGGCTTCGTGCCGACGTCGGTAGATCTCGTCGGGATGATCGGACGGCGTCAGGCGAGTTGCGTGCTCGTACAGCTCGGCGGCGGCCTCGGGGGCTCCGCGCGCGGCGGCGTGCGCGGCGGCGGCGTCCAGTTCGACGGCGACTCGCTCGTCGGGAGTGCTGTTTCCGAGCGCCAGGTGCCAGGCGCGCTCCTCGACGCCCAGGGCGATCGTGGCCAGGCGCTTGTGCAGATCGCGTCGCCGATCGGGCGGCGCCTCTGCATAGAGGACCGAGGCCAGCAGCGAGTGGGTGAAGCGAATCCGTTCTCCCTCGAGCTCGACGTCGCCGTTCTCGATCGCCTCGTTCAAGCTCTCGCCACCGGCGGCCCGCACCAGCTCGACGGTCGGCTCGGCGAGCGCCGCCGCGATCAGGAGGGTCTCTTGAGTCGCCTCGGGCAGCGCGACCAGGCGCTCCGCGACGAGCGCTCGCAAGGGCCCCGGTACGGGAATTGGCTGAACCGGCGCCGCCGAGGACTCCTCCAGCCCGCCGCGGGCAAGCTCCAGCGCGAAGAGTGGATTGCCGCCCGTCGCGCGGTAGAGCTGATTCAGCACGGCGCGCGGTACGCGATGCTCCGTGCGCTGAGTCAGCAGGCGCCGGATCGCGCCGAGGCTCAAGGGGCCGAGGGTGAGTTGCTCGGTCACGGCTCCCAGCCCGTCGCTGTCAGCGAGGCCCAGCGGCAGATTCACGTCGGCGTCTTCGCCGCTCCGGCGTGTCATGAGAAGACCGATCGACCCTTCGCGTAGGCGTCGCAGCACGAAGGCCAGCACACGAGCCGACGAGCTGTCGAGCCATTGCACGTCGTCGATGGCGATCAAGATCGGCTTTTTCGCGGCGAGCAAGCGGATCAGGTTCAGCACGGCAACCGAAATCGCTCGCTGATCGGCCTTTCCGTCGCCGGGCTCGGTCAAGAGCAGGCTGGTCTCGAGCGCCCTTCGCTGCGGCGGCGGAAGGCGCTTATGACTGGAGAGAGGAACCTCGTCGAGCAGGTCGCCCAGGGCAGCGAAAGCGAGTGGAGTCTCGGTCGGCGCGGCTTCGCAGGCCAGCACGCGAAAGCCGCGCTCGCTCGCCAACGTGATTCCCTCGCGCCAGAGCATCGTCTTGCCGATGCCCGCCTCGCCATCGAGAAGAAGACCGGCCAACCCGCTTTCCGCGCGGTCCAGTAAACGCCGAAGTCCAGCTCGCTCGTGATCCCGGCCGAGCAGCTCCGCCGTCTCCATAACAGCGAGCTTATCTCAGTAGTTTGGATAAATCGATGCGCGGCTGCCGATCGAGCCGGCGCTCGAACTAGCACGGGCGGTTAACGGCCACTGCGCAGATACACTTCCGTGCTCTTAACAAGCGCAGTCTCGCCGCACGAAAATGAGCCCCTCCCAGCACACATCCCGGCCTACCAGCCATCCCCGCAGTCGGCACCGGAAACGGAAATCGCGGCGTTCGCTGACCTTCATCGCGCCCGCGATCGTTGCCCTCTCGGTGTTGGCTCTCGTCGGCTTCGCCTTTGCCGGATCGTCCGACCGAATCGCGACCGGAGTCAAGATCGCGGGCGTGGACGTGGGCGGACTGACCTCGGCCGAGGCGCACCAGAAGCTGGAAAAGGCTTCGAGCAAGCTCGCCTGGGTACCGGTCGAGTTCATCGCCGAGGGCAAGCACTACCAGGTTGCCCCCGCGCAGCTCGGCATCACCATCGACTGGGACGCAGCCATCGCCAAAGCGCGTCGCGAGGGCGATGGAGTCGGCCCGCTGCGTGGCTTCAAGCGCCTGGAGATGCGCCTACTCGGCAGTCAGATCAAACCGACCGTGAAGCCCTCCTCGCGGGCTNTGAAAACGCTTCTCTCGACGATTGCGAAGAGCGTGGACAAGCCCGCGCTCGAGCCGGCGCTCGTTCTGAACGGCTCGCAGCCGAAGGTCGTCCCCGGGCACACGGGCAAGGCGTTGGACATGAAGCAGGCATCCGAGATCGTCGTCAAGACGCTCGGATCGCTCTCTCGCGCCACGGTCGAGCTACCGGTGCGCGTGGTTACGCCCAAAGTGCGCCGGAGCGATCTCGTGCGCGTTGCCGGTCAGGTTCGCATCGTGGCCTCGGCGCCGGTGCAGCTCACCCTGAAAGGCGTGCACTGGAAAATCCTTCCGGCGCAGATACAGAAGATGCTCGTGTTCCCGCACGACGGAGAGCGGAATCTGAGCATCGGNGGAAGCGCGACCGACGCGTTTCTCGGCNCCCTCGCCAAGCANCTCGATCGTCCGGCCAAGAACGCTACGTTCGCGATCTCCGGANGAAGCATTCATGTCGTTCCGGCGCGTATCGGACACGTGCTCGATCGAGAAAAGACGGCAGATGTGATCATGNCTGCCGCACTCAAGCGCGCCAACCGGCTCGCCGTGCTGGCGATGAAGACCACTCAGCCCAACCGAACGACCGAGCAGGCCAAGGCGATGGGCATCAGCGGGCTCGTAGGTTCCTTCGAGACGTCATTCAGCGGGACGTCGAACCGAATTCACAACGTCCAGCTCGTGGCCAAGCTGCTCGACAACAAGTTCATCGCCCCGGGCGCGGTCTTCTCGTTCAACCAGACCACCGGCCAGCGCAGCGCGGACAAGGGCTTCCTGACCGCGCCGCAGATCGTCAACGGCAAGCTGGTCGACGCGTTGGGCGGCGGTATCTGCCAGGTCTCGACAACCGTGTTCAACGCCGCCTTCGAGTCGGGCCTCGACATTACCGAGCGGACGAACCACGCTCTGTACATCAGCCATTACCCGCTCGGGCGAGACGCCACGGTGAGTTGGCCCAGCCCCGATCTCAAGTTCCGAAACGACACCGACCACTGGCTCCTGATCCGCACCTTCTCCGGCTACGGCACGCTCCTGGTCGCCATCTACGGAACGCCTCAGCACCGAAGGGTCGAGTCCGAGGCGACGCCACTGCGCATCACCGGCGCCCCCCCGGTGGAGAAGATCCTCGATCCGAATCTCGCCGTAGGTACGAAGGTAGTGGACGACGTGGGGCAGTCTTCCAGCTCCACCAGCGTTTTCAGGCGCGTCTACGCCGCCGACGGCAAGTTGCTGCACAAAGACACCTGGTACTCCAGATACCGCTCCTCGCCCAAGGTCGTGCGTGTCGGAACAAAGGCCCCCAAGAAGAACAAAGGGGGCGGCAAGACCACCACGACAAACACGACAACCACGACAAACACGACAACCACGACCGACACGACCACGACCGACACGACCAACACGACCACGACGACCGGGCAGTAGAGCAGGCCTCGAGAGCTAGAAAGCTCCTCCGTCTTGCTTGCCGGGCAGGTACGTCGAGGGGCAGATGAAGCGGAGAGCGTGAGCGAACTTCTGAGCGCGCGCTAGCTCGGCCTCGGTCCCCGCGTGCTCGGCGGCGAGCTGCCGGTCGAACATCTCCGAGAAGGCTTTCCGGGCCGCCTCATGGCGAGCTTCGGCGCTCGGGAACTCGTCTCGGATCACGTTCAGCTCACCCGCGTCCAGCCAGACACCGCCACACTCCGGGCACTCGTCGAGGGCGATCTTGCGAGCAATGCTCTCGAAGTGCCGCATCATCTCGAGCTCGGGCCCGCATTTGGGACAGGTTCGCCGCCGACTGAGATCGATCGAGAGCGAAGCGTCGCGGGGTATCTCGAGCAGGGCCGTGCCGGCCGACTCGCTCTGCTCGTCCACCTTCGCGAGCTCGAAGTGGTCGAACCAGATTCCGGCGCAACCTCCGGCGCAGGCATCGACGCTGATCGGGCCGGCCGTCATCGTCGTCAACTCGCGGCTGCAAGCGGGGCAGATCATCTCGTCAATCCTTTCTGACTCGGCAGGGCGCCGTCACTCGAAGCCTTGTTCGACTCGACCGCTCTGATCGCCTCTTTCAGCCAGGACGGCATGCGCGTCGGCCGAAACGTGCCCGAATCGACGAGCGCGTGCAGGCTCGAGCCTTCGGCCAGGCGCTCGCCGTCTCGCTCGACGAGATACTGGCAGCGGAAGCGGGCGCCTCGAAGATCGAAGATACGAGCGTGGATTTGCAGCTTGTCGTCGAATCGCGCCGGAGCGAAGTAGCGGACGTTGATCTCCACCACCGGCGATTCGATTCCCTCGTCGCGGAGCGCCTGGTAGCCACCGGCATGCTCGGCGAGGTAGGCGACACGGGCGGCCTCGAACCAGACGAGGTAGGCGGAGTGGTGGGCGACACCGGCCGCATCGGTCTCGGCGAAGCGGACGGTCAGCTCGGTGAAGAAATGAAAGGGCAAGACGCGGAAACTTTACGGCCAATCCCGTAGGAGATGCGTGATTGAAGGNTTGAGCCGCCGGATGGAGCGATTCAAGCGCGNCCGCCAGGCGATCGACGAAGCTCNACGGTCAGGCCGCTGCTCGGCGCAGCGGTCGCTCCGAAAGAATCTCCTGGCATTCGCCGCAGAGCGTGCGCTCGACCTCGTAGGGCACCCCGCCCCGCTTGCCGAGAGCTCGAACCGTTACCTGCCGGTGAGTGTGACCCTTTTTCTTTGCCGACGTGTTCATGACTGTGACTTGATTCAGATTACTTCGAGTATCGGCGGGACAGGCTTTGCAGTTGAGACTCCGATCCTCACTTTCTTAGACGATTCGCTGTGGTGAGGGTTTGCACCGCGAATNGGGGATCGAATTGGGAGCCGGGCCAGCGATCATGTGAGTAGTGACAAAAATGAAGACTGCGGTTACATCCCCCAAACTTTCTACTGCCCTCGCAAAGGATCAGGAGCGGTACGAAGCGTTGCGCACTGAGAGCGACGAGCTGGCCGAGGTGAAGGCCGAGCTGGAACAGGTTCGGGCGCAGCTCTACGGCGTGCTCGAAGGTGCCCGGGCGGCCTTCTCGGCCGAGGACGCCATCGTGCGGGCGCTTGCAGAGGCCGAGCAGATCGACGAGGTCGCCGACGCCGTGCTCGAGATCCTCTGCGAGTCGTTCGAGTACGACACCGCGACTTTCTGGCTGCTCGANCCCGAGGACGGCAAGCTTTGCGCCATCGCCCATCGCTCGGCCCCGACCAGTAGGGCGCGCTTCCTGGAAGCAAGGATTCGTTCTGCGCAACTGGCGCTGAACGAAGGAATCGCAGGTCGCGTGTTTGTGGAGAGGAAGGCCTTCTTGAGCGACGATGCGCCGTCGGCCTCGGATAAAGAGATTGGCATGTTGCTCGCCGACGACAACCTGCGCACTGTCTGCGCCTTCCCCATCGTCGGCGCGCACGCACCGCTCGGCGTGATCGAGATGGAAAGGCGCGAGCCGCTCGCTCCCGATCAAACGATCGAATCGGCAGCGCGCGTGGTCGGCGATCGCCTCGGCGCCTTCATGGAGTTCAGCCAGCTGCACTGGCGCTACTTCTCGCTCGTCGCGGATATCAACCGCAGTGCTCGCAAGAGCTCCGAGTCGGCGGCCGAGCCGGCGATCGAGCCGGCGACGAACGTAGTCCCGCTCAGGCACGTCGCCTAGCAGCACCTCGTACCTAGAATCTCAGTCTTGCGCAGGCTGCTGTTCTTCTGTCTGGGAATTACGCTCGTCGCGACGGCGATCGGCGTTGTCGTGCTCGTCCACAAGTACGATGGCGCCGGCCGATCGGCGGGCAAGGGGACGAAGTACTCGCCGGTAGTGACCCCTCGTTGCCGAGCGGGCGAGGTTGATCTCGACTCGCGGCGGGTCTCCCTCGTGGCCTTCGTGCGCACTCGCGCGACGGTTTACGGGCGCCCGGGCGGCGCGCGGCCGACCACCTTGCCTCGTCTGAGTAGGAGCTTCGTCGCGACGAGCCGCCGCGGCGTGCCCACCGTCCTCACGGCGCTCAGCGAGGTACGCGCGAGTGACTGTCGGGCGCTCTGGTACCGGGTTCGGCTTTACGGCAAGCCGGGAGTTTCGGGCGCCCAGGAGGGCTACGTTCGTGCGAGCGCCGTCGCGCTGGCAGAGGTGCACACGCGCGTGCTCGTCGACCTGTCCAGCCGTCAGCTGACGCTGTACCGGGACGGTGCCCCCGTGCTCGACGCCCCGGTCGCGGTCGGGGCTCCCTCGACCCCGACTCCGCGCGGGCGCTTCCTCGTGCGCGAGCGCATCCGCATCACCGATTCCGGCAGTGCCTACGGAGCCGCCGCGATCGCGTTGTCGGCCTTTTCCGAGAAGCTGATCTACTGGCCCCAAGGCGGACCGGTAGCCATTCACGGCACGAACGATCCCGGCTCTATCGGCAAGGCCGCGTCGCACGGCTGCGTACGCGTCGGCGCAAGCGACTTGAAAAGTCTTTTCGCAAGGGTGCAGATAGGCACCCCGGTCGAGATCGTCGAATAGAAGACGTTCGCCCAGTCCCCTTTCGCAACCCTCCCCGGCTAGCTAGGCTGCGGTTAGCGCTCACTACCGAATCTAGGAGGAGATGCCAGGTGCCTCAGAGTACGCCGGATATCGTCACCAAGCTCGCCGACAAGGGCGAGGAGGCTTTGCAGAAGCTCGCCGGCTCGCAAGCGGCGCAGAAGCTGCTCGACGCTCTGACTGGACTTCGAGATCGCATCGACGAGCTGCAGAGGCGAGTCAGCGGGGTCGAAGCGCTCGAGAAGCGCATCGCCCAGCTCGAGAAGCAGGTCAAGGCTCTGAGCAAGGAGAAGAAGCCGGCCGCGAAGAAGCCGGCCGCGCGCAAGGCTCCCGCGAAGAAGCCCGCGAAGTAGGGCGCTCGAGTAGCCGAGGTTCTCAGTCGCGCAGGCGCTCAGTTGCGCGCCCGTGCTCAGTTGCGCGCCGGCACGCGCAAGCTCAGTGCGCCCGGAATCAGCTCGAACTCGACCGGAGTCGTTCCCGGCTGTTCGCCGTCGAGCTGAATCGGCAGCGGTTCCTCGGCCTCGATCGAGACGTGCTTGCCGCGCAGAACATCCACCTTTGGGTGCGAGAGGTGAGTTCCCCGGTAGGTCTTGTGCAGATTGCGGGCCAGGTCGGCCTTGCTCAGGTCGCCGAGGATGAGCACGTCGAACAACCCGTCGTCGGGAAGGGCGTCGGGGCAGAGCTTCATGCCGCCGGCTTGGTAGCGCCCGATCGCCGCGATCACCTCGTGCATCTTTCCCTCGCGCTCAAGCTCGTCTACGCGTAGCTGCACGAGGCAGTTGCGCCAGCGCGGAAAGACCGAGATAACGGCCAGGGCATAGCTTCCGCGCGGGCCGAGCCCCTTGCTTCCGTCATCGACGCGGCGGGCGATCGCCCCGCTGATGCCGGCTCCGGCAGCGTTGGCGAAGTACTGCTGCGTCCGCTT
>JGI24132J36420_10001670_pt1 | contig 10026 bp, 9 predicted proteins | sample BarGraNGADG00212_3_FD_36420 | JGI IMG/M metagenome (IMG submission 36420) | reverse complement strand
AGCAGATGCAGAGCGCCGTGCGCGGCGCGCTGCTCACGATCCCCGAGGCGCAGAAGCTGGTCCCGTTCCAGCTCGCCTCGGCGCAGGGGTACATGGCGCGGCCGTTCGACTGGGCCGCCGTCGTCAGCAAGAGTGGCCCACTCAACGCGCTCGATCAGCCGGTCATGAAGCTCCTGGGAGCTGCCGGCATGAGTGGCTTCGACAGCGCCACGGACGGTACGGCCACCAGCGCGACCAGCACGACCAACCCGACCGGCCCCACCGCCGTGCTCCTCTACGGCAAGGGCTTCGGCACGATCGCTCTTGCCGAGACCGCCACCACTCCCGCACTGCAGAAGCAGATCGAGCAGCTTCCCGCGCTCCTTGAGGTCTATCACGGTCAGTTTGCCGGCACCGCACGCTCGCTGACCACGCCTCTGGGCGGCGCCATCATCTGGCAGCAGGGTGACACGACGCTGGTGGCCGCCGGCATGGTACCGAAGGCCGATCTGCTGGCGTTCGTCAGTTCCGTTCGCTGATGTGGACGATGGAGTGACGCAAGCCGTCGCGGAAGCGCAGACGTTGACCGAACGAGCGGGGACGCGGCCCGAGCAGCAGAGCTGCGGAGGCCGCGTCCCCATCCTGACCACCCACGCGCTCACCAAGCAGTTCGGCAGCCTGCGCGCCGTGGACGCCCTCGACATGGAGGTCTGCCGCGGCGACATCTTCGGCTTCCTCGGCCCGAACGGAGCCGGCAAGACGACGGTGATCCGCCTGGTGCTGGGCCTCATCCACCCCACCAGCGGGTACGCCGAGATGTGCGGCCACCGCGTGCCCGGCGAACTGCAGGGCGCGCTGCGCCACGTGGGCGGCTTCGTCGACGACCCCACCTTCTACCCGCTCATGAGCGCCCGCCGGAATCTGCGCCTGCTGGGCAGCATGACCGGCCCGGTGAGCGAGGAGCGCATCGACGAAGTCCTCGAGATCGTCGGCCTGAGCGAGCGCGCCGAATCGCGCGTAGGGAGCTTCAGCCACGGGATGAAGCAGCGCCTCGGCATCGCCCAGGCACTGCTGCACTCGCCCGAGCTCATCGTGCTGGACGAACCCACCAGCGGCCTCGACCCGCGCGGCATGAAAGACGTGCGCGAGCTCATCCGCGAGCTGGGCGCGGCCGGCACGACCGTGTTCCTGAGCTCCCACCTGCTGCACGAAGTGGAGCAGGTGTGCACGCGGGCTGTGATCATCAACCGTGGCAAGATGGTCGTGCAGGGCCCGGTGTCGGAGCTGCGCCCGCAGAGCGACGCGGTGAAGGTGCTCACCGGCGACCAGGGCAGGGCGGCCGACACCTTGCGCGCGCAGTTCGGCGCTTCCAGCGTGCTCGAAGACGAAGGTTTCCTGATCGTCCAGGCCGACGAAGACGCGGTGCCCGAGATGGTGCGCCGGCTGGTCGCGGACGGCGTCGCCGTGCGCGCCGTCGTGCCGGCGCCCGAGCAGGGCCTTGAGGACTTCTTCCTCGAGCTCACGGGAACCGACGGAGACAGGCCGGCGCCGAAGAAGCGGCGCGCCGGCCTCGCCCGCCTGCTGCCCGGAGGCCGGCGATGACGGCCGGCCATCCTGCTCACGGCAGCACCGGCCCCCGCATGCACGGTCGCGCCTGGGGCCCGCTGCGGCGCGAGTGGATCAAACTGCTGTTCCAGCGCCGCAGCTACCTCATCTGGGGCGGCGCCTTCGCGCTCCCGTTTCTCATCGCCTTGGCACTGTACCTCGCCAAGGCGGACCCGCACGGCGGTGAGGGTCCGCTGTTCTTCGAGAGAGTGACGAGCAACGGCATGTACGTGGCGCTGGCCGCGCTGTCGGCGCTCCTTCCCTTCCTGCTCCCCATGGCCGCCGCTATGGTCGCCGGATACATGATCGCCGGCGAGGCCGAGCTGGGGACGCTGCGCATCGTCCTCCTGCGGCCTGTCAGGCGGGGCTCGGTGCTCCTCGCCAAGTGGACCATGGCCATTGTCTATCTCGCCGTCGGCTTGGTCCTGATGCTGGCCAGCGGGCTGCTCTTCGGGGCCATCTTCTTCGGCCTCCACCCCATGATCACGCTGTCGGGCACCACGGTGAGCGTGGGGCACGGACTCGGACTCATCATCCTCTGCTGCCTCTACGGGCTGGCGGCGATGGCGTGTATCGTCTCGCTGGCGCTGCTGTTCAGCACCATCACCGACTCGAGCCTGACGGCGCTGATCGCCACCATCGTCATCTACATCGTCGTCCAGGTGCTGATCGCCTTCAGCTACTTCGACTGGCTGCGGCCGTGGGTGTTCCCGAACTACTTCCTCGAGTACGTGAGCTTCTTCCGCGACCCGATCTACTGGATGCCCATCCTCAAAGGCCTGGCGTCGTTCGGCGCCTGGAGCTGCGGGCTGACGTTCGTCGCTTACCTGTTGTTCCGGCGCAAGGACGTGCTGTCGTAGACGTGCCTGGATAGGCTGTGAATATGCCCGCGCTCGTCAAGATCTCTGTGGCCTTGTTCGTTGCCGGCGAGGTCTTCATCTTCGCCGCGGTCGGTGCGGCGTCGTGGCCGGTGCTCGTGGGCTGGGTGGTGGCGGCACTGGTGGTCGCGGGGGTGGCCCAGCTCGTCCGCCGGCCCGTGTCACGGGTCATCCTCGCCGCGCTATTGTTCCCCGCATGCGCCATCACGGTGTTCGAGGGCGGTCTATTCTTCGTGCCGGCGGCTGCGGCGTTGTTTCTCGCGGCTGTGACGGACCGCCGGCATCACGGGCATGTCGTGGCCATAGGCCGCTGACCCGTATGGGCGGCAACTCCACGATCCCTCGGACGATGCGCGCCATGCAGCTCGCGGCGCCCGCGCCTGCGGCCAAGGCGCCGCTCCGACTCGTCGAGTTGCCGGTCCCCATACCCGGGCCCGGCCAGGTGCTGCTCCGCGTCCTGGCCTGCGGCGTCTGCCGCACCGACCTGCACATCCTCGAGGGCGAGCTGCCGCCGCACCGCTCGCCCGTCATCCCCGGTCACCAGATCGTCGGCGAGGTCGTGGCGCTCGGCGCCGGCGCGGAGCTGGTCGCGCCGGGCGGCGAGCCGGGCGCGTCGCCGCTCGCCCTCGGCGAGCGCGTCGGCGTGCCGTGGCTGCATCAGACCGACGGGACTTGCCGCTTCTGCTGGCGCGGCGACGAGAATCTCTGCGAGCACGCGCTCTTCACGGGCTGGGACGTGGACGGCGGCTTCGCCGAGTACACGGTGGCGCCGGCCGGGTTCGTCTACCGTCTGCCGGCCGGCATGACCGCCATGGCCGCCGCGCCGCTGCTCTGCGCCGGCATCATCGGCTATCGCTGCCTGCGCCTGATCGGAGTCGTGGGCGATGACGCCGGGCTGCCTTCGGCCGCCCGCCCACCCGCGCCTCGCGAGACCGTCGAGGAGCCTGAGCGCTGGCCGGACTGGCCGGAGACGGATGCGGCTGGCGGAGGTGTGGCCCGCCCGCGGGCCCATGCTCCGCGGCGACTCGGCATCTACGGCTTTGGCTCGGCCGCCTCCCTCTGCACCCAGGTCGCCATCTGGCGCGGTTGGGAGGTGTACGGCATCGCCCGCGACGAGGAGCACCGCGCCATGGCGCGCGAGCTCGGCGCCGTCTGGGCCGGCGAGAGCGGCGACGACCCCGGCGTTCTCTACGACGCGGCGATCGTCTTCGCGCCAGCCGGCGAGCTGGCCGTCGACGCCCTTCGCCGTCTGGACAAAGGCGGTATCGTCGCCCTGGGCGGGATCTACTCGTCGCCCATCCCGCCCATCGAGTACCCGTGGATCTACCACGAGCGAGTCATCCGCAGCGTGGCCAATTCCACACGTCAGGACGCCCGCGAGCTGCTGCGCGACGCGGCCGTCATCCCCGTTGTGAGCCGCGTGCAGGAGTACGATCTCGAGCAGGCCAACGAGGCGCTGCTCGACCTCAAGGAAGACCGGGTGCGCGGTTCGGCGGTGCTGAGAGTGGCAGCAGACCAGACGTAGCACCCGGTCGAACGTGTGCCGAAACGCCCTCGGCGCTGAGCGAAGGGAGGGCGCGGGTGTTCGTCGCCCGTCAGTCGCGAGGCACGGTCGGCGGGATGGCTGCCAGCTCCTCCAGTTCGCGGAGGTGTCTGTCCATCGCTTCACGGGCGCGCTCGGGATCGTGCCGTTCGATGGCGGCCAAGATGTCGACGTGCTCAGCGATGGTCGCCTCGGGGTGGGTCCGGTCGCGCGGTGTCCATCCCTCGATGTGCATGGCGAGTTCCTTGTAGATGTCGGCGAGCATGTGGAAGAGGAAATCGCTCCGCGCAGCCCGTCCGATGGCGTAGTGGAACTTGTAGTTGCCGAACAACCATTGGGAGAAGTTCCCATCTGCCGTCTCCATGAGGTCGCGTCCGGCCCGCATATCGGCCACGTCGCGGCCTGTGGCACGCTGCGCGGCCAGGTGCGCGAGCTGCATCTCGACCGGGCGACGCGCCTCTACCAATTCGCGCATGTCCCTGGCAAGGCGCCGGGAGGAGAGTTTGATGATGCTTGGAGGGATGATCGACGCCGCCACGACGATACCTCCGGAGGCGCCTCGTTTGACGCTGAGCACGCCCGCCCGGGTGAGTACGCGCACGGCCTCACCGACCGTCGGCTTGCTGACAGCCATGGCGCGCGACAGCTCATCGATCGTCGGCAAGCGCGCGCCCACTTCGTACACGCCGGTGTGAACGGCATCCGAGAGCTGGTCGACCACCTCCTCGAACGCCCGCGAGTCGACGATCGGCCGGAAGACTGTGTCCGGTCCCTCCGGGGTATCCGTGTTCCCACCGATCATGCGGCGGTCCCTTCTCGGCACGACACTGCGCGACCTTCCTCGACTCGCAAAGCGTATCGCACTCGCTGAGCGAGTCCGGCATCGAGCGCAGGTTCAGCCGGGTACGCCATCGTAAGTCACCGTTCCTTCGTGGATGGTCAAACACACACCGATGTCGCCGATGCCGGTCGGATCCGAGTAGGGATCCTCGTCGAGGACTACCAGATCGGCCACGTTCCCCACCGAGATGCTTCCACGGATGGCCTCCTCGTGCGCCACCCATGCGCCGTTGACGGTGAACATGCGCACCGCGTCGTCGACGGTCGTTCGGCGCGACGGGCGCGGGTTGTTGACCGCGGCGTGGATCCCGAGCAGCGGATCGATGGGGGTCACCGGACTGTCCGACCCCCCCCCCACATGGAGACCGAGTCCTACCAGCCTGGCCAATGGCTCCATGCGCTCGGCTCTCAGCACGCCGAAGGACCGTTCGTAGTCGCTGTCGCCGGGGTGGTCCCAGAGATTAGAGAACACCGGCTGCATCGGCAGGGCCAAGTCGAGGCGCCGCGCCTCGTCGATAGCCCACTCTGATGGCAACTGGAAGTGCTCGACGCGATGCCGCGCGTCACGTCGCGGATTCTCGGCCTGCGCGTTCACGTAGCTCCTCACGAGCGTATCGACGGCGCGGTCGCCGATCGCGTGCATACCGATCTGCAGGCCGGCGCCGTGAGCCCGGCGCACGAACTCGGCAATCGTCTCCTCGGAGTAGTTGAGCGTTCCGCACGTGCGTGGCGCATCCAGGTACGGCTCGTAGAAGGCCGCTGTGTGTTCGAAGCAGGCGCCGTCCACGGTCAGGCACCCGCCGATGCGCGGAAGCCCGAGCGCCAGCACGCGCTCGACGTCCATCGTCTGGTACATGAGCACGGTGTGAACGGGAAGCTCCTGTTGGCAGCCAATCAACGCCAGGACGTCGCGGTCATCTTGCATGAACTGCCCCTCGAGGCAATGCAGTGTGGTGACGCCCTTGCTGGCCGCGTGACTGGCGACGCGCCGGTAGAGGTCAGTGATCGCTTCGTCGCTCAGGCTGCCGAAAGCGACGCGAGCCGCCGCGAAGTGGCTGTCGTCGTCGAGGAACCAACCCTCAGTCGCGGATCCGAGCCGGGTCTCCGCATGTTCGTCTTCTCCGCCGATGTACCGCAGCGCCACGCTGTTGGCGGCACCGGAATGGAACGTGGCAGAGGTGACGTAGACCGGGCGCTCAGGCACTGCGGCATCCAGTTCCTCGCGGGTCGGAAACCGGCGCTCCTTCAGGGTCCACGGAGTGCACCCCAGGCCGAGGACCCAGGCGGCATCCGCGCTGGCGGCGGAGTGGTCGCCGAGTCTGCGGCAGACGTCTCCCACGTCACGAGCGCCTGAAAGGTCGGCCGACACCATCGTGAGGCCGGTCGCAAACGCGTGAACATGTGAGTCGATGAAGCCGGGCAGGACGAACTCGCCTCCGAGGTCGACGACCTCGGCTCGGCCGATGTCGAAGGCCAGGATCTCGCTGACGTCGCCCACCGCTGCGATCTGTCCCGAGCGGACGGCGACGGCGCGATGTCGCTCGGGCGCTCCGTCCATCGGGATGACCGTGCCGTTGAGCAGCTTGAGGTTCCGGCCGGCCGCGTCAGAAAGTCGATGGGCCTGGTTCACATGCGGCTCCATGCATCATTCAAACATTTGGCCTTGCATCTTTTGGAGAATTGTACATATGATTTCGCGCATGGCAAGAGCACGAGACAGAGCAGCGCTTTCGTCACTTCGACGCGGGCTCCCGCTGCAAGGGGGAATCGCACCACAAGGGGGGGTGTGAGTGGGGAGACATGCTCACGGTCCGGCTGACGAGGTCCCTCGCTAGTCCGCCGTTCCTTGCGTGGCCCCGAGATTCCCAGGGGCCGCGCATCGTGTGGCCTGCCCGACGCGACCAAAGGCCACCACTTGATCCCATATTCCGATCCATGGAGGTCGATATGTCACTGACAACAGGCAAGACAAGGATCCTCCTCACCGTACTTCTGGTGCTGGTCGTGGCAGTCGCCGCGAGCGCGACAGGGTGCGGCAGCAGTAGCGGCTCGTCGAACACCGGGAGCCAGAAGGCAGACTTCACCTACGCCGCATCCGGCCTCTATCCGCCGTTCAGCTTCGCCAAGAACGGCGAGGTCACCGGCTTCGACGTCGAGCTGGGCAAGCTGCTCGCAGAGAAGATGGGCATGACTCCGAAGTTCGTGACCAATCCCTTCGAGACGATCATCCAGGGGCTGACCTCAAGCAAGTACGACGCCGTGATTGGCAGCCTCACGGTGACACCCGAGAGGCAGCAGCAGGTGGACTTCACGATTCCCTACTACACCACTGGGGCTCAGATTTACGTGCAGGCCGACAACACGGACATCACCGGCCCTGCCGATCTGCGGGGCAAGTCCATCGGCGTGGTCAAGGCTTCCACATTCCTCGCCATGGCTCAGAAGATGACCGACAAGAGCAAAGCCATCGGCTTTGACAGCGACGTGATTGCTCTGCAAGACCTCGTCGCCGGTCGCGTGGACGCCGTCATCACCGACCAGATCGTCGGCGGACTGGCGATCAAGAAGGGTCTTGCCATCAAGGCCGTAGGAGAGCCGTTCGCGGTCGCTGATCAAGCTATTGCCGTGCGCAAGGACGAGCCGCAGCTCCTGGCGAACCTCAACAAGGCTCTTGAGGAGGCCAAAGCAGACGGAAGCTACAAGGCCCTGAGCATGAAGTGGCTGGGGCAAGTGCTGCTGTCTGGCGTCCAGTGAGTGCACCGCTCTCCCTGGGGCGGCCACGAGCGACGACAGGGCAGGCGACTGACTGAGGAAAGGTGACTGGTCCGGGGTGAGAGATGCGTCTCTCGCCCCGGGCCATGCGCCGACCGATCAAGGAGCAGATGCTGGTGCAATCCGTCTGGATCATCTTTCAAGACAACTGGGTGATGTTCACGAAAGCGGCCGGCATCACGCTGGAGCTCACAGCCTTGTCGCTCTTCTTTGCCACATTCATTGGCCTGTTCGTCGCTTTCCTGAAGGTCTCCAGAGTACGGGTCCTCAACATCATCGCCGACGGGTACATTGGGCTCATCCGCGGATTGCCTCTGATTGTCCAGCTGATGTTCCTTTACTTCGGGATTTCAACGATCCTCACGCTCCCAAGGTTCTGGGCGGGCAGCTTGGCCCTGGCGATCCATGCCGGCGCCTATGTGGCGGAGATCTTCCGCGGCGCCATCCAGTCGATCGACCGTGGTCAAGTAGAAGCGGCTCGTTCTCTGGGCATGAAACAGTCCCTTGCCATGCGCCGCGTGATCCTCCCGCAAGCCGCTCTGAGAGCCATCCCCCCCCTTGGCAATCAGTTCATCATCGGCCTCAAGGACTCTTCGCTGGTCGCGTACCTGGGCGTCCTTGAGCTGTACGGTGCAGCTCTTCTGGTCCAGGCGGAGAACTTCGAGCCTTTCCAGACCTACTTCGTCGCGGGCATGTACTACCTCGTCATGGTCATAGTCTTCACCCTCATCCTCAAGAAGCTGGAGGGCCGGTTGGCAGTCTCCACGCGGCCCGGTGGCAGCGGCGACAAGCCGAAGCGGCCGCGTCCTCGGCCAGAGGGGGCAGCGACATGACTGAGTGCATGATCAAGCTGGAGGGCGTCCACAAACACTTCGGCGACCTGCACGTGCTCCAGGGCATCGACCTGGGGATCGACGCGGGAGAAGTCGTTGTGCTCATCGGCCCGAGCGGGTCCGGTAAGAGCACGCTGATCCGCACCATGAACTTCCTCGAGACCGTCGACGAGGGCAGCATCAGCATCGAGGGCAAGCGGATCAATCCCAGGTCTGACAATCTCGACAAGGTCCGTCAGCGGGTCGGAATGGTCTTCCAGCAGTTCAACCTTTTCCCGCACATGACGACCCTTGGGAACGTCATCGAGGCCCCCATTCATGTCAAGGGGGTCAACAAGCACGTGGCCCGCGAGAAGGGCATGGCGCTTCTGCGACAAGTGGGACTTGCCGAGAAGGCCGACTCGCATCCATCGAAGCTTTCGGGCGGGCAGCAGCAGCGAGTGGCGATTGCCCGCTCCTTGGCCATGGAGCCTGACGTGATGCTGTTCGATGAAGTGACGTCAGCGCTGGACCCCGAGTTGGTCAATGACGTACTCGTGGTGATGAAGGATCTGGCGCGCAGCGGGATGACCATGGTCGTGGTGACGCATGAGATGGGTTTTGCGCGCGAGGTCGGTGACCGCGTGCTCATGATGGACGACGGCCAGATCATCGAAGAAGGCCCACCGGACAAGTTCTTCGCGAGTCCCGAGAACGAACGTACTCAGCGCTTTCTGAAGGAGATCCTCTAGAAGGCATCCAGCATCGGTGCGCAGGCGTTCCTGCCGCGCCTGCGCACCGAACCAGAGGTGAATGATGATGAGCGACGCCCTGAGAGGCCGCGACTTCATCGATATCGCGGACTACTCTTCCGACGAGCTGACGTACCTGCTCGATCTGGCCGTGGACCTCAAGAGCCGGCTGCATGCCGGCGAGGAGCTTGTCACGCTGCGGGGGCGCGTCCTGGGGATGATCTTCATGAAGAAGTCGACCAGAACGCGAGTCTCATTCGAGGTCGGCATGTACCAGCTCGGCGGCATGGCCATGTTCCTGTCTGCCAGTGAGTTGCAGCTCGGCCACGGCGAGACCATCCGCGACACTGCCGGCACCCTCTCACGATACGTACAAGGCGTCATGATCAGGGCCGTGGACCACGCCGATGTCCTCGAATTCGCGGCAAACGCTCAGGTACCGGTCGTAAACGGCATGACCGACTCGGCGCATCCGTGCCAGACGATGGCCGATCTGCTGACCATGCGCGAGCACTTCGGCCGGATCGCCGGTCTTCACGTGGTCTATCTCGGAGCGGCCCTGAACGTCGGCACATCGCTCTCGCTGGGCTGCGCGAGTCTCGGCGCGGACTTCACCTTCTGCTGTCCGGAGGGGTACGAGCCCGACGCTGAGCGCCTGGCCGTCGTGCACCGCTTGGCGGAGGCGAGCGGTTCGCGCGTGGACATCGGGAGGGATCCGGACCTTGCGGTGCGTGACGCCGATGTCGTCTGTACGGACGGCTGGACTCCGCCCGAGCTGTCGGCGGAGCACGACGTCCGCGCGAGGGCGCTCGAGGCGTATAGGCTTGACGACGCACTCCTCGTTG
>JGI24132J36420_10001667_pt1 | contig 10033 bp, 8 predicted proteins | sample BarGraNGADG00212_3_FD_36420 | JGI IMG/M metagenome (IMG submission 36420) | reverse complement strand
AAGCCGCACCGATTGGACTGGCGGCAGCCATTTCCGCCGCCGCCGTGCTTGCTGGAACTGCCGCTCACACTTCAACCATAATTGCCGCCACCAAAACCATTGCCATGACTATAATCCAAAAAACTTTCATCACTGCCACGCTCGCCGTTGTTGCCGGAGCAGGAATTTACGAAGCGCATCAAGCCGCTCAATTGCGCGAGCAAAACCAAACCCTCCAGCAACAACAAGCGCCGCTGGCCGAACAGTTGACAAAACTTCAGGCTGATAACGAACGTCTTTCCAACCAAATCGCCCAAGTCAAGGATTCGCAAGCCTTGTCCAAAGCGCAGTTCAACGAATTGTTAAGACTGCGTGGACAAGTTGTCCCAGCCCAGGCGAATTCCCGCGAACTTGCCAAGTTGAAGTCCACGCTCGCCCAGCAAAACGGCAAGATCCCGGATTATTTAACCAACGCGATGGCGTCAGGATTGTCCATGGCCGAGAAGGGGAATATGAAGAATGCACAAGCCCGGCTCGGCCGCATGAAAAAAAGGCTCAACCTCACGGATGATCAGGCGCAAGTCATCAGCGACATCATGCAGAAACATATCCACAACCGAATTCAAATGACCATGGACTCGATGACTGGCAACAAATTGACATTGGAACAACTACAAGCAATGGCCGGAGACGAGGACTATGAAGCCGAAATCAAAGCATTGCTCACACCCGAACAACTGGCAGCCTACCCGGATTACCAGCAAGCGGAGAAAACCACCGCCGCTGACAATTCCGCCAAAGGCGAGGCGGCCGTGATAGCTGACGATTTTAGTCTTTCCGAAGCGCAACAAGAACAAATCCATGCGGCATTTTATCAAATGAATTTGAATGAACCGGATAACCTGAATCCGGAAGCAATCTCCGCTGCCTTGAAGAGCGGCCATGTGCCGGATGTTGCCAATATGGTCGTCGAGTTGCAAAAGTCACAACTTGAAGAGAAGTTGAAAATTCTTGGAAGCGTTCTCACCCCGGAACAAATAAATACTTACCGCGAGGAACAAATGAACCGAATCAATATGGTGGCAAACGCAACGAAAATGTCCCTTCCGCAAAAACCTGCTGGAACATCGAACTGAAGTTTTGCTGGCAGTCAAAACGCCTTCGCCGCGATGTCGCGGCAAAACTGCGCGCCGTCCGTCCAAAGTGCCAAATAATGTCACGCCTATGTGCTCGCGTCGCCCACTCGCAGTCTTCGCGCATCGGTCTCAACAAGGCAACTGTCTCTTTTTGCCCGTCTCCATTCGCCAAAACCGTCAAAAACCGGTGGTTTTGCCTGCACAGATCGAAAAATGGCCGCACGGATGGATTTTTGCCCGCACGAACCGGAAGTTGGCTCGCACGGAACGGCAAAGTGCCCGCACGGAAGGTTTGTGGCTACCGCCGAAAGCATCAGGCTCCTGCGCCAGGCCGATTAGGGCTTAAAACGCCTTCGCCGAGATGTCGCGACACCGGAACGGTTCACTTCGATTCGAAGGTGATGTTCATGTCCATCTTCATGTCCATGGTCTGCTTCTGCTGGCCGACGTTCATGTTCATGACCACTTCGGTCTTTTCGGCGAGGGTTCCCGACACGGGCATGATGCGGCCCAGGTCAAATGTGCTGCTGCCAGTTCCGTTGCCGGTCATTTTGGTGAGGTCAACTTTCAAGCCGGGCATCGCGGGATTTTGAATCTTTTGGTTGGCGGCATTCTGCGTGATGGTGCTGCGGAGGTGGGCGGTCGCCTTCAATGGCGATGAGTTCGTAATTCATGGTCTGGTCAATCGTCATGCCCTGCGACTTAATCCGGGTCTGGTATTCCCACTTTGCGCCAGGGCCGACGGCTTCGTCGGGCAGCGGGGTTGAAGAGCTGGAAAAAGATTCTTTCATCTGAACCATGGTCTTGCTCAGTTGCGGGTCGGCGGCGGCAGGCAGCTTTATTTCGACGCCTTTGACAATTCCATGGCTGGACATCCGGCCGGTGCCGGTCATCCCGCGAACGCTGGCGAGGGAGGATTTCATCGCGGCGGCGATGGCGGGCGGGGTGTTGGTGTCGGCGGCCACGGTGGCGTCGCTGAAAACCATTGTGTAGGTGATCTCGCCATCGGCGGAAATATCTTTCACCCCAAAGTCCATGGTCATCAGCCTGGCCGGCATGTCCATGGCGCGCAAAGCAGGTTTGCTTCAGGTGTCGCGTACGACATGGTAACGCTACCCCGTAGCGGGCTCGCGGGCGGCAGCGGGTAAAAGGTCCAATCCCACCAACACCGCGCGCACCCGCTCCCGCTCGGGCGCGGCGAAGCGCAAAAACGGCGCCGCCATTCACGCCGCCGGCGGGACGATGCCACATAGCGGATTGGGAAATATCATGGGGTTTGTTCGTAGAGTTTAAGAAACCGGTCCAGTTCGCGGCACTGAAGCCAGAGTTTTTGGTTCAGCGCACTTAGTTCGCCCATTTCGCCGCGCGACCGGACGCGTCGGGCGAAGGTTCGGAATAGTGCCTCCACGGGCGCGGCGGCAAATGCCTGGCGCGCGGTCTGGGCTTCCTTCGCCAGCGTTCCTGGTTCCACGTCACCCCCCAGAAACCTCTCTTTCAGGGCGTAAGCCGGCTCGATCTTCCGGCCGACTTCATCAAGCAACAGCGTGAACCTTAAATTGTCGGCCAGCCAGTCGAGGTTGGCGCGGTGCGCCGCGTCCGGCGTGTTGTTTCTCAACCGGGCCAGCAGGCCAATGGCTTCGCGCAGTTGAACGGACAGCGCCGTCGAAACGCGGCCCCATTTGGGCTCATAGGGGTAATACTCCGGCGAACTGAGATAGCCGAGCTGCTTCTCCTGCTCGAACCGCATCAGCCGCCGCGCGAGTTCGTCCGCCGCGGCCGGGCCGTAGCGCTCGGCACAATGGCGGCGATAAAACTCCTCAGCCGTGGGAGCGTGGGATGGATCGTTTGCGGTCAGCGCGAATGCTTCGAGGTTCGGACGAACTTCCTCGGTGCGCCAATGAATCGCCACCACGCCAGCCAATTTCGCAGCATCCGCCGCCTTGACCTGCTCCATGACGGACTCCGCCCGGAATTGCAGATGCCACAACCAGGCGTCACCTTCGAGCCAGGGCATGGACCAAACCTGACGGTGTTTCGCGATCTCGTTTAGCGCTGGCACATGGCCAGCCGCGCCCATCCCCGGATTAAGGCAGGCAAACACCACGTTCGTCGGGAGCGCGCGGTCCAAGCCACGCAATACCGGAGGCAGTTGTCGGCCGTTGCCCCAGCCGCCGATGACCAGCCTCGTCGTGGGCGAGTGCCGGGCGAGGTAGTCATGAACCTGCCGGATTTGAGCCAGCGCCCAGACGCCGGTGAACACGTCCTGTTCGTCCGACGCGTCGGCAAAGCTGGCCTTCTCGGCGTGGTAGAACGCGCCAAAGCGGCCCGCCAGCTTGGGTGGGGCGACGAACATCGAATGCTCGTGCAGCCACAGCCAGACCCAATCCACGCCCGGATACTCGGTTAGAATGTCGTCCAAGGCGGACTGAAGAATCTCGATATTCGCCGGATGCGTCGGGTCGGGCAGCATGGCGCCGGCGATGCGTGACTCCGGCGGGACCAGGGAAGCTAGTTCCGGTGGATGCACGCCAAACTCGAATCCGATGGCCACGGCAATGCCCCGTGCGTGGGCCATCAAAACCACCTTTCTCATCAGGTCGTGCGCTTTTTCATAGCGGTCCGCGTTGGTTTGGGCCCTGACCGCAACGTCCGCGCCAAATGCCCGCGCGCCGGGCGGCAGACGGAACCGCTTGCCGGTGCCGAAAGCGAAGTCGCGAACCGCCAGCGGTCGATAGCCCCAGCGGGCCGTGAGTGAGGTGTCGAAGCCCGCTTCCGGAAGCAGGTCGCGATATTTTAGCCGGATGATGGGCTCGACATAGGGCGCGTAACGCTCGGCGCCACCGGTGTAGCAGTGGAACCCAACGAAGTTCAGGTCGCGCGCCTTGAGATCGTCGAGGTAGGCACGGTAATCGGCCTCGTTCCACGCGCTGGGACCTGAAAGAAAGTTGTGCCACGGCAAAGTGCCGCGAATTTCAAACGCGGGCGGCGCCGCGGGCGGCGTAGGGGTCTTACCCTCCGCATTGGCCCGCAGGCTGAGCATCGTGAGGAGCAGTGCAATCAGGATGGTTTGCATTGGTTTCATGGTTCTCCAGGTGGTTGTCGATTGGCACGACGGGGGGGCGGAGTTTTGCGGTTTGGGCGCCGGCCACGAAAGCCGTCGCAGCAGGCAGGGCCAGGGCGAACCAGGCGGCCACCGTGATGGCGCTGACACCCTGAACGCGATGCGCATCTCGAATTCGCCGCCGATGGCGCCGGGAAGATAGCGTGCCCGCTTGATGGTCATAAACCGTTTTTAGTTGAAGATGCAAACTCGTGCGATCAGGGGCTGAATGTGTGTCAAAGGACAAACTGCCTTCCAGCGTGCCGGCATGAGGCTGTTTGGAGGAATCCGCGGCATTTTTGCCAGCACTCTCCTCGAACTTCCACCAACCAACCCGATGCGGATCGCCGTCCAGGGGCGCCGTTTTGGCTCCCTCCTGACCGGAGACATTCACCAGCAGCCCCAGCGCGGCGATGCCGCAACCCAAGGACCGCGCGACGTCCCGGAACCTCTTTCTTACTAATGACCTGTTCTTTGGATTCTACTGCGGCTAATCTCGTAAAAATGCCTCTCAGATTTTTGACCGCGGATTACGCGGATAAACGCGGATAATGAGGGTCAATAAATCCCATTTTGATCCGCGTAAATCCGCGTAATCCGCGGTCGAAATTTCAAATTTCTTTGGCTAGTATTTAAGCAAAGGGATTTGCGCTTTCATAGCTGGATCGGCTTACGGCTGCAAGACCTCTGCCCGTACGCGGTACAAGCGCGCACTCGCGTCAGCCTTTGCCAGAGTCCAATGATTCGTCTGCTGTGGCCAAGAAGCGTCTGGGAGGGCTGACCAGTTGGTGCTGGCCAGAGAATCTCTGCCTTCCAGCGTGTAAACGTAGTTGGTGCCCAGACCGGTCCAGTACAATTGAAGGTTATCCCCATCCGGAACGATGGACAGGTACAGCGGCGTAGGCCCGAGTTCCCTGACGACGGTGAAAGCCCAGAATCCGATTGCATACTTTCCAGCTGTCTGATGCGCCCAATCGAACGAGTTCTCCAGTAGATCGGGACCACCATCGAGAATTTCGGCTGTAATTTCAGCGAAACCACCAAACTCGCTGACGTGCCAAGACCACCCAGGAAATCTTGGATCCAGGTAATTGCGATTAATGCCATCCATTCCGGCCGTAACGTATGCTCCAACGATGGCCCTATCACCCTCCGAAAAACCCAACTGGTTTCGCGAAATGAGATAGCGAGCGTAGTTGATGTCCTCTTCTTTGGACAAAGGAAGAACGTATGATTCCCTGAGATCCCGAATTCTCGGTAGCGGTCCCACCAGGAAATAGACGGTCTCGCCGGCAACGGTGCAAGCCAGACTTGCAGCGAAAAACAACACGAGCATCGAGCGTTTGAATGTCATACAATTAAAGTGCTCCTGCACTCGGAATATTCAACCCCGGCGGCGATTCAAAGCCGCCGACGGGGATTGCCGAGTCACGGTCAAAGTGCGGATGGGTTGTGTTCAAGGCCAAACCAAAAATTTTGGATTCATAAGATGCTCCGTTCATTTTGATTAAGGAGAGGAGAATTGGCTCTCGTCTGTGAACATCGGGTATTGTGCCCCTTGCTGTTTTTACAGTCCATCACCAATTTTAATAATTTTTGCGGGCCCTGGGCGGAGATGATCGCATCTGCGGGCTTCGGCAGAGATCTTCATAAGACGCTTGTAATTAGATAATTAGAACGCTAGACTGAACAAATCCTTGGGCGGCTGCCAGGCTATCCTCATGATTTGTCCATCCTTAGATTCGGGGCTTGGCAACGGCGATAATATCCGGTTAGACTTTCGCTGAGTTGCGATGGAAACTTCGGCGCTAAAATCCTTTTTTCAACGCTGGTTGATCAACACACTGGCCGTGCTCGTGGCGGTCAATGTGGTGAAGGGCCTCGAGTATGACAGCTTCATCAGCCTGCTGGTGGCGTCCTTGCTTCTGGGCATCCTGAATGCCTTTGTGCGTCCGGTGATCATGCTGCTGTCCCTGCCGCTGCTGCTTTTCAGCTTGGGCCTGTTCACCCTCGTGATCAACGCCTTCCTGCTTTTTCTAGTGGGCCAAATCGTGAAGTCCTTTCAGGTGGCCAGTTTCGGATCGGCGTTCTGGGGAGCGCTGGTGATCAGCTTGGTGTCCATGATCGCCAACCGCCTGACGGGCGCCGGCCAGAGCCGGATCGAAGTCAAACGCCGTAACCGTCCGCCCCCGCCCCGTCAGGACGGCGGCAGCGGGCCGGTGATCGATGTCTGAGGGTTATTTTCCCGCCAGCACCCGTTCGAGCAATTCGTTCAGCCGTTTGAGCATGGCGCGCGGATCTTCGAGCAGGCCAGCCGCCACCCGCGCGTTGTCCAGCAATTGTTCCGCTACTTGTCCAGCCAGGGCGGCGTCGGCTTGGCGCACAGACTCCAGCCGGACCAGGATCGGATGCTGCGGATTGATCTCGAGGTCTTGTTTAACATCGGGCGCGGCCTCGCCTTCCTTGCGCATGACCTTCATCAGGCGCCGCATGTTCGACGTCATGAANTTGTCGCTGTCGAGAATCACGGCCGGGCTGTCCACCAGGCGCTTGGAGACACGCACCTCGCCCACCCGGTCGCCGAGGGTTTCCTTGAGCCACTTCGCCAGGGCTTGCGCCTGGTCGTCGGCGAGCGATTCCGGTTTTTTCTCGGGAGCGGAGATTTGGAGCTCGGCTCTTTCGGCCGAACGCAGCGTTTTACCATCGAAGAGGCGCAAGTGCTCCATGATGAACTCGTCCCACGGATCGTACAGGAACAGCGCCTCGAATTTCCGCGCCTGGAACACTTCGAAATACGGGCTGCTCAGCGCGGCGTCGCGGTTGGGCGCCAGCAGGTAGAAGATTTCCGTTTGCTCGGACGGCATGCGCTTGACGTATTCGGCCAGCGACGAGAGCTTGCCCTTCTCCAGGGCGGACGATTCGTAGCGCAGCAATTTCCCCAGCATTTCCTGGCGGCTGAAATCGGCCACGATGCCTTCTTTGAGGAACCGGTTGTATTCCGCGTAGAATTTCTCGTACGCGGCCGGATCTTTTTCCGCCTGTTCTTCGAGGAATTTGAGAAAACGGCCGGTCAACACCTGGTTGAGTTTCTGCAACAGAGAACTGTCCTGCATGGTCTCGCGCGAGATGTTCAGCGGCAAATCCTCGCTGTCCACCACGCCCCGCAGGAACCGCAACCAGTCGGGGAACAATCCCTTCGCCTTGGCTTGAATCAACACCTTGCGACAGTAAAGATGAACTTCCGACTCGGTGCGCGACAGGCCCATGGTTTCTAAATTGTGCGCCGGCACAAATAGCACCGCTTGGATGGTCAAGGGCGCATCGGCGGAGAAATGGAGCCGGTAGAGCGGGTTTTCGTGGTCGTGCCCGACGTACCGGTAAAACTCGGTGTATTCCTCCTCCTTGATCTCGTTCTTGTTGCGCGTCCAGATGGCGGGAACGGCATTCAGACGCTTGCCATTCAGTTCGATGGGGAATTGAATAAAATTAGAATAGCGCTGGATGATGCGCTCGACGGTGTCGGCCTGGGAGAAATCCTTGGCCTCGTCCTTGAGCTTCAACACCACTTTCGTGCCGCGCGCCAGATCCGCCGCCGGCTCGATCTCGTAACCTCCCGGGCCTTCGCTGTGCCAGCGGCAACCGGATTCGTTGGGCTGACCGGAACGGCTGAAAACCGTCACCTGGCTGGCCACCATGAACGCCGAGTAAAACCCGACGCCAAACTGACCGATCAGGCTGGCATCGGGCTTGGCCTGGTCGGTCTTGCCCTCGGCGGGTGGCAGCGTTTTCAAAAAGGCTTTGGTGCCCGAGTGCGCGATCATGCCCAGGTTGTCCACCAACTCGCTGTGAGTCATGCCGATGCCGGTATCGGTGAGGGTGATGGTGTTTTCCTTTTCATCCGTCGTCACCGTGATGGCGAGGGCGGCATCCGGTTGATACACGGCCTGGCCGGAGGCTTGCAGAAACCGCAGCTTTTCGCAGGCGTCGGCCGCATTGGAGACCAACTCCCGGATGAAAATCTCCCGGTCCGTGTAGAGCGAATGGATGACGATGTCCAGCACCTGCTGGATTTCCGCTTGGAATTGATGTTTTTCGGTCGTAGTCATAGTGCGGTATCAAATAACCCAGGGTAGGCCAGCCGTCAAGAAGCCGGCGCTGAAAACCGGCCTTGTTTCAAGCCACACCTGGCGGCGCTTCCGGCGGGATGGCGGGGGGTTGCCGATGGGTTTTCCGGCGTATTCGCAGCGCGCCCCGGGCGCGCCCGGGTTTAAACAGCTCCAGTTGCGGATCCTTGAAGAAGTCGTAGTTCTTGAACACGCGGATGGTTTGGCGGAGATCGGACTTTTGGTAATTGCGGTTGGCTTTGGTGTCCGCGATCAGATCGGCCAGCAGGGTGTGGAAGAGCAGCACCGCATCGATGCCTTTGCCGCGCAGCAGATCGATGCTTTCCTGGCGCGTTTCGGGCGTCTGCGGCAGCGCGGGCACGACCAGAATTTTGGTCAGCGGTCCATCCTCGCCAAAGACCCGCGCGGCGGATTGAAAAACCGCGGGCTCGAGAAAACGAAAAATCTCGGGGCTGTTCGCGAGCAGGGTCGGGCTGAAGGTTTCCGTGTGCCACCCCTTGACGACCACCATCGCCCGGGCGATGCGGGCCAGATCCGCTGACATCAGCACAAAGGGCAGGGGAGCATCCCCGGCTTGCGGATGCGGATTGATGGCGAAGAAATCAATGTCCTCTTCTTCGCGCCGTTGCGGCGCCACGAACTTGCGCTGTTGGCGGACAAAGAACCCGTGCAGTTCGAAGAACTCGCGGACAATCGTTTCGCTGACGGCAGACATAATGGGGGGAGGGATTATGGGGTTCGGGTTGCACGACGCACGGATGACGTGCGGCCGGTGGGGCGGGACGCTGGATGGTTCGATGTTGTTGGGAGCGTTTTTTCGCCGTTTTCTACACAGTGACAGAAGTCCCGCCGCGTGAGGGCACGCGGCCTACAAGCCCCTGTAAGCCGGGTCCCCTGACCCGGCGTCGCTGACTTATGACGCCATGTATCGTTATTTCCGAGCTCGCCCAGCAGCAGTTGTTTGAGCAGCGGCTCCGATACCGTCTGGCCATACGCCACCTGTCCCAGGCGGCGTGCCAGGACGAATTTGATTTCGCCCGCGCTGACTTTTTTGTCGATTTTCATGGCCGCCAGCAGACGATTCAGGGCGGCGGTTTTGCGGGGACCCGGCCAGTCGGGACCAAGCGGAATGGCCGTGGGCAGTCCGGCTTTTTGCAGGAGGTGGGCGATGCGCGCGACATCGTTGGCGGGCAGCCCCAGGAGGTGCGCGGACAATTGGGCGGCGGCTACCTGGCCGATGGCAATGGCCTCCCCGTGCAGGTATGTGCCGTAGCCGGCCGTGGCCTCGATGGCATGGCCGATGGTATGGCCATAGTTCAGGATCGCCCGCAGACCGCCTTCGGTTTCATCCTGACCCACCACGTCCGCCTTGATTTCACAGCAGCGGGCAATGACCGACGCCAACGCGGCCGGATCGCGTTGCAGCAATTTTGCCAGGTCGCGTTCGAGCCGGCGGAACAGCGCGGCATCGTAAATAACGCCGTACTTGATGACCTCGGCAAGACCGGCGCGCAGTTCGCGGTCCGGCAAAGTGCTCAGCGTGTCGAGATCGCCCAGCACCAGCCGAGGCTGGTAGAAGGCGCCCACCAGGTTTTTTCCGGCCTGCAGATTAACGCCCGTTTTGCCGCCCACCGAGCTATCCACCAGGGCGAGCAGGGTGGTGGGCACTTGGACTAAGCCGATGCCGCGCAGAT
>JGI24132J36420_10001663_pt1 | contig 10040 bp, 4 predicted proteins | sample BarGraNGADG00212_3_FD_36420 | JGI IMG/M metagenome (IMG submission 36420) | reverse complement strand
GCGACCGATGATACGGCGCAAACCGCTTCAACGTCGGTTCGGTATTTTGTCCTGCGCCCGGAGAATCCCGAGTTAGTCGCCCCATCGAGTCTGTCCGCCGAGTCGGTATCGTCAACCGAAATCAAGCTCACTTGGCCAAGGGCGCCAACCCAGGGTCTGCCGAAGCTTGTCATCGTCGAACGTTGGGATCCAGTCCCGTCCGCTTGGGTGGAAACGGGAAGCACGGAGGCTGCTCAAATCGAGTACGCCAGCGCCGGGCTGAATCCCGAGACGACGTACCGTTATCGGGTGGTGGTCGTGGACGCTAATGGCGCCCGATCCGGTTATTCCCCCGAAGCTCAAGCCACTACCCGCACCGCCGTGCCGACGTATTCGGTGATAGATATTACCAAGTCCCTGACAACGTCGCTGCNGAACCAGCAACCCGTTTCGACCCTTTTAACCAATGTTGGATTGAACAACTTCGACCNACGCCGCAACGTTGGGGATTGGACAAACCGAGCCGAAGCCGCCCTGGGCACCAATGCCGTCGCCCTCAAGCTGGCGGTTGCCCGGTTTAAGGAACGCTGGCCCCAGATCCAACTGGACTTTGACCCTGTCCTCGTAACGCCCAAGTCCATTCTGCCGCGGACAGGTTTCCTGACCGGCGCGGGAGGCAGCGGCGTCACGGTCTCGGAGGCGACGGCTCAATTGTTCGATCCCAATGATCCGTATCGTCCCATTAAGGCTTTTCTCCAAGAGCATCGCGCCCTGTTTGGGTTTGGTCCCGAGGCCTTGGGTGAGGCCACCGTGCCACGCGATTACGCCGCGGGCGCCGCAGCTATCCGCACCGTGGTCTGCCAGCAACAGGTGGCGGGCGTGCCGGTGTTCGGAGCGCTCCTGATCGGACATCTCACTCCATCAAACGAATTGGCCGCCCTCTCGAGCCAGTTTGTTCCGTTTCCATCGCAAGCCGCCGATCCGGCCATGCTCGGTCTGCTCCAATCGGGCGGTGAATTACCCTGGCCGGCCCCGTATGCCCTGGTGGCGGCAGTAACCAATGTGGGCGAGGTCTTCGGTCTCGGGGACCTGCTCGTCAAGAGCAATGCCCAAGGCCAGGTGCGCAAACAGGTTTTCTCGGCCTCCGCAGGCATCAAAGGCGACGCCTATGCTGAACTGGCCTGGTTCCCTTCGAGCCGGACCCAATTGCGCTTGTGCTGGCAGGTGCTGTTCACCAGCCCATGGCGCAATGAGATGTATCTGGCCTTGGTGGCCGCCGACACGGGCGAGGTGCTGCTGCGGCGCAGTTTGACGACCACCAGCTCCGATGCCACTTACCGGGTCTTTACCGGTCGCAGTCCGGCGCCCATGTCACCGGGTTGGCCGGCGCCGAATAGCGCTCAACCACCGTTGACGGAGCGTTCCTTGATCACCCTCGCCGCCCTCAATGCCGATGCCTCGCCCCAAGGCTGGATCGCGGATGGCGTTAACGAAACACGGGGCAACAACGTGAACGCTTATTTGGACCGTAACGATGACGATTATCCCGACCCGCCTCAAATCACCGGGAATCCCTGGCGGGTTTTCGACTTCCCATTGGACCTCAACGGAAGTCCCGATGCCTATCGGCAGGCGGCCGCGGTGCAGTTGTTCTATTGGAATAACTGGATGCACGATGCCCTCTACAGTTTTGGCTTCACCGAGGCCGCCGGCAATTTCCAATTCGATAATTTCGGCCGGGGCGGTTTCGCCGGCGATGAGGTTTGGGCCGAAGCCCAGGATGGCAGCGATCTTAATGACCGGTCGCACCGCAACAATGCCAACATGTCCACGCCGCCGGATGGCTTTTCAGCCCGCATGCAGATGTACCGGTTCGATGGCTCGAATCCCGGCCGGGACGGCAGCCTCGATGCGGAAATCATCCTACATGAATACACCCACGGATTAAGCGGACGATTGGTGGGCGGCGGCGCGGGCATCGATGCCCTGGCCACCGCGGGCCTGGGCGAAGGCTGGTCGGATTTCTATGCTNTGGCCTTGCTGTCGCAGGCTGGCGAGGACCCGGACGGCGCCTATCCCATGGGTGCCTATGTCACTTACCAGGGTTTTGGCACTGGCTTCGAGGAAAACTACTACTACGGCATCCGGCGCTATCCTTATTGCACCGACACTAATAATAATCCGTTGACATTCAAGGACATCGATCCCTGGCAGGCCAGTCCCCACACGGGCGTACCGCGCAATCCGATCCTGGGACCGTTCCAGCCCGAAATGGCCGGCGAGGTGCATCACCAGGGCGAAGTCTGGGGGACCCTGCTGTGGGAGGTTCGGGCCAGTTTGGTCAAGAAACACGGGTTCCCGCAAGGCAACAACCTGGCGCTGCAACTGATGACGGATGGGATGCGATTGTGTCCGCCCAATCCGAATTGGGTGCAGGCGCGCGATGCCATCCTGCTGGCGGATCGAATTCTGACGGACGCGGCGAACGAGGCCGAGCTATGGACAGCGTTTGCCAAGCGCGGCCTGGGCTACAGCGCCAAGGCGCCGGAAAGTTACGGCACCTCGGGCGTCCAGGAAGGTTACGACTTAATCCGCGCCTTGGCGGTCGAGCGGGTGGAGGTGCTCGGGGGCAATGGCAATGGTAGCGTCGAACCTGCCGAGGATAATGACTTGGTGATCCACCTGGCCAATCATGGCTCAGGAGTAGCAACGCAAGTTATCGCCAAGCTTAGCACTGGCACTCCAGGTGTTATAGTTCTTCAGGCTCTGTCGGCCTATGCGGACATGGCCCAAGGCCAAGCGCGCACGAACACCACTTCGTTCCAAATTCGCACCGACTCGGGATTCGTGAATGGCACGGCGATTGATTTGGTTTTGGTCATTTCATCGGCGTCCACGACGATTACCAATGGTCTGCGGCTTTACGGCGGTGTGCCCGGCACAGCCGTGCTTTTGGATACCTACAGCGCCCTGGGCGGACCCCCGGCCAACACGACCGAACCACGATACCTCACCCCGCTGGACCTCGACAATATGGAGCCGCTGTGGATGTCCGAAAATGTCCGCTGCCTGTTGAAGTCACCCGCGGGACCTGGGCGTTATCTGCTTTGGCGTCCTGACGGCGATCCCATCCCGATGGTCAAAACCAACTTCACCGCCCATCGGCTGACACGCGATGGGGTGGTGGTGGGACGGCTCGAATTGGACAAAACACCGGTTGTCTTGGTCCGCGAGGATGTTTATACCAATCAGTTGAATCAGGTTCAGACCCATCGCGTTTGTTTCACGAATTGGTATCCACACACCATCGGCGTCAAGTGGGTGCCGGGAGAAGATAAGCCGGTTCCGCTGACCTCGACCAACACAAGTCGGACGAACTACCTATACCAGTTCCCCAAAGCCAGCTTGATCTACACCAACGTTGGCATGGCTTACCTCCTGGCAAATAACTCGCCGACGAATAATCTGGGATTCACCTTCGAGTTTCCCACCCTTAATGATGTATGGGACTTGGCCCCCAACGGCGTGGCGGTAGGTGGCGCCTCCGTCTATGTCCAACCGCTGGATGACAATTCTGACGGCCAGATCGACCGGAACGAACTCGAGTTCTCGATTTGCGAGCAACACCGCTACGGATCGGCCGGTTTGCTGAACTGGCTGGAGGTGACCGAGCGGGACTTCATCGCCGGCTACGGAATCAACGTCGAGGTGGCGGTCAACGATAACACGCTGCTGACCACAGCCGTTCAGTTTAATGCCGACCAAAGCTGGCGCTGGGTGGGGCCGGTTTCCTTCCGAATGGACGGTTCGCCCACGTCGATTGGGCTTTTGGCCGGTGGCCACAACTCGGTGGTCGGTTGCGGCGCGGTATTCACCGGCAACCCGGCGGTGGACGCTTACTCACCGACACATGCTTTCAGGTTTGACGGCCATAACGAGTTTGGCGCCGGAGTTGCCAATCTGACCTACGAGGCGACGCCGGTTACCGAAGACTTGGGAACGCTGCCTGGCGGATTGTATAGCTTCCCACGCGCGGTCAGCCCGTCCGGAGAAATTGTCGGCTATTCGAGCTACGATCAGCTTCAAGGCGGTGGCAATGTTTCAGCCAATCCATACCTGTTCCACGGGGTGTATTGGGCGGGCAGTACCAACCGTCCCGAGGACTTGGGCTCCTTGGGGCCGATGCCCGCGCTGGGCTTGCCCAGGGGGTTCAGCGACGCCTATGCCATCAATTCCCATACCAATATCGCAGGCACCGCCTTAAGGAACTATTACACCGTCCTGAGAACAAACTACGTCGTCCAGCCGATCAATGAGGGATGGCAGACGAACATTCAACTCCTCCGTCTGGAAGTCAGTCGCCTCCAAAAGAACGATAACGTGCTCGCGACCAATGGCGCCTCAGCCGCGGTGCTCTGGCAGATTAACCACAACACCAACGGGCAGCCATTCTGGGAAATTGCAGATCTGAATGGGTTCGTCACGGACACGAATGCCGATCTCATGACGGCGGTCGGAATCAACGATGACGAGGTTGTTCTGGCCCGGAAACGTTTATTGCGAACCGCCAGCGGCCAGGGAGATAAAAACACTATATCGGCCTTGCTGCTGCGGTTTGAAACCGTTTCCCGCGACCGCTTCCTGGCTGGATCTTTCCGCATCCCCCACGGATTTGAGTCGGTGGAATTGGAGTTTGTCAACTCCAGCACGGCCGAAAACCTGGGACGCTATTCGGACTTGCTAGGCGGCGGTGCCACACGCGTGTTTGACGCAGTCACTGACCTGCTCCAGGACGAATCGGCTACGCAGTCCGAAAACCAAAGGGTTTGGTTTGTCAAGAATCCCGACCATCCTCGCCAGATTGACTTCTACACCTGTTTCAACGGCGTGGGCGCCGTCGAAATACGACTGTATCTCAAAGGACACTACGTGGGCCCGGTCAAGCACACCTTGGAACGGGCGGAGGACTTTGCATTTATCATCGATTACGTCAATGACTGGGTTGAAGGCGTCGGATTCAACGTGGACGAGTCGGCGCCGCCGCCCATGATGGGTTTTTCCGCCCTGCCCGGCGCCAGCGGCACCCGCTGGATCAATAACCTGTCCATCCCTTGTTTGATACCGTTTTTTAATGTGATCAGTCCCGCCAGCGGATTTACCCAAGTGCAAAACACCGCGGCACTCGCCATTGGATTATTCGACGGGGTTAAGAATGGGGTCAACGACGATTACCAGTTTGTTAAACTGTTGATAGGTGGATCTGTGACCGCNACTGGGTGGATGGCTCAGCAGGAATACACCGAACTGCAAAAGTGGCGTAATCCCAGGCAACGCGCCATCGAGCTCAAGGCGATGCAAGATCGGATATGCGAGGAACTTGTGTTCCGTCCGTTGGCTGGTGTGGCGCAGGATCTTACCACCTGGGACGGGTTTAAGAAACGTGCCTGGCAAGGCTGGGATGGAATCAAGCGCGGGGGGAGCGCCGTTTGGGCATTGGACCTGCAAATCAAGATAGCCCTGGCCCAGGGAGTGGTCGAGTGGGCGAACGATTGGGTGGATCGCATGGTGGTCGCAGCCGAGAAAGCAAGTTGGGATGCGGCCCCCTGGAACGGCAATGCTTTCCTGGACGAGTTCATGACGGTGACGCGCCAAAGCCATTATACGGCGGGATATACGTTTGGCTACGTCTCGGAACAGGTATTCCTACTTGGAGGCCTGACCAAGGTTGCCAATGTGATGGTCAAAGGCGGCGTCCAACTGGCAGGGACACTCACGGCTCGGACAGGATTCACGGTCGCCGCGCGTTGTCACTTGCTGAAACAATACCTGACTTCGGTAGCCCTGAGCATCGAGATGCGAGTGGCGATCGAGCGGGGCTTGGTGGAGGCCGCGAAACGACCACTAACGTCAGTGGAAAGGCGAACTGCAGCTGAGATCATTGAAAGCCGCCTGGCCAATCCCGCTTTTAACCGTTCGGCATTCACACTCAAGGAGTTAGGTGACGCTGCGGTAAAGGGACAAAACATTCCCAGATTGTTTTTAATCGCCGGAGAAGAATGGAGATACTTTGAAAATGTGGCTGATTTCATCAAAACCATGGAAAATGACGCCACGGCTGATGCGGTGAAAGGGTGGACATTGGCCAGCGATGGGGTCTTTGGAATCGACGATTCTGGAAGGCTGTTTGCGGAGCAACTTCAGGCTGATAGAGGCAAGTCTCTCCTGGACTGGTTCAATGCCAGAACGTCGCCCCAAGGACGGCAGACGTTAAGCAAAACAATGGAAAAGTTTGCTCAGGAAGGCGGATACCAAGGCGGAAAGTTTGAGATTCCGCTTGATCCTTCGGTCAAAGACCTTTATTCAATCATGTATCATCATGCAGATGAAAGCACGTTTGAGTTTATGAAGCTGGCTGGTGAGTCTGACGGAAAAGCAATGTTAACGATGGAAGACCGTATTGGAAAAGGCTATCATTATGTTTCGCCTGAGACGGCAAACACACGTGACCAAGTAGCTAAGATGTTTGAACTTCCAGACAAGAGTGTTTTTGGAGAACCGGACACAACCGGTCGCTATCGTCTCGTCTTCAAAACCGAGCAGGCGACTTCTGATATCAAGATTCCACAAGGAAGGAACCACACCGCACCTACTGGCCAGGAGCCAAAAGGTATTGTTTCGGCGCTTGAGCCGATGTGCGTGGATAATCCTGTGCTCGGATCTACTTCGGGGCCCAAAGGCCGCCAAGCAGTGACCCAACAAAGCTTGACCGGTTATGTCGAAGACTTGGAGCAGGGTGGCCGTGTACTTACCCGGGAAGAACTCGAATTATTGATCCGTAAAGCGGGAGGTCAACCGTGATAAGGTTTTTGGGGCAGCAACTTGAGTGTCGAGATGTTCGTGTGGCGAACATCCGAGCGGAGCCACCGTCACATATACCTGAATACAGATTCCATAAAGGGATGGGAATATACTGGCCAGAGTTCATGCCGGAAATAGAATGCTGGAATGGTCTGGGACCACATTCGTCAGGGGGGACCTTTTCTCCGTCCGAGGTTAGAGAACAGCGGTGTATTGAATGTGGTGCCGAATGGTTCCTCCCCTTCTTGGCAAGACTGAAGTCAGGAGACTTGGTACCTATCGAGGAAATCGAGGCTTGCCACGTGGCACGATTCGGAAAGCCAATGTTGAGAATGGATGATCCAGATAAGTTGCTGTCAGATTTCTATCGACATAAAGGTTCAGGTGGAAGTCCTGAGTCGTTCTTTCCGTGTTGTCGAATCGTTCGGACTGAATGGGATGAAGCAAACAAGATGTGGCAAATCGTCAAATAGCTCATAGCAATTTTGAACGTGTGATGACACTGCAATATTTACCGCAGACAACACCGGCCGGTGATGTTCTTGCCGTGGAACTATCATTTTACACGATAAAGATCGACCCAGGATCGTTTTGTTTTTCTCGGGAGCCATTCTTGATGGTCCTTTTCACGGGTCGCTTTACGTAAACCGGGGGTTTTTCAGCAGAATCAGAACCATAATCTGACGCCTCAGATGACCCCTGAGATGTTAATAAGTTCCAAATCAAGGGCTGCCCCCAATTTCTCCTTGGTTTGATCGAAGGTGTAGGTGAAGGTGATTTTCTTGGATTCTGCGCCTTGCTGGACCTGGTCGAGTGTCTCGGACAATTCGACCTCTTCGACCTTGGAACCGGCGGCGGTAGTAACCCGGAGAGTGATGTTTTCATCCTCGGCTTCGAGAACTTCGATGAAGCTCATGAGGTTGTAAATCTGGTAGTCGAGGCGAAGGTAGGGGTCAATGAGTGTAATGGCGCGAGCGNCCCGNAGATACGGGCCGAACAGACGGCGGAAGGAAACGCCGGTTTGTCNTTCATGGAGGTCAATGGTGCAAGGCTCAGGATTTCGCTCCGGNGACAAGGGGTCAATTTTGGCCGCAGCGGCTTCCTGAACCGGGCGTTCGGTNGGGTGGAGNAACTGGAACTCGTCCGGGTTGGAACTGCGGATGGAGACCCAGGCGTATTCGGGATCAATCTTGGAAAGCTCGTCCCGCCATGTACTGGTTTGAGCTCAGCTCTTGCGGCCGGTTGCGGTGACTGATTTGGCGGCGCGCCAATTAATATGGTATTTCACCAAAAAGTTTTGGCGGAACACCATATTGTTACTAAAACTAGGCTGGTATTTCATAAAATGAACCGCGTTTGTGGCCGCGCTGGACGATTTTTCCGCTCTTCAAGAGCTTGGAAATCAGCGACCTGGAGATTGGGACTGATCTTGCACAGCTCGGACACGTCGCGCCGGGCGATGCGTTTGTGGGTCGCCAAATATTGCAATACCATTTGCTCCTGCTGGAGAGGTTCAAAACCCCGCTGCAGGACGTAGGCCGATTTGGCACCGAGCCGGCGATAGACGGCGGCGGAGAGATGGGTAGCCCGGAGTGTAGGGTGGGTGTTTCGCTCAGCGGAAGAGTGTTAAGCTGTATCCCACCACCAAGAGGATCGGTAAAAGCTGATACCGAGCTTCTCCCAAACGCGCGACTCCCACATTGGCTGGTTTTGCTGACCTTCGCACTTGACGGACTGATGCATGGCCTTGTAAACGGCGGCTGTGATGTAAGAGGAATAGCCAGGCTCTCTGAGGCTGGATAGTTTAGCTGCGTAATTGGCGGCACGCCCAACCCAAACCAAATCGTTTGACCCACGGATTCCTGTTTTTGCTACGAACAACTTGCTGGTGTCCACACCAACTGACTGCGTAACCGTACAGCTCTTGTCCGGGTAACTAGCTTTGAGCTTGGGGTTTATCAACTTCTGAACGACGTAATTGATTTGGAGAGCGGTCCGGGTGGCTGCGGTGTTCTTGTGGTCGCCGATGTAAACCGCCATGACGCGATCGCCGTCGAACGCAGTAATTTCTCCTCCATTCTTGCGGATGACCTTGCAGGCGCAAACGAGATAGGACTTGTAAACCTCCGCTGCGTACCAGTTAGGAAAGCTGTTTACGAGTGCGGTGGAGTTGGCGAGGTCCGCGTAGAGAACTGTGCCGTCGAGCAAGACAGCGTCGTTGCCAAGGCGAACATCCTCTGCTTCTGGGACTTTGTCGCCGTCGCGGTTCTTCCATTGGGTCTGGAAGATTTCGTCGACTGCTTCATCAAGCTCGTCGGTAAAAGTCATGGCATGGACATGGCTTATTTTGGACCTAGCTGAGTGACCACTTTGCGGATATCGGTGCAAAGTGGGGCGACGCGGGCGGCCAGAGTATCGGGCGTGCCGGCGGCGTATTCAAGGGGTAGGAGACCCAGGAGGTCCGAGGGCAGTTTGATGTCTATGCCGCGAGGCTTGACGATGAAGCTGCGTTCGCGGCCCAGCGCACCCATGATGAGGCCAAGCTCGAAAATGCAGTTGTCGCGGGGAGCGAGCTGTTCAACCTCGCGGCTGATGACGGTGTCGTCTGCAGTGAGAACAAGCGCAGCGAAATCAGATTTATTCATGATTTGGAGGAGGCTTTCGACGGCACCGCGCGTCGCTCGAAAAATACCGTCGGTCCAGGCAAACGCGACCATCGGATCGTGCGCCAGGCCGGACTGAAGTTCGCGGGCGATGGGCAGGGCCTCTGCCGAGGAACCGATGAAGAGGATGGGTTTTTCATTCGGTGGTGTAATCAAGCTCCCGCGCTGACGGAGCCGGTCGGCGAGCTCCAGGGCCAACCGGCGCCAGAGCTGTGGATACTTTGTGGCGAGCCTGGTGAATGCGGGCTCGGTGACTCGGGCCAGGACTGTCTGTTCAAGTGCAACAACGGTGGCGCTACGTGGAGCGCCGGGATCAATGAGTGCCATCTCACCAACATGCTGACCGGGGCCGCGTCTGGCGACTTCGCGTCCGTGGATGCGAACGGATACGCGCCCGGCGAGGATCAGGTAGATGTCAGTGTCCGGGGCGCCCTGGTGAATGAACTCGTTGTTGGGCGGCACGGGCTGGATCTGTAGGAGATCGGCAAGGCGAGCCAACTCCGTGGCGAGCGGCTCTTCGTCGCGAACGATCTGCTGCGC
>JGI24132J36420_10001661_pt1 | contig 10044 bp, 10 predicted proteins | sample BarGraNGADG00212_3_FD_36420 | JGI IMG/M metagenome (IMG submission 36420) | reverse complement strand
TACGTGGGTATGTTGGAAAATATCTTCATTTACGAAGGCCAGCGTGGGCACGAGGTTGTCCTGGTCTACGATGGTCGCCTGTCAGATGCCAACTTGTATGAAAAAGAAACCATCCAAGCCGATGAGTTGGGTCAACCTTTCAAAGCTGTCTGGAAACGGTTAGACGAGTTCGGGCCGGGGAAACCGCCGGTCTATCCGGATGGACTGCTTGAACTTCTTGGGGTTTAAAACCAATCTCCCGCTGTTTTGGCGGGAGATTGTCTTTCAGTAGCTTGCCAGCTTGCTATTCAAATTGCTGAAAAAATTGCCGATGGTTGGGCCGAGGATGAGTAAAACTGCAATGACAATTAGAGAGACCAAAACTAATAATAAAGCATACTCTACCAACCCCTGGCCATGTTCGCGGATGCTGGTCAGCATCGCCATCACCTCCTTTTCTGAGAAGATATTGTCTTAATTATACATCCGATTGATTTTCCAGTAACTTTGCATAATTACAAAGTTCCCGCAACGGACAGCGCTGACAGGCGGGTTTGCGGGCCGCGCAGATTTCGCGCCCCAGGCGGATAATGTTCAGGTGGGCAGCATAATATGTTTCCGGCGGGAGAAGTTTCTCCAGGTGGACGTGCGCTTCCTCCACCATCATCTTTTCCGGGCGCAGNCCGATGCGCCCNGTCACCCGGTAAATGTGCGTATCCACGGGGAAGGCCGGCCGNCCCAGCGAAAAGAGCAGGANGATGGCTGCCGTCTTCGGGCCGACGCCCTTGAACTTCATCAACCAGGCACGCGCTTCTTCCAGCGGCAGGTCTTTCAGGAAATGCAAATCAAGCNAACCGCGTTCGGCGGAAATTCCTTGCAGNACTTGCTGGATGCGCGGCCCTTTCTGGTTGGCAAGCCCCGCCGGGCGGATGGCGGCGGTCACGGACCCGGGGTCTGCGTCNCGCACCTGTTCCCAGGTCGGGAAACGCTGACGGAGCGACTCGAAGGCCTGGTCCCGGTTGGCGTCGTTGGTATTCTGGGAAAGGATGGTCGAGACGAGTTCATCCACCGGGGGCAGGGGATTNCGCCAGGTGGGCTGTCCATAAAAATCCAGCAGGCGCTGGTGCACCTGCCGGGCGAGTGTTTCGAGATCGGTCATGCAGGCTGTTCGGTTCTTTGCAAGGTGAAGGCAGGACGGGCCTCTCCGACCACCATTTTGCGCCAGTTGGTCACCGGCTTGACCGGGCCAAAATCGGTTGCCAGCGATTCCAGTTCATTTTCGCTGATGTAACCCAACTGACGCAGGATTTCCAGCGCAACAGCAGGGCGGACACGATTGTAGGTTTCGCCATTCGCTTTCCGTATCGTAAGATCGCCGTCGGAGATTTTGAAGGCGATACCAACGCCCGGCGATTCGGCACCCAGCACACCGCCCATAATGCCCAAGATCATGTACCCTTCTGCTCCACCTTTCGCAACCATGCGCCCCGAGCTGATTTCCATCAGGCGCGTGTCGAATCGGCCCGGGCCGCCAACCATGAGCGGGTTTGCCATCATGGACTGAGTGATGCGGCGGCAGGCTGTGGCGCGTTCCGCCAGGAGACCGCGCGGGTCGCACAGGCGGGCGAAGCCCAGCGCAGCATTGTAGAGCGGGACGGCAAAATTTGGGGCTGAACAACCGTCAATGCCCAATTCGACCTGCTCCACCGGGACGCTGCACATCTCTGCCAGCGTTTCAAGGATAGTCTTCTGGACCGGGTGTTCGGGATTGACGTAATCTGCAATCGGCAGGCCGCGCATTCGGGCGGCGGCTAACATCCCGGTGTGTTTGCCGGAACAGTTGTGCCGGTTCGGGGTGGGGACTTCGCCGCGAGCCCGCATCGCTTCGACGGTGGGCACATGCGACAGCGGATGCAAGCCGCACAACAGGTCGCTTTCCTGTACGCCCACTTTGGCCTGGATGCCTTTGAGTACTTCAACGTGCTCGTCGGTGCCATCGTGGGACCCGCAGATGAGAGCCACTTCTTTTGACGTCAGGTGAAAGGTCAGGTCGCCGCCGCGCTCGATGAACGGGAGTGCCTGGAAGGGTTTAGCGCTGGAGCGCAGGAATGTTAATACTTTCGGGTCGCCGAGCCAGGCAAGCAAGCGGCCACCTGAGTCAACCACAGCCGCCGCCCCGAAATGGATAGATTCAACAATGCGTCCCCGGGTCATTTCAAAGATTGGCTGGTATGACTCTGTCATGCGGAGCATCCCTCTGGGTCAAGATTCTTACTCCTCGCCGCTTCCGCTGCCGGATGAACGGTAATGCCGGGTGTAATAACGGTGCAAGCCATAGCGCAGGCGCCGGGTATATTTCTGTAGTTGACTGGCGGGGATTTTGAACGGATTCAACAAAGGCGTAATGAGATTTTCAACCGCCTCCGGTGCAGTTTTTTTCTTGGCCAGCTTTTCGACTTTATTAAAAACATGGTCAAGATAATCTTTCTGGGTCCGGATCACGTCGGCGGCCACAACTCCGCCGCGCCCGCTGACCACCAGCCAGTTCCGGTAGGCGGGAGAAAGCAAGAGCTTCAGCGTATCCAGCCAGACGGGCAAATCTGCTCCTGCCAGGAAGGGTGGCTGATTTTTGAGCACCGCATCGCCGACAAAAACCACTTTGGCTTCCGGCAGGATGACCCATGTGGCTCCGGAGGTTGGGCCGGGATGGTGCTCCAACAAGACGGGTGATTCGCCCCAGTGGATGGTCATTTGGTGGCTGAAGGTGATCTCCGGCGGCACCCAGCGGATATTTCCCAGGCCGGGGATGCTTTCCCAGTCCGCGCCGGTTTCCTCGCCCTGGGCTTTGAAGGTCGTCGGGCGGGTGCGGAAGACGTGGGCGGTCTTTTCCTGTGCGACGATGGTGCAATCCATCGCCCGCGCGCCCAGGGTTCGATCCGGGTGTGCATCGAGGTTGACGAGCAGACGTTCGGAGCCGCCTCCCAAGTTCAGCAGGGCGGCGCGCCAGGCGCGCCCATCCTCTGGTGAGGGCGGTGCGTCAATCTGGATCAGCCCGTGGGGCAGATAAATCACTCCGAGTGTCGCACCCGGGTATTGGTCATCAATATAAATATCAGTGGCAATGGAATGCATGCTTTCTCCTGAAAGTGCTATTATTCTTTAGCAACCGGCAGGGTCAGGATAAATTTGGACCCTTTGCCAACTTCGCTTTCGACCCAGATCTTTCCGCCGTGACCGTTGACCGCCAACCGGCAAAAGGCCAGCCCCACCCCCAGGCCGCTGGCATTATCCTGCCCATTGAGTCGGATGTATTTTTCGAAGATGTGTTCCTGTTCGGTGAACGGGATGCCGGAACCATTATCCTGGACCCATAATTGCACCCAATCGCCTTCCTGCTTGCCCCCCAGTTCGATTTTGCCTTCTGGTGCTGTAAATTTCGAGGCGTTCTCCATAAGGTTGATGAGCACACGGCGGATCATATCTACGTCCACCCAGACGGACGATAATTTCTCGGATAAATGGCCTGTCAGCATCTGGTGCCGGCTCTCTGCCATCGGGCGGACGGCATCTATCGCGTCCTCGGCAAGTAAGGCGGGTGTCACGGCTTGTTGCGAAACGATGGTCTGGCCTGCTTCCAGACGGTTTATGTCGAGCAGGGAACTGACCAGCCGCTGGATACGGTCAGTGGAACGGCGGGCGATGGTCGTCACCGTTTGGATCGTCTCGTTTTCCGGGCTGGGGAACATGGTCGAAAGTACGTCCANGCTGGTGATGATGTTCGCCAGCGGCGAACGCAGATCGTGGTAGATCATAGAAGTCAGCTCTTCGCGCAGGGAATCCAAGTCTTTGCGTTCGCTGATATCACGCATCAGCCATTGCAGGGATTCGGCTTCCTCAAATACTACTTTCCGCACATTAACCTGGATAGGGATCTTCCTTCCGCTCTTGTTCTTCAGCACGGCCTCGTAACTGATAATCTTCCCGCTTTTGAGCTTTTCCATGCCGATCTTTTTGTCGCCGGGCGTCACAACGTGGAGTTGATCAATCATCATACCCTGCAACTGCCTGGAGGTATATTCGGTGATAACCGCCGCCTGGCGGTTGGACTCGTGGACTTTCCCTTCCCAGCTGGTGACCAGGATGGGGTCCACGCTATCGTCAAATAGCTCGCGATAACGCTTGTGGGCTGCTTGCAGCCGTTCGAACAACTGGGCGTGCTGGATGGTTGAACCGGCCAGGTTGCCGATGCCCGTGAGTACCAGCAGGGCATCCGGGTCGAATACGCCGGAGATGGGATTGATGGCTTGCAGGATGCCGATGACGCGTCCCTGGGCATAGATCGGGGCAACCGCCATGGCGTGCGCATCGAGACCGTCGAACTGCTCGCCTGGTACGAAACGCTTGTCATCGCGCACGGCCGGGATAACCACACCTTCGCCCTCGTGAGCCACCCACCCGATGACGCCTTGCCCGGCCTGGACGCGCTTCCCCACGATCCCTTCCTTGAGCTCTCCCGTGGCGGCGTGGAAGACCAGGTCCCAGTTGGCCTCTACGAGCGCCAGTGCGACCGTCTCCACCTGCAAAGCCTGGATGGTCTCATTCAAAATGCGCTGGAGCACCTCGTCCATGCGCAGGCTGGCGTTGATGGCCGCCGCGCTGGCTGCCAGGGCGGTCATGACGCGTGCCTGGCGCTGGCTCTCGGCGTAAAGACGGGCGTTCAGGACTGCAATCCCGGACAGGTCGGCGATGGCCTGCATCAGGTTGAAATGTTCTTTGTTGTACGCCCCCGGTTCAGGGTGGACCAGCGTCAGCACGCCCACCAGGCGCTCACGCGCCATCAATGGTACGCACAAGGCGGCTTTTGCCCCGGATTTGTCAAGCGCATCATCCGGGCGGCGCAGCCAGCGCTCGTCGCGGCTGGTATCCGGCACCCAGGCCGGCTTCCGGTTGCGGACGACCCACCCGGCCAGGCCGCGTTCAACGGTCTCACGCAACTGCTGGGTGGTATGGTCATGGATTTTGCGTCCGTAAACGATGGCCGAGTCAACGGCTTTGCCGTTATCGTCCAGTACCACAATGCTGGCGCGTTCACCGCCCACGTATTTGAGCGACTGGAATAGGATGCGTTGTAACACTGTGCGCAGTTCCAGCGCCGAGGCCAGTTCGCGGCTGACATTGTAGAGGAATTCCAAGGTTGACTTGGTTTCTTCGTCTGCCATAGGTGTCCCTATAAATACTTCAAACCAGTTCCTGTGTTAAATAATACAACCGTTTCGTCCGGTTGAACCCAACCATTCTTGACCAGATGACGCAGACCTGCCAGTGTCGCTGCTCCCTCCGGGCATGCCAGCAGACCCTCAGCCTGTGCCATTTCACGGTGCGCTTCCATGATTTCAGCGTCGCTGACGGCCAGCGCCGTCCCGCCGCTCTCTCGCAGGGTCCGCAGGATCAGCCGGTCGGCGAAGGTGTTCGGGACCCGTAACCCGGCCGCCAGGGTATGAGCGTTTTGCCAGGTCTCGGTCCGTTCCGCACCGCTCTGGAAGGCGCGCACGACCGGCGCACAGCCGTCGGCCTGGACCGTTACCATGCGCGGGCGTTTGGGACCGATCCAGCCCAGGGTCTCCAGCTCGGCGAAGGCCTTCCACATGCCCACCAGCCCCGTCCCGCCGCCGGTGGGGTAAATGATCACATCCGGCAGTTCCCAGCCGAAGGATTCAGCCAGTTCCAGTCCCATCGTCTTTTTGCCCTCGGCGCGGTAAGGCTCCTTGAAGGTCGAGACGTTGAACCAGCGTTTGCCTCTGGCGGCTTCCGCTGCCAGACGGGCTGCGTCGCTGATGAGACCGTCCACCAGCCGCAGGTCCGCGCCCGCAGCCCGGACTTCTTCCTGGTTGGTGTGCGGGGCGTCGTTCGGCATGAAGACGTGTGCCTCGGCACCGCCGCGGGCGGCATAAAAGGCCAGCGCGCCCCCGGCGTTCCCCGCCGTGGGGATGACGAATTCCCTGCGGCCAAGTTCCAGCGCCCGCGCGACGGCCACGCACAGGCCGCGGGCTTTGAATGAACCGGTCGGGTTGGGGGATTCGTCTTTGATGTAAAGGTGCTTTATTTTTAGCGTTTTGCCCAGGCGCGGGGCGGGCAGGAGCGGGGTGTCGCCCTCGCCCAGCGTCAGGCGGAATTTCTCTTTGCGAACGGGCAGGAGTTCTACCCAGCGCCACAGTCCGCGCGGACGGGCGGCGATCTGTGTGCGGGTCACGCTGGCGGCCACTCTGGGTAAATCGTAGCGCGCCAACAGCGGCGAGAGGCAGTCTTCGCAGAAATTCTGTACCTGGTCGGCATTGAATTTGCGCCTGCATTCGGGACATTCGAGATGGGTGAGGGCGCTTTCAAGCATTACAAATAGTATACTGCTTCTTGCTAAAAATTGGAAACTTGATTTTACCGGATCGTTTGTATCTGCCTAGGATTCGGCACGGATATTCCGGCGTAAAGTATGGCACTTTTGATGTACCGGGCAGATTGCTTTACCGTTTCAGCGTCCGGTATTTCACCCGGTGAGGCCGGAGGTCTTTGCCGTAGGTTTCCTGCATGTGGGCTTCGTAATCGCTCCAGTTTCCCAGGAACATGTGCGCCTGGCTGTCGCCTTCGAAGGCCAGGATGTGGGTGCAGATGCGGTCCAGGAACCAGCGGTCATGGCTGACCACGATGGCGCACCCGGCGAAGTTCTCCAGGGCTTCCTCAAGCGCCCGCAGGGTGTTCACGTCCAGGTCATTGGTGGGCTCGTCGAGCAGGAGCACGTTGGCGCCCTTGGTGAGGGTTTTCGCCAAATGGACGCGGTTCCGTTCCCCGCCGGATAGGGTACCCACCTTCTTCTGCTGGTCGGTGCCCATGAAGTTGAACGATGAGACGTAGGCACGTGAGTTCATTGTGCGGCTGCCCAGTATCAGCGTCTCGGCGCTGCCGGTGATCTCCTCCCAGACCGTCTTCTCCGGGTCGAGTGTGCGGGTCTGGTCGGCGTAGGCCCACTTAACCGTCTCGCCAATGCGGATGGCCCCGCTGTCGGGCTTTTCCTGCCCGGTGATCATGCGGAGCAGGGTGGTCTTGCCCGCCCCGTTCGGCCCGATGACGCCGACGATGGAACCGGGCGGGAGTTTGGCACTGAACCCCTCGAGCAGGAGCCGGTCGCCGTAGCCCTTGGTAACGTTCTCCAGTTCGATGACGATGTCGCCCAGGCGCGGACCGGGTGGGATGTAGATCTCCTGCTCGCCGCGGTACTTTTCGACTTCCTGCGACAGGAGTTTTTCGTAAGCCGTCAGGCGGGCCTGACCTTTGGCCTGCCGCGCCTTCGGGGACATGCGCACCCACTCCAGTTCACGCTCGAGCGTCTTTTGGCGCTTGGACTCGGTTTTTTCCTCCAGACGCAGCGCTTCCTTCTTCTGCTCCAACCAGGACGAGTAATTACCTTTCCAGGGGATGCCGTAGCCGCGGTCGAGTTCCAGGATCCAGCCCGCCACGTTATCGAGGAAGTAACGGTCATGGGTGACGGCGATGACTGTCCCTTTGTAGTCGCGCAGGTGGTGTTCCAGCCAGGCCACGGACTCGGCGTCCAGGTGGTTGGTGGGTTCGTCGAGCAGGAGGATGTCAGGTTCGGTCAGCAGCAAGCGGGTGAGAGCGACGCGGCGGCGTTCCCCACCGGAAAGGACTTTAATCGGCGTATCCGCGGGCGGACAGCGCAGGGCGTCCATTGCCAGGTCCAGGTGCGAATCGAGGTTCCAGGCGTCGTGCTTGTCGAGCGCCTCCTGCAGTTTAGCCTGTTCGGCGATCAGGGCGTCGAAGTTTGCATCCAGTGCGGAGAATGAAGCGTTGACCTCGTCGTAGCGGGCGAGCAACTCCACGATGGGCTGGACGGCTTCGCGCACGATCTCAATGACGGTCTTGCTTTCGTCGAGGTGCGGCTCCTGCTCGAGCAGGCCGGTGGTATAGCCCTTGCTGATGGCAATCTCGCCGACGTAGTCGGTATCCACGCCCGCCATGATGCGCAGGAGGGTGGACTTGCCGGCGCCGTTCAGGCCGAGCACGCCGATCTTGGCGCCGTAGTAGAAGCCGAGGGAAATGTCCCGCAGGACTTGTTTGTTGGGGGGATGGATGCGCCCGACGCGCACCATCGAATAGATAACTTGGGTATCGGAAGGCATACAGGAATTGTACCGTAAAAACCTTCAGGGGCGAGCACAGCCTCCCAGAAGGGTAACGGCGATATAAGGGGATTCTGCCAATCGCAGAATACGGTTCTTTTCTGGAAGAACTCTCACGTCCTATACTGCTTCTTGCATTAATGCGTGGACTTTGAACGATCAATGTATGGGTAATTACAGCAATTGGGGTTCACATTTTTGCGCAGCATGCAGTAAATCCGAGTATATGTTTATTGTGTCTCAAACTGGTTATAAATAGGGCGACGAAGAACCCTCATAATAATGTATGCCATTGGCATTTGGACAGTTATGATGTTAGGGATGTAAGCATCGAGTGAATTCACCACACCGGTCAATTGCTCGAGAGACCGTACCGGGGAATAAGCAAGATCATCACATCCCTTCAAAGCCAGGAAGAGAAAATATGCGAGATCAGCATCGAATTGGTACGCTAAACAGTCTAATAAATACCAGCGGTGAAATGGGTTTTAAATTCAGCTTTGCGTTCCAACCGATCGTGGACATCCGCAACCGGGAGATCATATCCTTTGAAGCCCTCGTACGCGGGCCGCGCGGCGAATCTTCGGCTTCGGTTTTTGCCCAGGTACTCCAAAATGATATTCTGAGATTCGACGAGATCTGCCGCCGCAAAGCCATCAACCTGGCCAGCCGGTTGAATATCCCCAACCGTTTGAACCTGAACCTGTGTGCACAAAGCATTTTTGAGGTCGATCTGAGTATCACGGCAACGTTCCAGGCATCCATTCAAAGCGGTATCCCGGCAGAAAACATCATTTTTGAACTGCTTGAAACAAAGAGCCTGACTGAGCAGGGGAATTTGATTAAATACTTGCGGACCATTCAAGAATTCGGCTTTGCAACAGCCATCGACGATTTCGGGGCGGGTTATTCCGGCTTGAAACTGCTGGTGGAATACCAGCCGAATTTCATAAAACTCGACCGCCATTTGATCGGGAACATCCAATGGGACTTTGTCAAGCAGAGGATTTTTTCAGGCATACAGAAGATCTGTGAAAGCCTGTCCATTGAAATCGTAGCCGAAGGGGTTGAAAATGTCGGTGAGTATCACTGGCTTAGGGAAGCAGGCATAAGCATTTTCCAGGGTTATTATTTCGCCAGACCGGCTTTTGAAGCCTTGCCGGATGTGGCAAACAAAGTCTTTTGTACATGACATATAAGGCGATGGACTTGCCCGTGCCGTTCAGGCCGAGAGCGCTATTGGCTGCGTATACGGGTGGGATCCATTTCGGGGACGAAGTCACCTGTGGGGATGACATTCCCTTCGGGGACGATGTCCCCTAGCGGGGATGATATCCCCTAGCGACCCAGTCCCCGGACGGGGACTGGGTCGCTTTCACTTCCTTCCGGGATTGGAACAACGAGATCTACCNCATGCGCCCAGACGGCTCGGAAGAGACCCGGCTGACATTTGACCCGCGGCCGGACTGGCAGCCGCGCTGGGGACCGTAGCCCTTCCGACCCGAAGTGGTGACCGAGGCGGTGCTAGAGGCGTACTTCTCCGAAAAACCGAAACTGCGCTATCTGGTGGAGACCCAATGGGAAGGCGACCGGGTGCTCCATGCCCTAGTCGAGAAACTGCTGGACGAGAACGACAAACCGCAACACAATTATTCGCGGGAGCAGTTGATGGAGTTATTGGACCGGAAGATCGAGGAGCGGAGAGCGGAAGGGAGTAATTGCTGGAAATTGTAGGGGTGGACCAATGAGTACCCTCGCAGGGGGTGGTTGGGCCGAGCGGCTGGTGGTACGCGGCGAGGCGGGTGTGCGGGCGTGCACAAACAAAAACGCCCCATTTTTGAACAGGGACTCTTTTGATCAGATCAGCCAATATAAA
>JGI24132J36420_10001657_pt1 | contig 10064 bp, 8 predicted proteins | sample BarGraNGADG00212_3_FD_36420 | JGI IMG/M metagenome (IMG submission 36420) | reverse complement strand
GAAGAATTGAAAGTGGAATATTAAAAATAGTGCTCCAATCATTTTTCCTGCTCAAAAGAGTAATTATAAAAAGAGTAACCAGTGCGGTAAAGTTTGAAATAATAATTTTATAGGTGTCTTTAATAGTAGTGTGTCTTATCATTCCTGAATATGATTTAAACACCAGCATAAAGAGTGTATAAATCCCCAGCACAATAAATGCCTGCCTGAAAACCGTTGTAATATCGAATGCATAAGTTTCAAAGTTGAACCTCAGCATGTACGCAATAAGGAATGAGAAATATACCGCAGACATATCAATAAGCAGAACCATCCATCGTGGTAAGGAGTGATTCCGGAAAATCTCAAATATTCTGCCTTTTATATCATTTATCATGTATAAGGAATGTAAATGCAAAATTAGTTAAAAAATGTTAAATAATAAAGGCAAAAGGTAAAAGGCAAAGGGATAATTAAGACAAAAGACAAAAGGATAAAGACAAAAGTATTAAGAGATTAATTATCTGGACTTTTAAACGATAATGACTCCAACTTCAAGCTTAATGAGTAATTCATATAAATCATTCTGTTTCTTCTGCTTTTATCTTTTTACTTTTATCTTTTATCTTCCCTCCTGGCATGCTTCCGCCCCGTCAGTTACAGAATACCAAAAGGTATCAGCCTGACAGAGTGTTATTTATGTATTTTATTGTAACAATTGTTACAAATTATTCCAATACCATTTTAAGGCCTCAGTAAGACCTTTATCGACATTTAGTACCGGAGAATATCCCAGGAGTCTTTTAGCCTTTTCAATTGAAGCCAGTGAATGTTGTATATCTCCTGCCCTGGCTGGTCCATAAGCCGGTTCTATGCTTAAAATATTCTTATCNTACTTACCGGCTTTTTCNCGTATTAAACAGAAAAGCTGATTGAGAGATGTTCTNTCACCATGGGCAACATTATATAACTGATTAATTGCCTCCTTATTGCTTACAATAGCAGCAAGGTGGTTTGCCTGAATGACATTATCTATATAAGTAAAATCACGCGAGTAGGTTCCATCTCCGTTAATAACCGGTGATTCATGCTTCATCAGCATCTTCACAAATTTGGGTATCACAGCTGCATAAGCTCCATCAGGGTCCTGGCGTCTGCCAAAAACATTGAAATATCTCAAGCCTATAACATCAATCCCATAGTTAATGGCAAAATTCGAAGCGAAAAGCTCATCAACATATTTAGTGATTGCATAAGGAGATAACGGAGAACCTATCTTATCTTCAACTTTCGGCAAATCGGGATGATCACCATAGGTTGAGGAACTTGCTGCGTAAATAAATCTTTTTACATTAGCTTCTTTGGATGCAAAAAGCATTTTAACGAAGCCTCCGATATTAACATCGGTTGATGATACGGGATCTTTTATTGAACGTGGCACCGATCCTAATGCTGCCTGATGGAAGACTATATCAATATTTTCAACTGCTTTTACGCAATCGCTGTAATTACGGATATCGCCTTCAATAAGTTTAAACTTAGTGTTATTGGCAAATTCTTTAAGATTTTCTCTTTTACCGGTAGAAAAGTTATCAAGGCATACAACCGAGTTTCCGTTTTCAAGTAAAGATTCTACAAGATTAGAACCGATGAAACCTGCTCCGCCGGTAACCAATACTCTGTTATCCTTCAACTTTCCTTCCATCAGCAATTCAAAAATGCAAAATTACAAATTTTAACAGAATTTAACAGAATAAAAAATCACTCTTTTTCAAACATCCGGAGTATTTCATTCAAGATAAATTCGGCAGTTTTTCCATCTCCGTAAAACCCCGGATATTCAAGCTTTGAAACGTTATGAATAAATTTTTTAAACTCATTGCTCAGGCGATCCGGATCAGCATCAACGAGTTTTGCTGTTCCGTTTTTAACAAGTTCAGTCCACTCCGTTTCTTTTCTGAGTACAATACATGGTTTTTTAAAGAAATGAGATTCTTTCTGCACTCCTCCGGAATCGGTAATTATCATCCTGCAGTTTTTCTCAAGAAGAATCATCTCAAGAAATGATACCGGGGGAATTATCCGGATAAATTTACTCTGAAGCAGTGCCTGATGCAGCTTCTCAAGACTTGTTCTCAACGAATTAATCGTTCGGGGATGTAAGGGCATTACAAGGATGATTTCATGCTCTTCGGCCAAACCTTTTAAAGTGGTCAGGATATTCTCAAGACGTGTAATATCATCCGTATTTATATCGCGGTGGATTGTAACAAGTACAAAATTATCGCGATCGAGTGACATCTGGTCAAGAAAGGAAGTCTTCTTCTTTTCAGCGAGCCCGGCAAAAAAGAGAGTATTATCATACATAATATCACCAGTGAGGTAGATTTTCGGATTATCTATTGTATAAGGAGGGCTGTTTTCAGGTTTGAAACCCTCATTCATAAGGTTTTTAAAAGCGGCATTAGTAGGTGCAAAGAGCAACGTTGATGTATGGTCGCTCACAATACGGTTTAGTTCTTCAGGCATACTTTTATTAAAAGATCTCAGGCCGGCTTCGACATGTACTATAGGAATGTGAAGTTTTGAGGCTGCAAGAGCGCCGGCAAGAGTGGAATTGGTGTCTCCGTACAAGATGACACAATCAGGATTCTCTTTTAGCAGCACCTCTTCAATTCCGGTTATCATCATTGATGTCTGTCTACCATGATGTGCGGAGCCAACACCAAGATTATAGTCTGGTTTGTGAATTTCCAGTTCATCAAAAAACACTTCTGAGAGTTCCTTATCATAATGCTGTCCTGTATGTAGCAGCAGCTCAGTAATATTACCTGAAAAATATTTTCTTATAGCTCTGCTGATTGCTGAGGTCTTGATTATTTGAGGTCTGGCGCCTACGATATTTAGAATTTTAATACGCGACATTGATAAGAATTAATTTGGGAAGCCAAAGTTATAAAAAATCCTGCTGACTAAACCTGAAATAAGTAAAAAGGGCATCTCAGTAATTGAATGCCCCAAAAGAATTTATATAACCTTATTTCGCGTAATTTACTGCTCTTGTCTCGCGGATCACCGTGATTTTAATCTGCCCCGGATAGACCATTTCATTCTGGATCTTGCGGGCAATTTCGAATGAGAGTCCCTCAGCTTCCTTATCATTAACCTTTTCAGCTCCGACAATAACACGAAGTTCGCGACCAGCCTGAATAGCATAGGTCTTCGTAACACCAGGATACTGCAGTGCCAGTGACTCTAGCTCTTTAAGCCTTTTTATATATGATTCCACAACCTCACGGCGAGCTCCGGGACGAGCACCTGAAATAGCATCGCACACCTGAACAATAGGTGCAATAAGAGTTGTCATTTCGGTTTCATCGTGGTGCGCTCCGATGGCATTACATATTTCAGGCTTTTCCTTAAATTTTTCAGCCATTTTCATACCAAGTATTGCATGCGGCAACTCTGGCTCATCATCAGGCACCTTGCCAATATCGTGAAGCAGTCCGGCACGTTTTGCAAGTTTAGGATTCAGGCCAAGTTCTGCAGCCATTATTGAGCAGAGATTTGCCACTTCGCGGGAGTGCATGAGCAGGTTCTGTCCATATGATGACCTGTATTTCATTTTACCGATAAGTCTGATCAGTTCAGGGTGCAATCCATGAATACCGAGGTCAATAGTTGTTCTCTTTCCTATTTCAAGTATCTCTTCTTCAACTTGTTTGCGCGTCTTTTCCACCATCTCCTCTATTCGTGCCGGGTGAATTCTTCCATCAGTAACAAGTTGATGAAGAGCAAGCCTTGCAACTTCTCTCCTTATAGGGTCGAATGCAGAAAGAACGATAGCTTCCGGTGTATCATCAACAATAATTTCAACACCGGTTGCTGCTTCGAGAGCCCTGATATTACGACCTTCACGACCGATGATCCTGCCTTTCATTTCGTCAGATTCTATATGGAAAACCGTTACGGCATTTTCTATAGCATTCTCAGCTGCAACACGTTGTATTGTTTGTATCACAATTCTTTTAGCTTCCTTATTAGCTGTCATTTTAGCTTCATCGAGTATTTCGTTTACATACGACATTGCACCCGTTTTGGCTTCCTCTTTAAGAGACTCAATCAGGTGGTTCTTTGCTTCTTCGGCAGAGAAGCCTGAAATAGCCTCGAGCTGATCAACCTGTTGCTTATGAAGGCGTGATAGTTCTTCTGATTTTTTATCAACCAGTTCAAGCTGTGAGTCAAGGTTTTCACGAATTGCATCAGCTTCATTTTTTTTGCGTTGAGTCTCTTCAAGTTTCTGAGAAAGGGCCAGTTCTTTCTGTTTGATCCTGGTCTCAGCCTGACTCATCTTGTTATTTTTCTCGTTTATTACTTTTTCATGTTCTGTCTTGAGCTGAAGAAATCTCTCTTTTGCCTGAAGGATTTTTTCCTTTCTTATCACCTCGGCTTCTGTCTCAGCTTCTTCAATTATCTTTCGGTTTTTGTTCTTAAGTATCAGCTGCCAGATAAAATAAGAAACAACAAAACCTATTACGAGGGCTGAAATGCAAAAGACTAAAATCAGTCCTATGCTTAGTGTCAATATTAATAAAGTCATAGTTTATAGTATTATTATATATTAATAAAAAACCCGCAAAGTTCCTTCAGCTTTTATAAAACCCCATGTCTGTATGGCTGGAGCCACTAATTCAGTTTAAACTTCCACTGTTCCCTAAGGAAGCCCGACGAATCGGGATGAGGCCTGTTCTACCTGAACTAAGTTTTGCTCCAAAGTTTTAACTGTTGAGTTTCAAAAATGAATGAAGAAACAATGCGGGCAATTAGTTTGTCTATATTAAAGAACGCTGTTACTCTTTTGTTTCGAGAACTGAGTCAATCTTTTGTATCAGTTCTTTAAGGGCATCGGGGATGTAATCATTTTCCAGTTTTTCTTCTTCCTCTGTGAGTTTTATCACATATTGCAGGGCCGCCATTGCCAAAAAATCCTGTACATCTTTATCAGTGTACCGCTGCTTGTATTGGAGCACCTTTTCATTTATCATCCTGGCAGCTTTCCTGATCTTCTCCTCATTGTCCCGTTCTACCTTTAATGGATAATATCTGTCAGCTACATTAACTCTTATGGAAAGCTTATCATCCATTTTTATATTTTATCTGTTTAAAAGAGCAACACATCTGTCAATTTCCCGCACTAACTCTGTTATCTTCCTTTTCGCTTCAGAGCTGTGTTCACCTTCTCCCAATAATGCTCCTGATAATTTAACTCTATCGTATTTAATTTCTAATTCTTTAATTTTCGCATCACGTTCCTGAAGCAAATTCTTTAATGCTTCATTACCGCTTTTTAAATCAGAACATTCCGCTTTCAGGTTATTAAAACTTTTAAACAATTCATCCAGTTTTCTGTTCAAAATTTTTAATTCTTCATAACCCTGACCGGACATAATCAAATCTTTAGTACAAAATTAATATTGTTAATGATATTTTCAAAAATTTAGAGGAAATAGTTTGGCCGAATTAACCAGAAGTATAGCTTTACACCTCATATAATACCAGATTTTCCAAAGAAATGTTATTAATCCGGTTTTTAATAATCAGTATTTTGTTTTTCAACACGTTGAATAACATACCAAAGGACAAAACAATATTCATCCCTCCTGTAAAAATTCCACTGTCCCTCTCTTCAAATTTTGGTGAATTAAGGATTGATCATTTCCATTCGGGCCTGGATATAAAAACACAGGGGGTCACTGGAAAAGAAGTTTTTGCAACTTCTGACGGATACATCTACAGGATAAGTGTTTCACCAGGTGGTTTTGGAAAAGCGCTTTACATAAGGCACCCATCCGGCTATTCAACTGTGTATGGGCATCTTGACAGTTTCATACCTGAAATTGAAGAGTATGTCATTGCTCAGCAATATGATAAAAAAAGTTATCTGGTTACCGTTTTTCCTCAAAGAGAAAAATTTCCTGTTAAACAGGGAGATTTGATAGCATTTTCAGGAAATTCGGGAAGTTCAGGAGGTCCTCACCTTCATTATGAGGTCAGGAAATCAGATACAGAGGTTCCTGTTAATCCTTTGCTATTTGAATTTGGCACAGGTGATGATATTGAACCGGTAATTGAAAAGCTTGTTATATACCCCATAAACCAGCATTCAATTATTAATGACCGGAATGACATGAAAAAAATGAATGTTTCGGGCGGTCATGGAAATTATTACATACCGGCGGAAAATGAGATAAGGATAAACGGACTTGCCGGATTCGGCATAAAAGCATACGATCTGCTTAACGACAGTTATAATAAATGTGCTGTATATTCGATAAAACTGTCGGTCGACAGCGTTATAATATTCAATTATATAATGGACAGCTTTTCTTTCAGCGAGTCAAGGTATATTAATAGCCACATAGATTATGAAACATATATGAAGGAAAATATATATATAGAAAGAATGTTTGTTCTGCCAAATGACAAACTAAGTGTTTACAAAGATGTCATTAACAGAGGAATTTTTGATTTTAATGATAACCTGACCCATCATGTAGAGGTAGAAGTAACTGATATTCATAACAATAAATCTTCCCTGACATTTAAAGTGAAACCTGATAATATAAGGGCGCCAGAAGCAGTGGCTGCAACAAATAAAAATCTGAAAATCATGCCATATAACAAAACCAACAGATTTGTTGCAGATAATATTTCTATAAGCATTCCTGGAGGGGCTCTTTACGACACTCTGTTTTTTGACTATGAAAAAACACCGGGAACAAAAGATATGTTATCGTCAATTCACTATGTACATAATAAATTCACTCCTTTACACAAACCTTATTCTTTATCTATAAAACCCGAAAAGACAATAACAGGAAAGGAGTCAAAAATGCTGATTGGTCAGGTCAATGGTGATGCTCAAAAGATTGCCCTTATCAGTAATTGGGAAGACGGATATCTGACAGCCGAGGCTGGTTCATTTGGAAAATTCTATGTCGGTATTGATACAATCGCTCCCGTAATATCTCCCAATGGTCTTTCAACAGGTGCTGATCTGACAGGGAAAAAAGAAATAAGGATCAGGATCATTGATGATTTTTCAGGAATTAAATCTTATGAACCGACAGTTGATGGGAAATGGGCACTGTTTGAATATGATCAGAAAAACAATGTACTTATTTACAAATTTGATCCTAATAGAATCACTAAAGGGACAAAGCATAATCTCTCACTTACCGTAATCGATAACAGGGATAATCAGAGTTTTTATAATTGTGATTTTAAGTGGTAAACCTGCTCATTAATAGATCCTTGCAGGATAAACACCATTCCTGATCATTTTCTTCAGACTCTCTACCACAAATGGTTTGTCTTCGCGGTAAGTCACGCCAAACCATCTTTCGTTACTCATCAGTATCTTAATTGATATTTGTCCGTTTTTAACGAATTTATCTATTGATGTCGGTATGTCCAGTTCCGATTTCAGATCCATTCCTGATTTATTGATAAAGTTTCTGAATTCTTCACCAAGAAAGCTGTAGCATGATGGTTTGAATCCCCAAAGGTTCATTGAAACAACTTCATTTCCCGTGAAGTACTGCATTTTCCCATCCGATCCCTGAGCCTGGGCACCTGTGGATGTTTTTTCTATCTGCCGTGTCTCAACAATATTCTTCAACAGGCCTCTTTCATCCAACCAGCAGACCCCTCTGTTAACATGACCATGGTCCGATAAAGTATTTCCCATCTTATATCCAACTATGCAATAGCAACTCGGATCTTTATCGTTTACAAGAAAATCATGAAGTATTTTAAACGACTCAACACCATAGTAATCATCAGCATTTATTACTCCGAAAGGTTCCTTTATTTTATTTTCAGTTACCAGGATAGCATGGCTTGTACCCCATGGTTTTTGTCTTTCAGGTGATACCTTCACCCCTTCCGGCAAGTTATTAATTTCCTGAAAAACATAATCGACCTCTATCTTTCCCTGAAGTTTTTCAACAAACCGGTCTTTTACCTGTTGCTCTATATCGCGACGTATCACAAAAACAATTTTTCCAAATCCTGCACGGATAGCGTCATAGATTGAATAGTCAATTATTGTTTCACCTGAAGGTCCAACTTCATCAAGTTGCTTATTCCCGCCATAACGGGTTCCCATTCCTGCTGCCAGTACCAAAAGGGTCGGTTTCATGTTGTTTAATTTAAATGATTCACAATTATACAGAAAATATTATTATTTTTAAAATATGGTTAAAAAATCAGGAATGAAATTCAGACTGGAAATTTGTGTTGACTCTGTTGAATCTGCTGTAAATGCGCAGATTGCAGGAGCCCACCGGGTAGAATTATGCAATGACCTCATTGAGGGAGGAACGACGTCTTCAATTGGTACAATTTCGATTGTCAGAGAAAATCTTACCATATGTCTGCATGTCATAATAAGACCAAGGGGCGGTGATTTTCTTTATTCAGGTAAGGAGTATGAAATCATGCGTCGCGATATCGAAATATGCGGTGAGTATGGGGTTGATGGAATTGTATTAGGAATATTAAATCGTGATGGATCAATTGATGTTGACAGGACAGCGAGGCTCATTGAATCAGCACATCCTATGTCAGCAACATTTCACAGGGCATTTGATATGTGTTCGGATCCTGTTAAAGGACTTGAAGATGTAATTGCAACGGGAGCATCAAGGCTTCTTACTTCGGGACAAAAAAACAGGGCCGAAGAAGGATTGGATTTAATTACATTATTGGTTCAGAAGGCCGAAGAAAGAATAATTATTATGCCTGGAAGCGGTATTGNTGAATTGAATATTGAAAAGATAGCGAGAGCTTCCGGAGCAAAAGAATTTCATCTGACCGGAAGAAAAGTCATTGATAGTGAGATGTCTTTCAGGAGGGAAGATATTTTGATGGGCGGAGTACCTGGTATTCAAGAATTTTCAAGAAAGATTGCCGATACGGAAAAAATAAAAAAAATAATCAATATTCTGGAAGAAATCAAATAGCTTATTATAATATATATTTGATATCCAATATATTATATTAACCAATAAGAATTTTGGAGTTTGGATTAAACCTGATATCTTTGACGAACATTTTTTTGATTTAACTGTTCAAATATTTTTGAAGTATAACTTATTGATTGGTATGATTAATTGATAAATATTTTTATGAAAAAACTATCGGCATTTATTTTGGTTATATTAATGTCAGGGTTCCTGCCGGAACAAAAATCTCAAGCCTGTACAAATTTTCTGATAACAAAAGGGGCTTCAAAAGACGGATCAGTTATGATCACTTACTCTGCTGATTCTCATGTTCTTTACGGTGAACTCTATTACTGGCCGGCAAAAAACTGGCCTGCCGGTACAATGGTTAATGTATATGAATGGGATACTGGTAAATTTTTAGGTAAAATTCCTCAGGCATCTCACACTTATTCAGTGGTTGGAAATATGAATCAGCATCAGCTTTCGATCGGGGAAACAACATTCGGCGGACGTGAAGGATTATCTGACTCGACAGCAATAATTGATTATGGTACATTGATATATTTTACACTTCAGAGGGCAAAAAATGCAAGAGAAGCTATTTCTTCTTTCTCTAAGCTTGTGACTGATTACGGCTATGCCAGTTCAGGAGAATCATTTTCTATTGCTGATGCAAATGAAGCATGGATACTGGAACTCATTGGAAAAGGTCCCGGCAAAAAAGGAGCAGTATGGGTAGCCCGTCGAATCCCTGACGGATATATTTCAGGACATGCCAACCATCCCAGAATTACAACTTTCCCTTTAGCTGACGGCATAAAATCAATAACTTCAAAAGATTTAAGCAAGATAAATAATCCTGAAATCGAAACAGTTTACGCATATGATGTAATAGATGTGGCGCGTAGCTATGGCTGGTACAACGGAACTGATGCAGATTTCAGCTTCTCCGATACATACGCTCCCCTTGATTTCAGTGGTGCAAGGTTTTGTGAAGCAAGAGTTTGGGCGGGATTTAATATGGTAAATGCCCAGATGGGCAAATATCTTGATTATGCAATGGGTGAAAACCTT
>JGI24132J36420_10001654_pt1 | contig 10072 bp, 3 predicted proteins | sample BarGraNGADG00212_3_FD_36420 | JGI IMG/M metagenome (IMG submission 36420) | reverse complement strand
CCTATGAATCTCTCGTTGTAAAACTTCCTCTTCATGAAAAGAAGAATATAGATTTAAATGAATCGGTGATGGTAGTAATAGAATCTTTCGGGAGTGCACTCAAAGGTAAGAATATAGCTATTNAAGTAAGTTTGNAGGGTACTTCGCCGATAATTTCTGCAGACGGGGATGGGGGTGAGTTCATTAAATTTAGAAGCGGATTAAATAGTGAGTTCAAATGAACCCATGTGTTAGCAACCTATTTTTTGAAAATCTTTCCAAAAAACATTTTCATATCATTCCATGAATCTCTGTCAGCATCAGCATTATATTCAATAGGCATATTGAATTTTTTGCCTGTTTCTGTTGAAGCCGGATTAGTAAACGCGTGTGTCGCATTTGCATATATTTTTAACGTATTGTCAGCTCCGATTGAATCCAGCTTGTGTTTTAAACTCTCTGCATCTTTCTGAGATACAAACTTATCACTCGCTCCATGACAAATCAGAACTTTAGCTTTTAATAATTTCTTATCAACCGGCACTCCGCCTAAGCCTCCATGAAAACTTACAACTCCTTTCAGATCAGCTCCGAGTTTGGCATAGTTAAGCACCACAAATCCTCCAAAACAGTAGCCAATAGCAGCAACATTTTCCTGATCAGTCTGTGAATATTCTTTAAGTTTCTTCAGAGCACCATCTAACCGGCTTTTTACCAGATTAGGATCTTTATAATAAGGAGCTGTGAGTGTCTGAGCTTCAGTTGGATTTGTTGCAACCTTTCCGTCGCCGAACAAATCTGTTGCCATTGCTATATAACCCAGCTCTGCCAATTTTCGTGCACGCATTTTAGTATAGTCATTCAATCCCCACCATTCAGGAACAACCAGAATAGCAGGCCGCTTCCCTTTTATATTATCATCATAGGCAATAAATCCTTTAAATGTCATACCATCGGCAGTGTAGGTTACAATTTCCTCTTTGATATTCGATGGCAGACTTGTTGAGTGACCAATGGAAGAGATACTAATCATGATTGTACAAATTAGGATAGTTTTAGAATAAGATTCTTTTTTCATCTTTCTTAATTTTAAAATTGAAATAATATAAATCAGTGAAACAAAAGTTAATTGAAAAAGTTCTGTGCCTGCATATTATTTATATTATATAGTGTTTGTTGGGGGTTTATTGAACATTTTGCTTATAATAATTGTTATATCTAAACTAAATAATAAATAAGTCCATGAACAGTTCCCAATTTGTATTAGCATCAAGACCCATTGGTTTGCCTTCTTCACAGAATTTCAGACTTGAAAAGATTTCGCTTGGCGATTTAAAAGAAAACGAAGTACTTTTAAAATCATGGTATGTATCTGTTGATCCATATATGCGGGGTCGGATGAATAGTGTAAAGTCATATGCCGCATCCTTTGAGGTGGATGAGCCAATCAAAGGAGCTATAGTGGCAAAGGTCATCGAGAGCAAAAGTAAGTCTGTTCTTGCCGGAGATATTGTCGTAGGTATGCTACCCTGGGCAACCTATGCAATTGAAAAGGTTGAAAACCTCCGCAAGATTGACATTCAGAAAGTCCCACCAGGCTACTACCTTGGTGTTCTCGGAATGCCGGGGATTACTGCCTATTTTGGTATGATGGAAATATGTAAACCTCAAAAGGGAGATACTGTTGTAATATCCGGAGCAGCTGGTGCAGTCGGGATTGTAGCCGGACAGATTGCAAAAATTCAGGATGCAGAGTTATCGGGATCGCCGGCAGTGATGAAAAATGCAAATTATTAAAAGAACAATTCGGATTTGATGAAACCATTAATTATAAAACATCCAAATCAATAAGAAAGGAAATTGCAGCATTGTGCCCGGAAAGTGTTGATGCTTATTTTGACAATGTGGGAGGAGAAATCACAGAAGCTGTAGTTGCTAATCTTGATTTTCATGCCAGAATTGCTCTGTGCGGACAGATATCACAATACAACAATTCAAAACCTGCTTTAGGATACTCAATTTTACCTCATCTTCTGACCAGAAGCGTTATGTTACAGGGATTTATAGTAAGTAATTACAGCGAACGGTTCGGAGAAGCCATTACGCATCTGACTAAATGGCTCAATGATGGAAAACTTAAATACATAGAAACCATTATTGAAGGTTTCGATAAACTACCTGAAGCTTTCATTGGCCTGTTCAGCGGCAAAAATCAGGGGAAAATGCTGATAAAGACTGAATAACTTCATTCAGTACAAAATTGTTGCTGAATCAGGATTTTATATATTTCCCCGGTAAAGTTTTACTTCCGCGAGATGCTCCTTTCGATCGTCAACTAATTGAATAAACTTATTCTGACTCTCAGACCCATCAAGCATAATAGTTAGTTTGTTATTGTCTTCATGTAGTTGGGTTAAAGTAATCCGGTATATTGTTTCCCTGTATCTGTAATGAATTTTAAAAATAACCCAATCGGTAGGAATACAAGGTTCAATAAATAATTTGTCAATTTCAAGCCTTAAGCCGAGTACCGATTCCACAATCAGGCGATACATCCAGCCGGCCGATCCTGTGTACCAGGTCCATCCACCCCGGCCAATATGGGGCGATAAGGCATAGACATCGGCAGCAATTACATAAGGTTCAACTTTGTATCTTGCAACTTCTTCTGGAGATTTAGCATGATTAATTGGGTTGATCATTGTTAATATTTCCCATGCTTTTTTGCTGTCACCCAATTTTGAGAATGCCATTGCCGTCCATATAGCTGCATGTGTATACTGACCTCCATTTTCCCTTACTCCCGGAACATATCCCTTAATATAGCCGGGATTCAAATCTGATTTATCAAAAGGAGGGTCCAATAATTGAACTAACGAATGATCATGCCGGACAAGTTTCTTATTCACTGATTCCATCGCTTTCCTTGAGCGATCAGTATCGCCTGCCCCGGAAAGCACTGACCAGCTTTGAGAGATAGAATCAATCTGNCATTCATCGTTACTTGCCGATCCAAGTGGTGAGCCATTGTCGAAATAGGCGCGTCGGTACCATTCGCCGTCCCATCCGTTTTTTTCAATATTCTGTTGTATCGTCTTAGCTGCATTACTACAGATGTTGACAAATTCAAAGTCATTTCTTGCCTGTGCAACTTTTATAAATTGAGTTAGAACTTCAAAAAGGAAGAAGCCAAGCCAGACGCTTTCCCCTTTGCCCTTGTTACCAACCATATTCATTCCNTCATTCCAGTCGCAGGTGCCAATGAGTGGGAGCCCATGATCGCCAAATCTAAGCCCATGANGNATAGAACGTTTACAATGTTCGTATAAAGTACCTTTTTCTTCCGACCGGTTTGGAAGATCGTAATACGAATCGTCTTCCGGGTTCACAACGCGTCCTTCAAGAAAATGAATGGTTTCATCAAGAACACCTGTATCTCCGGTACCAATTACATAGCGACATGCTGCTAATGGTAACCAAAGGTAATCATCTGAACAATGGGTGCGAACACCTCTTCCGACAGGTGGATGCCACCAGTGCTGGACATCTCCTTCCAGAAATTGCCGACTTGCAGAAAGAAGAAGATGCTCGCGCAGGAGATTTGGTGTAGTATGAATTAAGGCCATTACATCCTGCAACTGGTCACGAAAACCGAACGCTCCGCCTGACTGATAATATCCACTGCGTGCCCAAACCCGACATGCCAGCGTTTGATATAAAAGCCATCCGTTTGCAAGAACATTAATTGACAGATCGGGTGTTTCTATCTGCACTGCACCAAGAGTATGGTTCCAAAATTGCCAGACTGATTCCAGCGCAGTATATGCAGGACCTGATCCCCTAAAACGATGTATAAGCTTGTTTGCATCTTCCATATTCTGTCCAGTACCAAGACGGAATATTATTTCGCGTCCCTGTCCTGATGCAACTTCAAAAGTGACCTGAATGGCTGCGCAAGGATCAGAAGCTACTCCGTTTTTTCCTGAAAGTCGCGAGCGTAACATTGCAGCTGGATTTTTCAATGTACCATTGCGTCCTATAAATTCTGTACGGTCGCAGGTAACAGAGCTTGATGTATCGTCAGTTTGAAGAAAAGCTACCCTGTCAGCAAATTCAGAATTATATGGATTTGTTGCATATATTACACTGCTGTTTAAGTCAACACTGGTATTCACATGCATGGCAGATTTGTGCCGCAAATCGCCCAATACCCACTCTACAAAACTTATAACTGATAATTTGCATGATCGACCAGATTCGTTCCTCACTTTTAATACCGAAAATTTTATCGAAGCATCTATAGCAACATAAACCCAAAGTTCGGTAACTATTCCTCCTTCATTGTGTTCGAATACGCTATAGCCGAATCCATGCCGGCAGAGGTATAATTTTGATTCGCTTTCTGTTAAAGGTGTTGGCGACCAGAAGTGACCGGTCTCTTCATCACGAATATACATCACTTCTCCGCTCGAATCGCTAACAGGATCATTATACCATGGTGTGAGCCGATACTCGTGGGAATTTTCAGCCCATGTATATGCCATTCCATTCTCAGAAATTACAGTTCCGAATCCCTTGTTTGCCAGAACATTTACCCATGGCGCCGGTGCTAAGACATCTTTCGATGTTGTAATTACATATTCCCGTCCGTCCGGTGTAAATCCTCCGATCCCGTTATAAAAAATCAGGTCTTGTCGGGGTGATACCATATCTGGCTGTGGATTGGGCCTATAGGTACGGGTTGGTTTGAAATATGAAACTGATAATTCTCCAAAGCCACGGTGTTTAATTTGATTTGCCAAAGCTCCGCGGGTATCGCTAATAATAGCACGGGCCACTGTTTGGAAAAGAATTCGGTCTTCATTTGATATCTGGTCTGCCGAGCGTACAAATATTCCTCCCGGCCGATCAATATTGTTAGCTTCAATTCCTGCAGCGATCAATCCAATAATTTGTTCCTGGAGTAACTGACGGTATCCGGCACGATCTTCATTCCAGATTACGAGATCGACAGCTAATCCTTTTAGTCTCCAATATGCATGGGCCTGAACAAGCTGACGCACAAGATTAATGTTGGCCGGATCTTCAATCTGTAAAAGCACAATCGGTAAATCGCCTGAAATGGAATACCCCCACAAACCGGATTGTCCACGACGGTTTTTTAAAAGGACTCCGGGTTCTGCCCGAAGCGACGAATTGGCATAAATGATAGAACTGGCGAGCCTGCCATATAACTGAGCATCCGGTTCGCTCGCATTAATTTGTCGCAATACTACCTGGCTGTGTGTCCATGCAAGTTCAAAAACGCGGTTTGCAATTTGCTTATCCTGATATTTTTCTACAAGTTTTAATGCTCCTTCGCGGGATTCACTTATTCCTGTAACTATATCAATTGTAACTGATTCTTCGGATTCTATAACTATTTGATATTGAATTGCAACAATCGGATCCAGCACTGAGCCCTGACTTCCTGAGAGCGATTTGGAATTTGTCATTGCAGACGGAGAGACAAGTGTGTTTCCACGGCCAATAAACTGCATACGGTCTGTTTCAAAGGTAATATCTCTGATTTCTGCTCCATGAACTGCCATCAGATGAAACATCCATGGAGGATGTTCGTCAACTGACCTGGGTCGGCGGGTGCACAGAATTGCCTGTCGCGGGTAGATAATTTCTGTCTGCACAAAAAGATTACTGAATGCAGGATGTGCCAAATCAGCTCCATTTGGCGCCAGTACAACCTCAGCATAACTGGTAATATCAATAATCCTGTTTGTGCGGGTGCGGTTTGTCAACTTGACCCTTCGTAATTCAATGTCGTCTTCCGGGGAGACCACAACTATCGTATGTGTGTCAATATCGAAATCGCGACGACGAAATTCTGCACGTCCTTTTGAAAATATAGCTTCATATTTCTCTGGTCGTTGAAGTGTAGGTTGATATGTAGCTGACCAGAAATTACCATTTTCAGCATCTCGTATATAACAAAATGCTCCCCAATTGTCACGAGTACTGTCTTCCCGCCAACGAGTCACGGCAAGATCTTTCCAATGACTATACCCACCGCCGGCATTTGTAATCATCACCCGATACCTGCCCTCATTTGATAATAAATTGACTTCCGGAAATGGCGTATCAGGTGTATTAAACACACGAAGAGGCGCCTCCTGGTTATTAGCCAAAGAGCGAACATTTGTAANACCGGAAGTATGTGAAAAGAATGTTGTGGCCTTTGGTATCTTTTCCTGAAGCAACAATAAGGTTGCCTGAANCAAAGGATAAGACTCAAANCTCTTTTGCATCGGGCGATCTAATAAAATATGAGCCAGCGAAAGGAAACTCATTCCTTCATGATGTGCCATGAAAGACCTTACTATAGCTTTCGACTGCCCTCTTGGTAAGCGTACGGATGTATAATCTATAGCCTCATAGAATCCAAATTTTCCCATAAACCCTTCATCAGCAAGACGCTCAAGATTAGCACATGCTTCCTCCGGCATAACCATCAAGGCAAGTACTGAGGCATATGGCGCTATAACTAAATCTTCAGAAAGTCCTCTTTTAAGCCCAAGACCGGGCACTCCAAATGCACGATACTGATAATTTTGCCGGACATCAACACTATTATATCCCGATTCCGAAATTCCCCATGGAACCCTTCTTAGTTTGCCATATTCTATTTGTCTGTTAACTGCTGATTTGCAAGTTTGATAAAGTAAACTATTTTCATATTCAGGCATAATGATCAGAGGCATAAGATACTCGAACATTGAACCACTCCATGAAAGAAGAACAGGTTCACCATTGATCGTTGTAAGAAGACGTCCAAGTGCAAACCAACTTTCCTGAGGTACCTGGTCCTGTGCAATAGCCACAAAACTCGCCAATCTTGCCTCCGATGCCAATAAATCATAATAACTTGAATCGCGTCGCCGGTCTTCAACATTATATCCTACAGTTTGCAGATGCCGCGACTTATCGTAAAGAAAACCATATTCCATGTTTGCAAATTCTCCTGATTTCCGGACAAGTGAATCGATGAGTTCAATCCTTTCTTTTGCATGATCAACAGCTTTTATGAAAAGATTTTTGGCCTCAACATTAATTTCCCGAACCTCAGTATTGGCGATTTCGCGTAATGTCGGAATAGCATTAATATCCGGATATTTGTCCAATATTTCAGAAGAAACCGGATGTAAAATCCATGGAGTCAGATATGTTAATTCATCGAAGGCGCCTTTAACTTGCCGTGAAAGATTAATTGCCCATCCTCTGTATTGTGTATTAGTATCGGTAGTCAGGGAATTTACAATTTCAGCAGAAGAAGTTGAAAGTTTTTCCAGACATTTACGCATATATACAAGCTTAACCGGGTATTCATTTAAAATTACATTCAAATATTTTTGGAATTGAACAATCTGGACAGATATTGAATTCCCTGACTGCTTTATAAGAATTTGTAATGTATCATTAATCCCTTCAAATAGCTGTGGTCCAAGTATTAATTGATCAGGCAGCATAATAAGTCCCTGTTGCAGGGTCAACAAGTGACCGGCAAGGTTTCCGCTGTCAACAGATGAAACATAAAGTGGTCTCAGAGGTTTNAANGATTGAGTATCGTACCAGTTAAAAAAATGGCCCTGGTATCTTTCCAGGGAATTCATNGTGTTAAAAGCATTCGNNGTTCGTTCAAGTAGNTCACCGGTAAAAATGTAACCAAAATCATAAGCTGACAGATTNGCAAGAAGTGANATNCCTATATTCGTAGGCGATGTTCTGTGTGCTATNACTGAAATGGGATGTTCCTGAAAGTTATCGGGTGGTAACCAGTTGTCATCAGTACCAACAAAAGTTTCAAAAAAGGACCACGTTTTACGTGACAATTCTTTGAGAAAGCGATATTGTTTATCAGTAAGTTTTGCTACATGAGGGAGAAGAGGGCTACTGATCCACCAGGCAATAACCGGAAAAACAAACCATAGTCCTATAATTGGCCATACCATTATAAGTCTTAACGGAAATAAAATCAAAAGACATATTGCAGAAAGGATTGCAATAATGGGAGATATCCAGATAGTTCTAAAGGATTCAATAAGTTTAAAGCTGCCAGGATTTTCAACTTTTGCTTTAGAATTCCATTCGAGAAGCCGTTTTTTCGAAATAATTAATCTCCAGCAGGTGCGCGATATAGCAACCACACTATAAAATGCTTCATAAGGAAGGCTTATAAGCATAAATGTAACCTGGAACAATTGCCTGACAAGGGATTCTCCGGCAGCTTTCAGATGTTGGCTCGGTTGAACTTCCTCTGGTTTTTTAATTAAGTAAACAGTCGAAATAATCAATGAAGGAATCAAAACTATTCCAATCACAACCAAAGTCCAGAACCATGATGATGATAAGATAGTCCAGCCTGATAATAAAAGTAATGTCAGCGCAGAAGGAATAAGACTACGTCTGAGGTTATCCAAAATTTTCCACCAAGATAAAAGAGATAAAGGATTTTTCCGTGATCCACCATTTACCTTAGGCAAAAATGGCAATAACCATGGGATTAATTGCCAATCACCTCTTATCCAACGCGATCTACGGTCTACATCTGCTTTATAACTTGCAGGATACTCTTCAAATAAAAGTACATCACTTAACATTCCCGACCGGGCATAACAACCTTCCAGAAGATCATGACTGAGAATTCTGTTTTCCGGAAACCGGTCCTTCAGCGTTTGTTCAAATACATCAACATCATATATACCTTTGCCTATGAAGGATCCTTCTCCAAACAGATCCTGATAAACATCAGATACAGCACGGGTATATGGATCTATTCCTGGTTCACTACCGAAAAGTCTTGCATATTCCGATCGGTTAGTACCTGGTAAACTTACAGCTACCCTTGGTTGAAGAATGCTGTATCCATCGGTTACACGGCGTTTTTTTGTATTGTATTTTGGTTTGTTTAGAGGATGTGCCATAGCCCCGATAAATTGTCGCGCTGAATCGCGCGGTAANTGCGTATCGGTGTCAAGTGTAATGACATATTTGATTTTTTTTAAAACTTCAGTATTGCCAATGATCAGAGAAAACATCTTTTCAGAGCCTCCACGCAGCAAGGAATTAAGATCTGATAGTTTTCCCCTCTTTCGTTCATATCCCATCCAGATACGGTCTTTGGGATTCCATTTTCTCGGACGGTGAAAAAGAAAAAATGTATCCTTATTCTCTCCCGGATATTTTTCGTTTAGCCCCGTAATCTTTTTACCAGCCAGTTGAATCAGGGGGTCGTCTTCCTCTGATTTTTCCTGTGTCGCATCATTAAAATCGGTTAACAATCCAAAATGTAAGTTTTTATCCTGATTTGCCAGAAACCGTACCTCCAATGCTTCCACCAGATCTTCAATATTTCGGGTATTTAAGAGCATTGAGGGAACAACAACCAAAGTTCGTGATTCCGGAGTGATTCCTTTTGAGTAATCAAGTCGTGGTAACGGATGTGGGTGGACATAAAGAGTTGCCAGCCAGTTCACAAGAGCTATTGAGAGATAACTGGTACATAATGCCAGGAGAAAACCTAATGCCCATAGTTGCCAGTTGACAATTCCATCACTATGAGCTTTTACCAAAAGGCTCCAGCAGAATATTAACGTCAATAATAAAATTGAACCAAGATAGAAAAACAATGGAAACCGGAAAATCGTCTTTCTGCATGCTGAAGATAAAGTATGTTTTAATTTTATAAGGCGCTCAAGTTGCTGCATACCTCTGCCAATGAGGTAAAATCCGACATGTGCTGTCCGGTCTTCCGGGCCATTCAATTCTGCTCCTTTTTTTGCGAGTTCTATACATTTCTGTGCTACATCAATTTCAGAAAAGTCGCATTTTTTAGCAATCTTTTCAATAACATGACGATAACGGTCACGGGTGTTAAAATCCATTGTAATGTATGCTTCGGCAGGGTCCTTCATAAGAAGTTGTTCTACGTGACTCATAGATTCAACGAATTCACGCCAGTCCAAACTACTCAGGAAACGAAGACTGCCAATGCTATTACTGATAGAGACCTGAATGCTATTACTGATAGAGACCTGATCAG
>JGI24132J36420_10001653_pt1 | contig 10074 bp, 11 predicted proteins | sample BarGraNGADG00212_3_FD_36420 | JGI IMG/M metagenome (IMG submission 36420) | reverse complement strand
AATGGAGGAAGCCATATGAAGAGTCCAAAGTATCATATTTTCGTCTGCACAAGCTGCCGGACCAACGGCACACAGAAGGGTTACTGCCACAGCAAGGGGTCTGTCGGACTGATTGAAACGTTCATGGAAGAGATTGAAGACCGTGATCTTTCGTCAAAGGTTATGATAAACAACGTCGGTTGTTTTGGAATTTGTGACAAAGGTCCAATAGCCGTAGTCTATCCTGAAGGAGTCTGGTATGGTAAAATGACACAAGAAGATGTTGCCCGTATAGCGGAAGAGCATCTTGAGGGTGACAGGCCGGTTGAAGACCTGCGCATCTGACTGATCATATAATCTAAAGAGGGATAAAGGGTGTTAACACGCCGTTTGTCCCTCTTTTTGTATTGGAAGAGGTGTATATGATACGGCTGACTGATACTACCCTGACCCATATGCCGGCTGCGGAAAAGTATGATCGTGCAAAGATCATTCGCTTTTGCAGGCTCCTCTGTCTTGTCGGGGTGGACTATATAGAAATGCCGTCCATAATGTATGCCCGGATTTTTGATGCTGCCTGCGGGCCGGATGACGCGGAACTTTTTTCACAGCATAAGGCAGCTTCAGACGGCGGAAAAGGAATAGACGCAGGCTCTTTTGTCCTGCACATCGAACTGGATTTACAGATGCTGTCTTTCCCGGAAATTTCTAAATTCGTATGCCGGTCCTGTGATGATGTTACGGATGCCAGGCTTATTAATGAAAGGCAGATCAATGATATTCGTGAGATTAACCGTCTTCGCGGCACGAGCCGTCTTTCCCGTATAAGGGTGAAAGGCCTGGATGATGTTCTCCTTAAAGATTACATACAGGTGTTCTCACAGATTCAATTCTATCTCGGAAAGGAATATGAATTCTGTCCGCAGGACAGTTTCGGAACAGCGACAGCAACAGCAGTGGAATGGGCCAATCTAGGCGGGACCAGGCTGGTGACCTCTTTCGGAGGAATTGGCAACTGTGCCCCGACGGAAGAAGTACTGATGGCGCTGCGTATCAACAAGAGGCACCATCCCAATCACGATATGACGGTTATGCCGCAGCTTAAGCTGCTTTTCGAAGAGATGACAGGAGTTTTGTTTTCCCCCCGCAAGCCAATCCTCGGTTCGCAGATTTTTCATGTTGAAGCTGGGATACATGCTGACGGAATCGAAAAGGATCCCTATACATATGAGCCGTACGAACCCGAATCGGTGGGCACAACACGTGCACTTGTCGTAGGTAAGCATTCCGGGACAAAGGCCATTGAGATTAAGTTATCCCAATTTCAAATCCCTTATTTCCACGATGAGCTGCTTCCTCTTTTACGAAACGTACAGGCGGAAAGCATGCGGATCGGACGCAGCCTTACGGATGAAGAATTTATACAGATTGTCAGAAACACGAAATAGATTATTATACAAATTACCTGAAAGGAGGCTTGATATGAAAGAGAAGCGATTCATTGTCGACACGACTCTTAGAGACGGGGAACAGAGTCCGGGACTTGCCTTTTCTGTCGAACAGAAAGTCCGGATTGCAATGATGCTCGAAGATCTGGGTGTGTATCAGATTGAAGCAGGCATTCCTGCCCTCGGAGCCTCCGAAAAAGAGGCGATTATTGAAATCATGCACACGAAAAAGCACGTGACCGTTTCTGCCTGGAATAGAATGTCCGTCTCGGATATCAATCACTCCATCGAATGCCGCCCGGATATCATTCATATAAGCATGCCGGTCTCCTATGTGCAGATCTATACAAAACTCAGGAAGAACAAAAAGTGGCTTTTGAAAATGGCGGTGGAATGCGTTGCCCTCGCCCGGGATCATGGCTGCCGTGTTACTGCCGGGTTTGAAGATGCCTCACGGGCCGATATCGGGTTCTTGCTGACACTTACGGAACAGCTCGTCCGGCTCGGTGTCGAATATGTCAGGTATGCAGATACTGTCGGCGTTCTTTATCCGAGCCGGGCACAGGAAAATGTGAGGACTATTATTTCGAGTACAGGGATGCCTGTCGAGTTTCATGCGCACAACGACCTCGGTATGGCGGTGGCCAACTCGATTATGGCCTTAAGGGGCGGCGCAAAATATGTCGACTGCACACTTCTTGGTATAGGCGAACGTGCCGGAAACTGCGGACTTGGCCGGTTTCTTTTAGCTGCTGAGGGACTTTATGATATGGGTGTATCCCGAAAGAAAGCAACGGCAGCAGAGGAACAATTACGTTCCGTGCTGACGGGACGTATATATTGAATTTTGATGCACAACAAGACAATTGAGAAAGACATAAGGAGATTTTCATGAATACACAAATAAAAACAAAGACCTTCTTTACGGGTATTGGCGAACTCCCGGACGTCAAGACATATGAGACATTTCCTGACGGCTCACTTAAGTCCTGTATTCTTGATGGTCCCGTAATCATCCGGACACCTGCCGGTGAGTGGATTCCCCGCTGGACGGATGACGGTGTCCGGCGTAAATACAACAAATCCCTGTCACTGTATCCGTCCGGATTCATAAGAAGTATCGCGCTTCATGATCAGACACCTGTTGAGACCTCACAGGGGATCATTCCGGCTGAACATGTTGCCTTCTATGAGAATGGTGCAATTCACAGGGTGTTCCCATGTAATGGCCGTATCTCGGGATACTGGACCGAAGAAGATGAGAAGACCCTCGCGTCAACCCGGATCGTTTGCTGGGGAACACAAACTCTTACAGCATCGATCATGATCTATCGCTTCTATATGTCGGGGAAATTAAGAAGTCTTACATTCTGGCCCGGCGACGAATATGAAATTATTACACCGATTGGTCCGGTTCTTGCGCGCACAGGCGTATCCTTCTATGAAAACGGGTCGGTCCAGAGCATTGAACCAGCACACCCCACACGTATTCCCAGCGAAAACGATATCCGTTTCGCCTATGATATGGACGCTCCGGGACTTCACGGCGACTGCAATTCCCTGCGCTTCGCGCCGGATGGAACCGTGATTTCCTATGTTGAGGAGGGAATCAGCACAATGCCGATGATGAGTCTGTGCGGCGACTGCAGTACCTGTGAATCCGGGTGTGTTAAAAAGCGGGCGTGATGCACACAATCGAAAATGGCCGGATCATAGAACAGGAATCAGGAGGGATCCAATATGGAAAAGAAAATCGCCGTACTGTCAGATGCAGCAGGTACGCCTGCCACACTGACGCTGGCAGAATCCGTTATTGTTTATATAAGGGGAGAAAAAGAATGGCAGGAAATCTCAAAATTCTCATGCATACCTTTTGCAGCGGATACACCGCACGATCTTCTACTTCTCGGCGAAGCAATCTCTGATGAACTCGGTGATGTGATAGTTATTCTGGGATCCGACATATCCGGAGCTTCCTACTGGGCACTTAACCGGGTTGGTTTTCTGCTCTGCGAGTCGGAAGGAATCAGCGACGGATTTCTTGATGAACTTTTCGGAGAACTTGACGCAGATGAGGCTGTGATGATCATTGAAAAATCAAAAGCCGGCAGTGACCCTGCATGCAGCGAAGCGCAAAAAAACCTTGTGAGTCCTCGGGCAAGTGCTCAGCCGGGTCACTATTTTATCAATTTGAAGGAGGTGCAGCAGTGCAACCCGCTGTTGTCCACCAAAAAGATCCTTCGCCCTTTTCTAAAAGGGACACTGTTTCTGGAACTCGTTATACTCTGCGGCCATGTACCGCCGTGGCTTGAGACAGATCTGCCGAAATGGGGGCTTGCCATGACCGTCAAAAAAACGGATACTGATTCCTGTACGGTGACGATTGCACATAAAAAGTGTGAGGCGTGAGCGGACCGATCATTTCTGAAAACCTGATTTGCCGGGTTTTTGCTATTAGAATAATGAGCTGCAAATTGAATGGGGAAACTATGACCGATTTACTCGCTTTGCTTCATATTAACTTATGGCAGGGTGTTATCATTCTTATAGCAGCACTGCTGATTGGAATCGGAAAAACGGGAATAAGTGCTGCGGTACTTCTCGCAATCCCACTGTTGGCAACGGAATTCGGAGCCAAAGAATCAACTGGAATCATGCTCGTCATATTCATTCTCGGCGATCTGCTTGCAGTCAAAGCATACCGTGAATTTGTCAACAGGAAGGAAATCCTTCAGCTGCTGCCGTCTTCCNTTGCGGGAATCATTATAGGTGCATTTCTGGGCAACNTAATAGATGCCCGTACATTCAAAATTGTGATTGCTTCGATTATTCTCGTNTGTGTCGGAGCCATGCTTTTCCTCGGGAGAAAAAGCAAAGACGGAAAAGAAGTAAGCGTTCCGCATTCTATATGGTTTGTTATTTTTATCGGTGTGCTGTGCGGATTTACAACCATGATCGGGAACGCAGCAGGTCCGATATTTGCGATATATTTGTTGGCAATGGGATTTGAGAAAAAATACTATCTCGGGACAACGGCGTGGTTCTTTTTCGCTATTAACCTGATCAAGCTTCCGATACAAATATTTGCATGGCATAACATTTCGCTCGGGACGCTCGGCATAGCACTTCTTGCATTGCCGGTACTGTATCTGGGAAGTGTCATCGGCATTCGAATCGTCAAGGTTATGAACGAAAAAACATTCCGGTATGTTATTGTCATTATGACTGTCGCAGCAGCGATAATGACTTCTTTTCTAGCGAATGCATACGATTTCAAGGGGGATTTGACTATGCAAAAACTCATTGATGGACTTGTGAAATTCAGGAAGGGTGACTTCGAAGCGCACCGGGATCTGTTTAGGGGCAAAGAGAGGGCGGCACATGCTGATTAAGAACGGAAATGTCCTTACAGAGACATGGCAGTTCGAGCAGTTGGATCTGCGGATAACCGGGGATGCCATTGAAAAAATAGCACCGGCCGGCAGTATGGAGGCCGAATGCGATCTGCGGCAGGAGCCCGAGTTTGATGCACAAGGACTTTATGTGGTGCCGGGTCTTGTCGATATCCACATTCATGGATGTGCCGGATACGATTTCTGCGATGCAAGGGAAGACTCGGTCAGGGGTATGTCACGGTACCTCATCAAGAAGGGGGTAACCTCTTTTGTGGCGGCATCAATGGCTTATGATGAGGAACGCCTGAACAATGTTTTTGAAGTCGGCCGAAAAATGGTGGAATCCGGGATTCCCGGAGGCGCACAGTTACGCGGAATACATATGGAAGGGCCCTTCCTGTCCAAAGCAAAAAAAGGCGCACAGCCTGAGAAATATATTATTGAACCGGATATTGCCATGTTCGATCGGCTGAACAGCGTGTCGGGAGGCACGATCCGACTGGTTGACGTAGCCCCCGAGCTTCCCCGTGCCAAGGAATTTATCCGCTATGCATCAACGATCACGACTGTGTCGATCGCCCACACTACAGCTGATTACTCCACGGCGATGGAGGCATTCGGAAACGGCGCAACCCATGTCACGCATCTATTCAACGCAATGCCGACTTTTTCCCACAGGTATCCGGGTGTTGCCGGTGCTGCCAGTGATGCAGGGGCCGATGTCGAAGTAATCTGCGACGGAATTCATCTGCACCCCGCTGTAATCCGGTCGATATTCAAGTGGTTCGGGGATGACAAAGTCATTCTGATAAGCGATGCAATGATGGCCTGCGGACTTCCGGATGGAAAATACGAACTCGGCGGACAGGCAGTTAACGTCTTCGCAGGTAAAGTGACCCTTTTCGACGGAACCATTGCAGGCTCGGCAACGGATCTGTATACGTGCATGAAGCGCGCAGTCGAATTCGGAATTACTCTTGAGAGCGCCGTCAGGGCAGCTTCCTTTAATCCGGCCGGAAGTGCCGGCCTTGATCAGAAAATAGGAAGCATAGCCTCCGGTAAAAGAGCCGACCTGTTGCTTCTTGATAAGAATCTCTCGATTGTGCAGGTTATCTGCGGCGGACAATTTGAATTTTAGTCAGGCCTGATCTTTTTCGCCAGGATACCACAGGCCCCAGATGTGCCTGATCTTATCCATTAGTTCCATGATGAGGATTGTTTCTGCATGCGGCATATCGGCACATTCCAATTCGCCGGCATTGATGGCGTCTGCCGCTGCCTGTACTTCATACTCGTATCCCGTAATCTGTGCAGGGCGGTTAATCTGTTCTGTCAGCTCATGCTCTGCATTATAAATCTTAAGCGATTCGAAATTGTTGATATTATCAACAATGGCATACCCTGTGTCGCCGTAAAGGATGCCCATACGGTCTGTCGGTCCGAGCACGCTGCTGAACAGGGATGATATACGGCCGTCCGAATATGTCAGTGTTGTAGTGCTCTTCAAATCGACACCGCGATCGTTCATAACAGCAGTCGTTGTTATTTCTTTTACATCATTACCCATTATGAGCGATGCAAACGACAAAGTATAAATGCCGACATCCAAAAGTGCTCCGCCGGCAAGGTCAGGATTCTGGATTCGCTCGATATGACCGATAGGGTAACCGAGATTACAGGTGAGCGAGTGGATTTTTCCGATTTTTTCACTTTTTACAAAATCAAGAAGCGTCTTGGCCATGGGCATGTAGCGGGGCCATATTGCTTCAGTAAGGAGAAGCTTCTTCTCTTTTGCAAGTGCAGTAATGCTTCTTGCCTCACGGGCTGTTACGGTAAATGATTTCTCGCACAGGACGTGCTTTCCTGCCTCGAGGCATTGCCGGACATTCGCGGCATGAAGGGAATGAGGGGTTGCTATGTAAACCAGATCAACTTTGGGGTCGCTGAGCATCTCCTCGTATGATCCATATGCTTTTTCAAATCCGTATTTGCGTGCAATACTTTGAGCACGGCCCATGTCCCTGGAGGCAACGGCATATGCAGTAACCGTGTCCATTTTCTGTACCGTTGTACCCATCATGTTCGCTATACTTCCTGCACCCAGAATTGCTATATTAATTTTTTTCATAATATTTCCTTCCTTTTTCAAGCAGCTGCAGCCATAAGATTATTGATCATGTAAATTATACCAGTGTCAAGCGTATCAGACCAGTCTGCCTTGATCATTGCAAGGGCAGGCATATTGTCGAATACATCGACGGTGAAGAAATTTCATTGTAAACTGAAAGGAAAAATACAAGGAGTCTTATATGAAAATTGGAACGATTGGAACCGGCGTCATTGTAGAGACTTTTTTGAACGCATTGCAGGAAGCGCAAAATGTTGTGTGTACTGCGGTTTACTCCAGAAAAGAAGAGACGGCCAGGAAATTTGCAGATAAATTTCAAATCAGACAAATATACACGGACTATCAGAGAATGCTGGCAGATGATAATGTGGATTCTATTTATATAGCGTCCCCGAACAGTCTGCATTATGACTATGCTTTACGGGCACTTCAAAAAGGGAAGAATGTTATCTGTGAGAAGCCGTTTACATCAACAGTTGAAGAAACCGTAACGTTGATTGAACTGGCCAAACAAAAGAACTTGTTTCTTTTCGAGGCAATTACTACCATACATTTTCCGAATTACATAAAAATCAAAGAGCTGCTGCCTTCACTTGGGGATTTGAAAATCGTGCAGTGCAATTACTCCCAATATTCAAGCCGGTATGACAAATTAATGGCAGGGGAAGTTACCAATGTATTTGATCCGGCTTTTTCCGGAGGATCACTGATGGATATAAATATCTACAATCTGCATTTTGTTATCGGTCTATTCGGAGAACCGAAGCACGTAACATACATGGCAAACATGGCTCATAACGGAATTGATACTTCAGGAATTGTTCTTTTGAAATATGATGGATTCGTATGTGAATGTGTCGGTGCGAAGGATTCCTACAGTCCGAGTGCGGCCGTAATTCAGGGAACGAAAGGATACATTAAGATTCAAAGCCCTCCGCATGAATGCCGCTCTTTCGAAGTTGGCATCGGAGATACTGTCGAGACACATAATGAACAGCAGATATCCAACAGGATGGCATACGAGGTCATCGCTTTCGAAAAAATATACAGCCACGGGGATTTTCAAAAATGTCATGAATTACTGGATCATTCCCTGCGCGTGATTAAAGCTGCAGTACTTGCAAGGCAGGATGCAGAAATTGTATTTCCGGCAGATCATCCGTAAGCTCACAAGTATATGTCGCCCAATGAATACCGCAATTCCATTCATGAGTAAAACCTGAGAACTGCGCAATACATACGTCTGACCGACTTTCTTTACTGTGCCGCAATTGCAAGGGCAGGCAAACCGCAAAAAACCCGGCAAATTTCCGCATGAATATTGCATTTTTTCGTTCGCATCTGTTGACATGCCTGTATAAACAAACGAAGATGATATGGAAACCCTGCATTTGCTTTTTTGCACAAATTTTGCGCGTTTTATCCGTGGAATTTTGTATGTATTCAAGTGATTGCTGAGATGAACAATGAATGTGAAGGAAGGAAAAAGCGAATGAACATGTGGGATATTCTCGGAATTGAGAAAACAAAAGACAGTACTGCCATAAAGAGCGCGTTTACGAAACTGCGGGGCGTCGTTTCCGCGCAAGACTCCAAAAGACTGTCTGCCGCCTATGAATTTGCATTAAGGCATGCCAAAATCAAAGCAAGCACGGATTCCTTTAAGGAAGAAATGCTTCTTGAAATGGCATTTTCCCGTTACTGGAAGGCGAAAGAAGAAAATACTTCGCCTGATCAGAACGGAGCCGGGGAGAAAGTCGACGGAAGGATAACTTCATATATTACAGAGGCCAGGCCGCGGGGAACAACACTTTATGATGACTATTTAGGGCTGCTGCAAAGGACGTATGATAATTTTTTCACAAGAAGAGAGCTTGTCAGTTGGGAAAGCCTGATTCTGCAAAACGCTTTCTGGAATAGTCACAAAAAAGAACTTGAACCAATCATACAGGATTTTTTACTGCTTCACCGGAGTCTTCCTTCCGATGTCTGGGATTTGTTTAATAAAGAGTATAACTGGGTTGACAGAATCGACGAATTAAGAGAATCATATCTTCCCTTTGCCAGATGCGTACTGATCGAAACATGCCCGCTTTGGAAGCTCGATTACAAGTTCATCAACAAGGACGCAGTTTATGATTATGAAAGTTATATCAAATTCCGTAGATTGACCAGGGAAGCAGCTCTTGAGAATGACGTAGACGGAGTAAGGGAATATTTTGATAAGGCTATAGATATTTATACCAACGATCCGAGGCTTTATGAAATCGTCGCGGTCTTTTATTCCAGTCAGCAGGCTTTCAATAAATACGGAGAATTTGGTCCTGAGTTTCTGCATGCACTCAATAAGCTTATTAAGATTCATTTCGATGACGACAAGTACCTCCGGGAGCGTGCAGAGTATTTCAAAAGATGTGAATACTTTGAGGAATCAAGGGATGACTATGAGCAGGCGATGAAGATCAGCCCCGAGGAGCTGCGGCTTCCATATGAGATAGCGGATACTTTTATGCTGCAGAATGAACCGGGTAAAGCCAAGCCGTATCTCAAATACATAAAGAAAATCTATCAAAAAACGCAGTCAAGCCTTGAAAAGCAAATGAGTACTACAAATGACCGCGAAAAAATTTCGGGAAGAATCAATTCGAATGACGCTGTCCTGGGAGAGGTATTTGCACACTTGAAATAATAATTGCATCCTGATCCACTGGTTTTATACTGAGGAGTATGTACCTGAATGGGGCTGTCTCAAAAGGCTTTTTAAAAAGCTGATTGAGGCAGCCTCGTCTTATATGGTTTTTAACACAATAAAGGAAATGCGGTATAATCAGTACTGTCGTTGCTGCATAGCTTGGTTTTCAGCATTAAAGCAGTACGGAGGATATTTCCTTTGTTTTTAGGATAATATAAATATTTTCTACAGATGAAAAATCCCCAAACCATTGACATTAGTAATTTTTCCTCGTACTATCCACTCTGTGTGTTTATAATTTAGTTACAAAGCATGCGCATAATTTAACTACAGAAAGGTTGTGATGTTAGGGTTGGAGAAAAAGCTGACATTATACGGCTTTAACAACCTCACAAAAACACTTAGCTTCAACATCTATGATGTTTGCTATGC
>JGI24132J36420_10001649_pt1 | contig 10091 bp, 11 predicted proteins | sample BarGraNGADG00212_3_FD_36420 | JGI IMG/M metagenome (IMG submission 36420) | reverse complement strand
GCGCTGAGGCCGGCGATCCCCCCGCCGATCACCAACGCCCGCCTGGTGAGCGGCAGGCTCAGCGGGTCCAGGGCCTCGTTGCGCTTGACCTTCTCGACCATGGATTGGATAGTGCGCAGCGCCTTCTGGGTGGCCTCTTCCGGGTCACGGGTGTGGACCCACGAACATTGTTCGCGGATGTTGGCGCACTCCAGCAGGTACGGGTTAAGCCCCGCCGCCGCGGCGGCGCGCCGGAAGGTCACCTCGTGCATGGCCGGCGAGCAGGCGGCCACCACCACGCCGTCCAGGTTGTGCTCTCGGATGGCCGCACGGATGATATTCTGGCCAGGATCGGAGCAGGTGTATTTGTAGGTCGTGGCAAAGGCCACACCCGGGTAAGCGCGCAGCGCTTCGGCCACCCGCTCTACGTCGACCGTGCCTGCGATGTTGATGCCACAATGGCAGATGAACACGCCGATCTTACGCATCACACCACCCGGTTGCGAAACAGCCCCAGGACCTTGGCCGCCGCCGCGCTGGCCTGGGCGACGGTTTCGGGAATGTCCTTGGGGCCGGCGGCCGCGCCGGCGACGTAGATGCCGGGCACCGCCGTGTTGACCGGCTGGAGCTCGCCGTCGGGAGGGGCGCAGAAACCCTCACTACCAGGAGCCAGCCCCAACAGGCGCTGAGCTTCGTCACTGCCGGCGGCGGGCAGAGCGGCCAACGCGAGCACGACCAGGTCGGCGGCAATCTCGACTTTGCGCCCGGAGAGCGTGTCGCTGCCCCAAACCATCACCCGGTCATCGTCACGGTAGATCTTGCTCACTTTGCCGCGCAGATAGACCACGCCTTCGTCCTGCTGCGCGCGGTTGATGAACTCCTCATAGCCCTTGCCGCCTGCGCGCACGTCGATATAAAAGACATAGGGCTGGCCGTCGTGAACGCGGTGTTTGTAGAGGATGGCCTGCTTGGCGGTATACATGCAGCAAATCTTGGAGCAGTAGGCCACGCCGTGCTCTGGGTCGCGACTGCCGCTACACTGCACGAACACCACCTGTTTGGGCTCCTTGCCGTCCGAAGGACGGCGCACTTTGCCGGCGGTCGGGCCGGAAGCGGCCAGCAGACGCTCGAAGGCCAGGGCGTCGATGACGTCCGGTACGTGGCCGCCGCCGTACTCGGGCAGGCGGGCCGGGGGCATCAGGTCGTAGCCGGTCGCCAGGACCAGCGCGCCGACATTCTCCTCGACGAGGGTGTCGGTCTGTTCGAAGTGGATGGCGTTGGTCGGGCAGAATTTCAGGCAGGCGCCGCACTTGGGTTTCTCGTGCGCGGCCAGGCTCCTCAGCCGCACGCAGACGGCCGGGTTGACGACCGGTTTATTGGGCACGGCCTGCGGGCTGAGGATGTAGATGGCTTTGCGCAGGCCCAGGCCGCGGTCAAATTCGGCGGGGGCCTTCCAGGGGCACTTCTCCTGGCAGACGCCGCAACCCGTGCAGACGTCCCAATCCACGTAGGCGGCCCGGCGGCGAATGGTGGCGGTGAAGTCGCCGGCCGCACCGCGCAGCGACTCCAACGTGCTGTAGGTATACAGCCGGATACGCTCGTGGTGGCCCACCTCGACGGTGCGCGGCGTCATGATGCACTGCGAGCAATCGAGAGTCGGGAAGGTCTCGCTGAGCTGCGCCATGTGCCCGCCAATGGACGGCTGGCGCTCCACAAGCGCGACGTCATAGCCGCTGTTGGCGATGTCCAAAGCGGCCTGGATACCGGCAATCCCGGCGCCGAGAACGAGCGCGCGGGTGATCACCTCGCCTGAACCTCAATGACCTTTATGACCATCTCCTACCTCCTGGCCCGCTGGCTACGCGGCGGACCTACACCCGGCAAACAAGGGCGCCGGATCGACGGCATGGCCCTCCAACCCCCAGGCTGCGGACGGCAGATTGAGGGCGGCGGCCAGGAACTGCGTGAAATAGAGAACCGGCAGGCGCCCGGCCGAGCGCGCCCGGGCGGCGGCTCGATCGAGGTTGTACTGGCACAATGGGCAGGCGGTGACAATGGCCTGCGCGCCGGCGTTCGCGGCCTGTTCCAGGATGCGGCCGCTGAGCGCGGCCGGCAGGTCGGGCTTGCTGATCGCCAGGTAGCTGCCGCAACATTCGGTCTGGAAGGGGAATTCCACCGGTTCAGCGCCGGCCGCGCGCAGAAAGTCGGCCAGGATGGTGGGCGCGTCGGCATCGTCCAGACCGATCTCGCTTTGTGGGCGCAAAAGCAGACAGCCGTAGTAGGGCGCGACGCGCAGCCCCTGCACGCGGCTCAGGCCGGGGGAGGGGCTTCCGGCGCCGGGATCGTCGACGGAGCGACCGTCGTCCGCCGAGCGGCCCTCGTTAGCGGCGATCACCCGCCGGCGCAGGTTNTCCCAGCCCAGCTCGTCGCGCAGCATCTCCAGGAAATGCAGCACCTGCACCCGNCCGCGGTAGGCCGGGACATCGCCGGGAGCCCTGTCNGGACCGGCGACGCTCTCGCCGCCTGATGTCGGGGCGCCGGGCGCCACGCCGGGGGCCACGCCGCCGGGGGCCAGGCCGCCGGTGACGAACCAGTTGATGCGCTCGAGCATCTCGGGCCGGCGGCGCAGGGTGACGGCAGTGCGCTTAAGGACGTTGTAGCAAACGGCGCACAGGGTGGCCAGGCGGTCGCCCTGTTGCTCGGCCTGGATGAGGATGCGCGCCGGGGCGAGCAAGGCCATGGCGTTGTCGGTGGCCAACGGGAAGGTGGCGCCGCAGCACTGCCAGTCCGCCAACTCGACCAGGGGCAGGCCCAGGGCCGCGGCCACCGCGCGGCCGGAGACGTCAAAGCCAATGGCCTTGGTCGACAGGGTACAGCCCGGGAAATATGGGGTAGACATGGCGCCTCGTCGCTAAAGATTGTATTTCCTGAACCCACCGATAATCGCCATCTGCGGCAGATCTGCGACCAGCTCGTCGCTCAGGGCGGCCACGTCAACGGGCTGTATGCCGCGCTGCATCGCGATCGTGCGCAGCGCCTCCATCACACGTGCCAGGTCGACCCCCTTGGGGCAGCGCGCGGCGCAGGTAAGACAGGAGGCACAGATCCAGATGGACTGTGCCTCCAAAACATCTTCCATACCCAGTTGCGCCAGGCGAATCACGGCGCTCGGCAGCAAATCGAATGCCTCAGCCACCGGGCAACCCGAGCTGCACTTCCCGCATTGGTTGCAGGCGAGCAACTTCTGCCCGCTGATCGTCTCGACTTCCTGGACGAATGGGCCCGTTACCGATTCAATTGTGATCCGAGTCCGCATTCTGGCTCCATTGGACAAAACGACGAACACCAGTTCGCCTACGAAATCAGCTCCGCAAGTTTGTGCCCCGAGGCTTCGGCGATGCGCTCGTGCAGGCTCTCGCCATGCGCGTCCATCGTTACCACGGCCGGGAAGCCGGCGACGCGGATGACCCAGAAGGCCTCCGGCACGCCGAACTCGTCTTTCTTGTAGACGGNGAGGACTTCCTGGACCGAGCTGGCGATCAGCGTCGCCGCCCCGCCGATGGCATGCAGGTAAACGGCGCCGTAGCGCCGGCAGGCATCCAGGGTCTTGGGTCCCATGCCGCCCTTGCCGATAACAGCCCGCAGACCAAAATGAGCGATCACCTCGGCCTCGTAAGGCTCCTCACGGATGCTGGTCGTCGGTCCCGCGGCCACGAAATGCCACTGCCCGGCCGCATCGCGGCTCACCACCGGACCGCAGTGGTAGACGGCGCCTCCCCGCCAGAGCTTCTGCAGCTCGGCGTGCAGCGCCTCTTCGGCGGGCGGCACCGCAGCGGAACGGACGAAGTTATCCATAATGTACTTATGGGCCGCATCGCGCGCCGTCACGATCGTGCCGTACAGCCGCACCGAGTCCCCCACCTTCAGCGCCCGGATCGCCTCTTCGCCGATCGGGATGTTCAAGTCAACCGCAGCCATAGCGAAAGCTCCTTGTGGCCGTCCGGCCGAACCGTTAGCCGATGCTCGCCTGGCCGTCCCGGTATTCCAGCGTGCGCCGGCGGTCGGCCCAGCACATGTATGATACCGTGACGAAGAAACAGGCCGGCAGCCGGTCCAGCGAGTCAATCTTGACGCCGAACACCGTCGTCTGGCCGCCGAACCCCATCGGCCCGATGCCCAATGCGTTGGCTTCCTGCGCCAGGCGCTTCTCCAGAGCGGCCAGGCGCGGGTTCGGGCTTTCGTCGGCCAGCGGGCGAAAGAACTGTTCCTTGGATTTGAAGTAGCTCGTGCCCCGGTCGCCGCCCACTGCCACGCCCAGCAACCCCGGCGCACAGCCCAAGCCCTGCGCCTGCTGCACCGCGTCCAGCACGACGCGGCGCACCCCTTCCAGGTCACGGTCGGCCTGCAAACGCGTATCGGGCAGGCTGTATTGGGCGCCGACGTTCTCGCAGCCGCCGCCCTTCAACATCAGCTCAACCTTGAGATAATCCTCTTCCCAGTCCAGAAAGTGAAAGGTGGGGAAATCAGTGCCCAGGTTATTGCCCGGGTTCTTGCCCGTCAGCGAGTCGACGGAATTGGGACGCAGGTAGGATTTGGCGGTGGCTTCGGCGACTGCCCGGCGCAGCTGCTCGCGCAGCTCGCGGGCCGGCCAACCGTCGGGATAGTAGATGTAGAAGATGGGGGTGCCGGTATCCTGGCAGATGGGGCTCGAACCCTGCCGGGAAAGCCGAACGTTCTCCAAAATGGTGTCGAGGGCATCTTGCGCCGCCGAACCGGGCGCCTCTTGCTCGCGGGCCTGGCGCAGCGCGTTTTCTACGTCCAAGGGCAGATCAGTCGAAGTGCGGCGGATCAGCTCGACAAAATGCGGAACCAGGTTATCCATACCGTTGCCTCCTGCACGCCATTGGGCCGCTCCAGACGGTATCCATAGACACAGTATATATCACACAGCACACACCAAACCATGACAAAGGTCATCTTAGATGACCCAGGATTAGGGTAGAGCTGATGTTACCTGTTTAGATTCGGCCCTCTCGTAACATGGTGACCGTTTTGGCGATGCGTCGCTCCCGGGTCTCGGCCGTCTTGGCTTCCTCGATCGGGATCAGGAGCCGCCGCTTATTGCTATGGGACAAGCCGTCGAAGAACCGCCTGGCGTCCGCGTCACGGTCGAGGGCGTCCGCGAAGTCGGGCGGCAAGGACACCTCGCGCGGCTCGGTGTCGAGTTCGATGTCAACATCCACCTCGTCGCCGGCGACGACACCTGCGTTCTCGCGCACCTCTGCGCTGACCGGGAGCATGAAGTCCCCGCCCATCGATGCCACGGAGTTGCGATAGGTGTAGCTTTCGATCGTGACGCGGACCGCCGGCCGCTTGCTCGGCCCGAGGCTCGCAACGACCTCATCCGGAACTCGGATACCTGTGGCGGTCTTGCCGCCGAGCAGGATTTTGCCACGAAATCTCATATATCCTTCTTCGACAATCCTCCAGTGCTCATCTGAACATAACCTCCTTCACGTGCGCTCTGGCAGGGGCGCGTCGAGGAACGACACGACGATCGGCAGCAGCCGATCGGTGCGGGCCAGAATGTTCATGTGCGTCGTGCCGGGAAGCACGGCGAGCTGGGAATTCGCGAGCCCGCCCATCGCGCCGTCTGCCTTGCCGCCGCCCAGCAGTCCAAACATCTCCAGCGCGTGCGCAGGGCGAATGCTGTCGGCATCCCCGACCACGATCAGTGTGGGCGCTTTGATCGCGGCTACGGCCGTCGACCAGTCATACTCCTCCCTGAGCAGCTGACCCAGCCTGGCGACCAGCACCGGCCAATCTTCCGGCTTCGGCGCGACGTTGGCGTAGAACTGGTGCATCGGGGACCCCACCATGGCCTCGGCAGCCTTGGCATTCATCGACGCCATGCCCGCGCGGACCTCGGGGTACCATCCATCACTCTTGCAGGTAGTCGAGATGAGCACCAGCTTGCGCACCACTTCCGGGTGCCGGATGGCAGTCTGCTCCGCGACGCCGCCGCCCAGCGAATACCCCAAGATGTCGCTATTCGCGAGCCCGAGGTGCCCCATCAGGGCGGCGATGTCGTCCGCCATCTGCTCGTAGCTCAACGGGCGATCGATATTGGCCGTGTGCCCATGAGCCTCCAGCTCGACTGCGATGACCTGCCGGGTCTCCGCCAGGGCCGGCAGAAGCGGCCCGAACATGTCAATTGTGCCCAGGCCGCCGTGAAGCAGAACCAGCGGTCTGCCGGCGCCGTGAATCTCGTAATACATCTCGAGGCCTTTTGCCGAAGCGTATCCGGTTTGAGCGCGAGTGTTTGCCATCTGGATTCCTTTCAGTTTATTTCTCTGGGGTGATTATAGCACAGATGTGCGTTTAATTAAACAACAAATCTGATACAATTTCATATTGAGTGGGGGGCTTTGTAGTAGGCGCGAAAGTAGAGTCAATTGGGCCATCTTGGGCAGCGGCGTCGCGTATATCTGGTTGACTCGCCGGCGCGTTGGAGGGGTTGGGGAGCAGGGCGGTAAGAATGATTAGTCTGCTAAAGACGGCGCAATATACGCGGCTAACTCGCCGGCCCCGGCTGCGGCGCGGGGCGGCGGAGGGGGAGACAGCCGGCCGCCGCGGCGATGATGCGGGCCGCGCTCTCGACGTCCCAATAGCCGCTATTGAGCCACAAGTGGTAGAGCAACTGGTGCGCCCAGTCGATATTGTAGAAGCGGCGCAGATAATCGGCCGCGGCCCCGTCCCTTTCGGCGATGCGGGCGCGCGCGGCTGGCTCGCTCAAGTGCTCCTGCTCTTGAACGCGGCGGATGCGCACGTCAAGCGGTGAGCCTGCGACTGCGGTCGGCGCCTGCAGAACCGATCTGGCGGCTTCGCGGTCAGGCTGGTATACTAGGAATCGCGTGTTTGGCGCGAACGAATTGAGCAGGCAAGGCAAAGGAGTTAACCACATGGAAACGGCCGAGTACATCCGGCAGGTTGAGGAGACACGCCCGGAGCGCATCCGTTGGTGGCAGGAAGCGCGCTTTGGAATGTTCGTACACTGGGGCCTCTACTCGCAGCTCGGGCGGCACGAGTGGGTCATGAACCGGGAGCGCATCCCGCTGGCCGACTATGAGCCGCTGGCGGATAGCTGGCAGCCCATCGAGCGCCCGGCGCGCGAATGGGCCAGGCTGGCCCGGCAGGCCGGCATGAANTACATGGTGATGACAACCAAGCACCACGAGGGCTTCTGCCTGTGGGACACGCAGCAGACGGANTACAACGCCGTCAAGCGCGGACCCAGGCGTGACCTGGTGCGNGAGTACGTCGAAGCCTGCCACGAGTTTGGCCTGAAAGTCGGCTTCTACTATTCGCTCATGGACTGGCACCACCCGGACGGCGCACGCTGCGCGCTGGACGGGGCCGCCCACCGGCGCTTTATGGACTTCACCGACGGCTGCGTGCAGGAGCTGATGACCAATTACGGCAAGATCGACGTCCTCTGGTATGACGTGTCCTGGCCGCTGACTTCGCCGGAGCTGTGGGAGAGCGCCCGCCGCAACGCGCTGGTGCGCGAGCTGCAGCCGGGCATCCTGATCAACAACCGCTCCCAACTGGACGAAGATTTCGGCACGCCGGAGGAGCAGGTGACCGCCGAACGGGCAGGGCGCAACTGGGAAGCCTGCATGACCTTTAACGGCTCGTGGGGCTACATGCCCAGTGCGGTCGATTGGCACTCGACGCGGGCGGTCGTCTTTATGCTGCGCACGGCAACGGCCGGGCAGGGCAATCTGCTGCTGAACATCGGCCCCCGACCGGACGGCAGCGTGCCGGAGCAAGCCTACGAGCGGCTTCTGCCACTCGGCGAGTGGTTGGCCGGCAACGGCGAAGCCGTCTACGGCCAGGTCGAGCGCGCCGACGGGCGCATGGACTGGATGCCCTGCGGCTACTGGTCGATCAAGGGCAATGACGCCTATTTCTGGGCCGACAAATGGCCGGGCAAAGAACTGACCATCGGTGGGCTGCAGATCGACGTCAAGCGGGCCAGTTTGCTGGCCACGGGCGATGGGATCGCCGAAGAGATCACCTTCGAACAGGTCCCCGACCGCCTGATCCTCAAGGGCTTAAGCGAAGAGAATCCGGACCGGCTGGCGGGGGTGGCGGTGATCAAGCTGGAATGCGCCTCCGCGCCACGCCAGGTGCTCGGCGCCGGCTGCGTCGTGCTTTGATCCGATCGGCTCCGGCTCAGGCAGAATAGCCGCTGATGGGAGTGTGATGGCAGAGATCCGGCTGAACGATGTGACGCGCACCTTCAGCAAAGCCAGCGCCCTGGAGCGAGCGACGCCACGCGCCCGGGGCCTGGCAGGCGAGCAACAGGACCGTGCTTTTGCCGAGCGGGCGGCAGTGCAGGGCCAACGCGAGGCGAGCGGGCAAGCCGGCCACGGCGACATCCTCGCGTTGGACCACGTCAACCTGACCATCCCGGATGGCCAGACCTGCGCAATCGTCGGACCATCGGGCTGCGGCAAGAGCACGCTCCTGCGCGTGGTGGCGGGGCTGGACAACGAGTACACGGGCACGGTCTACTATGACACGCAGGACATGCGTGACGTGCCGGCCAAGGACCGTTACATCGGCATGGTCTTCCAGAGTTACGCGCTCTACCCGCATTTTCGCGGGCAAGGTAACCTGAGTTTCTTCTTCCGGGTACACAAAGCGCCGGACGCGGAGGCCGCCGAGCGAATCCGCGCGACCTCCGAGCTGATGGGCTTCGGCTTCGAGCTGTTGCTCGACCGCAAGCCGGGCACGCTCTCCGGTGGGCAGCAGCAGCGCCTGGCCATCGCACGCGCCCTGGTCCGTAACCCCCGCCTGTTCCTCTTCGATGAACCGCTCTCCAACCTCGACGCCAAGCTGCGCCAACAGACCCGGATCGAGATCAAGCGCCTGCTGCGCCGCTTTCAGATCACTGCGCTCTACGTCACGCACGATCAGGACGAGGCTATCGCCCTGGGCGACCGGATCGCGATCATGCGCGATGGCCGGGTCGAGCAGGTGGGCGTTTACGGCGAACTGCTGGAGGAGCCGGCCAACGTCTTCGTCGCCGGGTTCCTGGGCCGGCACCCGATGAACCTGGCCGGCGGGACGCTGAACGAGGATGGGACCCTGCAGGCGGGCGGTGCGGCCCTGACGCTCCCGGCAGGGCTGCGTGCCCGCTTCGGCGCCGGGCGGGCGCTGAGCATCGGCGTCCGGCCAGAACACGGACGCCTGGCGCCGGCGCCCGGCGCGGGCAAGGTAGCGCCCTGGGGCAGCGAGGAGCTTCACGTGCGCGGCGAGGTGGAGATGGTGGAGCCGGATTTCGCCCGCCAGACCCAGATGATCTTTCTGCGCAGCGGAGAACTCACCTGGCGCGTGCTGGCCGCCAGGGACCAGGGCGTAAGGGTAGGGGAGACGGTAGACGTGCTGTTCCCGGCCGAGCGCCTGTACCTGTTCGATGGCAAGAGCGGCGAGCACATCCGCTAACGCAGGCCAACGCAGACTAAGGCAGGCGTCTACAGGGTGAAGTAGAAAGTCGCCCCTTCACCGGGCCTGGCATCCGCCCAGACGTGACCACCTTGGCGGTGGATGATGCGCTGCACGATGGCAAGGCCGGCGTCCGTCCCCTCGTAGTCCTCGGCGCGGTGCAGGCGTTGGAAAACGCCGAACCACTTGGCCGCATATTGCATGTCGAAACCCACGCCGTTGTCCTTCACGTAGTAGACGGTCTGCCCGTCTTTCTCCAGGCTGCCGATATCGAGGCGCGCATGCTCGCAGCGGCGAGTGAATTTCAAGGCATTGGAGAGCAGGTTGACTTACACCTGCTTGAGGAGCGGGTCGCCCTGACAAGGAGGCAGGTCGCCCACTACGATCTCCACCTCACGGCCTTCGCGCTCGTGGGCCAGTTCGGCCCGCGCCGCCGCCTGGCTGAGCAACTCGGCGCGTTCCGCCTCGGCGCGCTTCTGCTCGGTAACATCCAGGTTGACTTCCAGGATCGATTCGGGCCGGCCCTGCGCGTCGCGTTGGAGCGCCCAGCGGCTCGGCAGGATGGTCTCACGGCCATCGCGGGTGAGGTGGACGAGTTC
>JGI24132J36420_10001646_pt1 | contig 10094 bp, 10 predicted proteins | sample BarGraNGADG00212_3_FD_36420 | JGI IMG/M metagenome (IMG submission 36420) | reverse complement strand
CTCAGGCTGGGCGAGCGGCCGACGCTCCAACGCGTCGTGCTCGTCGATGTCCTCGTCGTCCTCGTCGGCGCCGTGGCCGGCACGCTGCTGGCACGGCGTCTCAGCGGCGCGAGCCCGTGGCTGCTTATCGCCCTGTTCTTCAGCGTCGGCTCTCTCGTGCTGNTGCTCGCCGACTACCTCGTNCTGCGCTCGGCGTTCAGCTCCCTCGAGCAACTGAGGCGGGCGATGGCCGCGACGCACATGGGCGGGCACGGCCGGTCCGTGCCTCCCGACACCTCCGACCCCGACCTGCGCACGGTGTCGGACGCCCTCGCCGAGATGGTGGAGAGGATCGCCGGGGAATCACGCGCCTACTCCTCGATGATCTTCGAGTCGATCGAGGACGAGCGGCGCCGCATCGGACGCGAGCTGCATGATGAGACGAGCCAGTCGCTGGCCGCCGCGCTGCTCAACATCGANATGGCCCNGCGGGGTTTCGAGGGCTGCAGCCAGGAGGTCCAGGACCGCGTGGCCACCGCCCGCGCGCTGATCANGCACTGCCTCGCGCAGATCAAGCTCCTGGTCTACGATCTGCGGCCTTCGATGCTCGACGACTTCGGCCTTGCCCCGGCCCTGAGGTGGTACGTGAAGACGCACCTCGACCTGTCGGGGCTCACGGTAGAGACGGATCTCGAGGCCGCCGACCGCAGGCTTCCCGCCGAGGTGGAGACGGGGTTGTACAGGATCGCTCAGGAGTCGCTCTCCAACGTCGTGAAACACTCCGGCGCGACGCGCGCGACGCTGCGNCTCGAGACCAGGCCCGGGTATGCCGCGGTGNCGGTGGAGGACAACGGCGTCGGCTTTGACCGTGAAGACACGGCGGCCGACGCCGCAGACCGCTACGGCGTCGGCATGCTGTCCATGCGGGAGAGAACGGCGGCCTTGGGGGGGACGTTTCGTNTCGAGTCNGCCGTGGGCCGTGGCACGCGCATCTATGTCGTGATCCCGCTCGAAGAAGGGACGAGAGAGTGACAGACACAGCGGATCTCGGGAGCGAGGTCATCAAGGTCCTGCTCGTGGACGACCACAGGATCCTGAGGGAGGGCCTCCGCGCCCTACTCTCGGAGCAGGCCGGCGTGGTCGTTGTGGGGGATGCGAGCGACGGGGAAGAGGCGGTCGCGCTGGTCGCCGAGTCGCACCCGGACGTGGTGGTCATGGACATGGTGATGCCGCGCATGNGCGGGCTCGAGGCGACCACTCTCATCCGTAGACTCTACCCAGAGGTCCGGGTGCTCATCCTGAGCATGTACGACGACGACGAGTACGTGCAGCGCGTCATCCAGGCCGGCGCCTCGGGCTACGTGCTCAAGGGCGTGGCGGCGGACGATCTCGTGCGCGCCATCCGCGAGGTCCACCGCGGCTCCTCGTTCCTGCAGCCGACGATCGCCGCCAAGCTGATCGAAGACTACGTGCGCCGGGTGCGCGGCGACCAGCCGCCGGCGTCGGAAGCGCCGCGGGACGACGACGAGCCGCTCACGGTGCGCGAGCGGGAGGTCCTCGCGCTGATCGCGAGTGGCAACACCAACCAGCGGATCGCCGACCTGCTCGACCTGAGCAGAAAGACGGTCGAGAGCCACCGCACCAACATCATGAAGAAGCTCGAAGCCCACGACGTGACCGAGCTCGTCAGGTACGCCATCCGCACGGGTCTNATCCCGATCGACTAGGGCCGCGTCGTGCCCCCTGCCGGGGGTGCGGCGGCCGCGCTCNGGCGGTGTGCGGGANTTCGANTCACGTCGCCCTTTGGCCGTCCCGGAGCCGAGGCCGGCTGTGACAATTCGGGCNCGAGGCCACCACATTTTGTACAGATGGTGANAGGNCGGGGCGCCTCGGCCGTGGTAGCTTGTTCCTTGCGAGAGTAGTCGTGCGGGGTCTGGGGCCCGNATCGTGGAGATTTATGGTCGTCTTTGCTACACTTGTCACAAGGCGGCGGCGACCCCTCGACGTCTGGGCCTGAGCTGGCGTCCCAGGTCGGCTCGCCGACCGAAGGCTCACGCAGCAGTTTCTCGCGCTCCGACTCCCCGCGGGGACGGCGGATCGAGTATCAGCCAGGCAGTTGACGAACTGGAGAGGAGAATGACTGAGCTAGCGACCATATCGGAGGCTAAGAAGCTTCACAGGCAGTTCTACGAGGACGTCATGAGCATGCCCGGGGGCGAGAAGATCAAGATCTGCCAGCAGTGCGGCACCTGCACTGGCTCCTGCCCCACGGGCTACCTGATGGACTGGGGTCCGCGCGAGATCATCGCCGCCTTCCGCGCCGGCATGATCGACCGGGTCGTCAAGAGCAACACCATCTGGCTGTGCACCTCGTGCTACTCGTGCACGGTGCGCTGCCCGGCCGGCATCAAGATCACCGACCTCATGTACGAGCTCAAGCGCATAGCCATCAAATACGACCTCGCGCCCAAGGACGGCAAGTCGCCGGCCATGACCAAGTACTTCGTCGACAGCGTGCATAAGCATGGCCGCAACCACGAGGTCGAGCTCATGGCCAAGTTCATGCTCACCAAAGACTGGGGCCTGCCCTTCAAGTTCGCCGGCACCGGTCTCAAGCTGTTCACGGCCGGGCGTCTGCCCCTGTTCGCCAAGAACATCAAGGGCAAGGACGAGCTCGACAAGATCAGCGCCTACCTCGAGGCTCAGGAGGCGAAGGCCCAATGAGGTACCTGTACTATCCCGGCTGCTCGTCCGAGGCGACGGGCAAGGCCTACGACATCTCCACCCGGGCGATGATGGGCAAGCTGGGCGTGGAGCTCGTGGAGCTCGACGACTGGAACTGCTGCGGCGCCACCAGCTACTTCAACGTGCGCGAGCTCGACTCGTTTGCCATCGCGGCGCGCAACCTCGCCATCGCCCAGAAGCAGGGCGACGAGGACCTCTGCGTCATCTGCAACGCCTGCTACACCNCGCTGGCCAAGACCAACCGCTATATGGCCGAGAGCCCCGAGGTGCACGAGGCCGTCAACGGCGCCCTGGGCGCCGTGGGCCGCGCCTACGACGGCACCAAAGCCGTGCGTCACGTCATGGACGTGCTCATCAACGACATCGGGCTCGAGGCCCTCGGCGAGAAGGTCACCCGCCGGCTCACCGGCCTCAAGGTCGCCTGCTACTACGGCTGCCAGTACTCGCGGCCGATGGGCGCCTTCGACGACACCGAGTTCCCNGTCACCATGGACCAGTTCTTCCAGGCACTGGGCGCCGAGACCGTCGATTTCGCCGGCAAGGCCAAGTGCTGCGGCGGCATGATGATGCTCACCAAAGAAGAGGGCGCCNTGCGCCTGTGCCACGAGCTGCTCAAGGGCGCCCAGGACGGGGGCGCCGACGTCATCGTCTGCGCCTGCCCGCTCTGCGAGATGAACCTCGAGGGCTATCAGCCGCGCGTCAACAAGACCTTCGGGACCAGCTACGACATCCCGGTGATGTACTTAACGCAGCTCGCCGGCCTGGCCTTCGGCGCCAGCCCCAAGGAGCTCGCCCTCGACAAGCAAGTCGTCCCCTGCGACCGCGTCGTCGCGGCGATCCCGGCATGAGCGGCGAGGAGGAGACGAAGATGGCTGAAGACAAGATCGCGGTCTATTTGTGCCACTGCGGCACCAACATCGCCGGCAAGGTCGACGTCGACAAGGTCGTCGCCTGGGCCGCCGAGCAGCCCAACGTGGCCATCGCCCGCGAGTACAAGTACATGTGCTCGGACCCGGGCCAGGACCTCATCAAAGAAGACATCCAGCAGCACGGCATCAACCGCGTCGTGGTCGCCGCCTGTTCGCCGACCATGCACGAGCCGACCTTCCGCAAGGCCGCAGCGGACGCCGGCCTCAATCCGTACCTGCTCCAGATGGCCAACGTGCGCGAGCACTGTTCCTGGGTCACCGTGGACAAGGACGAGGCCACCGAGAAGGCCAAGCGCATCCTCAATGCCCAGATCCACCGCCTGCCGTTCAACGAGGCGCTGGAGCCGATCGAGGTGCCGGTCAATCCCGCCGTCATGGTGGTGGGCGGCGGCATCGCCGGCATCGAGGCGGCGCTCAAACTCGCCGCTACCGGCAAGAAGGTCTACCTCGTCGAGAAGAACCCGTCGATCGGCGGCCACATGGCCATGTTCGACAAGACCTTCCCGACGCTCGACTGCGCCGCCTGCATCCTCACCCCCAAGATGTCGGCCGCCGGCAAAGACCCCAACATCGAGCTGATGGCCTACAGCGAGGTCGTCGAGGTCGACGGCTACGTGGGCAACTTCAAGGTCAAGGTCAACAAGAAGGCACGCTACGTCAACACCGACACGTGTACCGGCTGCGCCGCCTGCCTGGACGCCTGCGTGGTGCGCAAGGTGCTCAGCGAGTTCGATCAGGGGCTCGGCAAGCGCAGCGCCATCTACATCCCGTTCCCGCAGGCCGTGCCGCTGCGCGCCACCATCGACGCCGAGAAGTGCCTCACGCTCAAGGGCAAGAAGTGCAAGCAGCCCTGCACCACGGCCTGCGGTCCCGGCGCGATCGATTTCGAGCAGCAGGACGAGCTGGTCGAGCTCGAGGTGGGCGCCATCATCATGGCGACCGGGTTCGAGCTCTGGGACCCCGGCCAGGANGCGCGTTACGGCTACGGGCGCCTCGACAACGTGATCACCAGCCTCGAGTTCGAGCGNATCTCCAANGCCTCGGGGCCGACCGGCGGCGAGATCGTCTGCAAGAACGGCGAGCCGCCCAAGTCGGTCGCGATCCTGCACTGCATCGGCAGCCGCGACCAGAACTACCAGGAGCACTGCTCGCGGGTCTGCTGCATGTACTCGCTGAAGTTCTCGCACCTCATCAAGGAGCACCTGCCCGAGACCGAGGTGTACGAGCTCTACATCGACATGCGCTGCTACGGCAAGGGCTACGAGGAGTTCTACCGGCGCGTCATGGACGAGGGCGTGCACATGGTGCGCGGCCGCGCCGCCGAGGTCACCGACCTCGCGATGTCGCCCGAAGAAGAGGGGCGCCTCATCGTCAAGACCGAGGATACGCTGCTCGGCATCGTGCGGCGCATCCCGGCCGACATGGTGATCCTCTCCAGCGGCCTTGCCCCGGCCAAAGACGCCAAGGCCGTCAGCCAGACCTTCGGCTTCGGCTGCTCGGCCGACGGCTTCTTCCTCGAGCGGCATCCCAAGCTCGAGCCCGTCAGCACGATCACCGACGGCATCTTCATCGCCGGCTGCTGCCAGTACCCTAAGGACATCCCCGACACGGTCGCCCAGGCGGGCGCCGCCGCCGCAGGCGCGTTGGCGCTGGTCGACAACGCGACGGTCAAGGTCGAGCCCACGATCTCGTACATCGATCCCGAGAAGTGCTGCGGCTGTCACATCTGCGTCGGCCTCTGCCCGCATGTGGCCATCCAGTACAACGAAGAGCTGAAGGTCGCCGAGGTCATCACGGCCGCCTGCAAGGGCTGCGGCGTGTGCGTCGCCGCCTGCGGCAGCAACGTGCCGCAGCAGCATGGCTACCTCGACGACCAGATCTTCGCCGAGATCGAAGGCGCGATGGCCTTCTAGGCCGGCCTTGTGAAGGAGATGACAGTGAGTACAAACGGATCCAACGGGTTCGAGCCACGGCTCATCGGGTTCCTCTGCCGCTGGTGCAGCTACAACGGCGCCGACCTGGCCGGCACGTCGCGGCTCAAGTACCCGCCGAACATGGTGCCCATCAAGACCAACTGCTCGGGGCGCATTGACGCGACGCACATCCTGAAGGCCCTCAAAGAAGGCGCCGACGGCGTGCTCATCGCCGGCTGCCACCCGGGCGACTGCCACTACATCAACGGCAATTACCGCACCGCCGGGCGCTTCCCGCTCACCGAGAAGCTCCTCGAGCAGCTCGGTCTCGAGCACGGGCGCGTGCGCCTCGAGTGGGTCTCGGCCGCCGAGGGCGACAAGTTCGCTCGCGTGGTCACAGAGTTCACCGAGCAGATCCGCGCTCTCGGCCCGCTCGGCTGGAACGCCCAGTTCAGGGACGAGAGCGCCGAGGCCGACACGGCCGAGGCCGCAAAGGAGGCGGTGCCGGCATGAGCAAGTTCAAGTTCGCCATGTACTGGGCCGGCAGCTGCGGCGGCTGCGAGATCGCCCTCCTCGAGATCAAGGACAAGATCATCGAGGTCGACCAGAACTACGAAGTGGTCTTTTGGCCGGCGGCCACCGACTTCAANTACAAGGACGTCGAGGGCTACGACGACGGCTTCATCGACGTCTGCCTGTTCAACGGCTGCATCCGCAACAGCGAGAACGAGCACCTCGCCAAGNTGCTGCGCGACAAGAGCAAAGTGCTCGTTGCGTTCGGCGCCTGCGCGACGATGGGCGGCATCCCCGGCCTCGCCAACGTGGCCAGCGCCCAGGAGATCAAGGACCTCGTGTATCGCGACAATCCGTCGGTCGACAATCCCGACGGCGTGTATCCGCAGGAGCGGTACGCGGTGCCCGAGGGCGAGCTCGTGCTGCCGCATATGTACGACACCGTGAAGACCCTCGCGCAGACCGTCGACGTGGACTACTTCATGCCTGGTTGCCCTCCCGAGGCGCACCAGATCGCGGCGGTGCTCGACGTCGTGACCGCCGCGCTCAAGGGCGAGGGCGAGCTGCCGCCGAAGGGCGCCACCGTCGGCGTCTCCCCCAAGACCTGCTGCGAGGAGTGCAAGCGGGTCAAGGAAGAGAAAAAGATCCGCAGCTTCCGGCGCATCTGGGAGTTCATCCCCGACGCAGAGCAGTGCCTGCTCGAACAGGGCCTGATCTGCATGGGACCTGCCACGCAGGCAGGCTGCGGCGCGCGCTGCACCACCGTGGGCATGCCCTGCCGCGGCTGCTACGGCGCCCCCGAGGGCGTTATCGACCAGGGCGCCAAGATGCTCAGCACCGTGGCCTCCATCATCGATGCGCCGACGCCCGAGGAGATCGCCGAGATCGCGGCGTCCGTGCCGGACCCGGTGGGTACCTTCTACCGCTTCGGGCTCGCCGATTCGCTGCTCAGGAGGGCGAGGGTCTAAATGAAAAAGGTAACAGTCGATCCCATCACCCGGCTCGAGGGCCACGGNAAGATCGAGATCTTCGTGAACGACGCCGGCGAGGTGGCCAACGTCTACTTCCAGATCCCCGAGCTGCGCGGCTTCGAACGCTTCTGCGTCGGCCGCCCGGTAGAGGAGCTGGCGCGCATCACGCCGCGCATCTGCGGCGTGTGCCCGGAAGCTCACCATATGGCGGCCACCAAGGCCATCGACGCAGTGTTCGGCGTCGAGGTCGCGCCCACCGGCCGCATGCTGCGCGAGCTGCTCTACAACGCGTTCTACGTGACCGACCACACCACCCACTTCTACATCCTCGCCGGCCCGGACTTCATCATGGGCCCCGAGTCCGACCCGGCGACGCGCAACATCCTCGGCGTGATCAACAAGGTCGGTCTCGAGACCGGCGGCGCCGTGATCAACCTGCGCGCCGAGGCCGCCGAGCTCATCAGCATGATCGGCGGCAAGCAGATCCACCCGGTCTGTGGCCTGCCCGGCGGCGTCAGCACGGCGATCACCGCTGAGCAGCGCGACCGCATGGTGCAGATCACCACCGGCATGGTGGAGTTCGCCAAGTTCAGCCTGCAGCTCTTCGACGACGTGGTGCTCGCCAACAACGACTACGTCGACCTCATCAAGAGCGACGCCTTCACGCATGCCACCTACTACATGGGCATGGTCGACGAGAACAACAAGGTGAACTTCTACGACGGCCAGATCCGTGTCACCGGCCCGGACGGCGCCGAACTCGAGAAGTTCGACGGCAGCGACTACCTGGCGCACATCGCCGAGCACGTCGAGCCGTACAGCTACCTCGTGTACCCGTACCTCAAGAGCGTCGGCTGGAAAGGCTTCGTCGACGGCAAGGACTCCGGCGTCTACCGCGCCTCGCCGCTCAGCCGCCTCAACGCTGCCGACGGCATGGCCACCCCGCTCGCTCAGCAGGAGTACGAGCGTTACTTCTCCACGCTGGGCGGCAAGCCGGTGCACGCCACCCTGGCGACGCACTGGGCGCGCCTTGTGGAGCTGCTGTACGCAGCCGAGCGCGCCCACGAGCTGGCCACTGACCCCGAGATCATCAACCCCGACGTGCGCAACATCCCCACGGGCATCGTGGGCGAGGGCGTCGGTGTGGTCGAGGCGCCGCGCGGCACGCTCTACCACCACTACAAGACCGACGAGAAGGGCATGGTCACCAACGTCAACCTCATCGTCGGCACCACCAACAACAACGCCGCCATCTCGATGTCCCTGAAGAAGGCCGCCGAAGGCCTGATCAAGGGCGGCACCGAGATCAGTGAGGGTACGCTCAACATGATCGAGATGGCGTTCCGTGCCTACGACCCCTGCTTCGGCTGCGCCACGCACACCCTGCCCGGCGACATGCCGCTCGAGGTCACGGTCAAGAGCGAGACCACCCGTGAGGTCATCACCAGCGTCAAGAGGAACATGTGACGTGATCTCCACGCTCGTCCTCGGCATGGGCAACCCGATCCTGTCTGACGACGGGGTCGGGCTGCTCGTCGCCGAGCGGCTGCGGAGCACCCCGCTGCCGGACGGCGTGGAGGTGCTTCAGAGCGAGGTCGCCGGGCTTCGCTTGCTCGAACTTGTGCGCGGATTCACCCGCGTCATCATTATCGACGCGCTCAAGAGCCCGGCCGAGGTCGGGCGGGAGCCCGGCGAGGTCGTGCGCTACGAGGCCAAGGACTTCAAGGGCGGGCACCGCTACGGGTCCGCCCACTCGATCGGCCTCGACACGGCTCTGGAGCTCGGGCACAAGCTCGGCTACGACATGCCCGAGGACGTCACCGTCTTCGCCATCGAGGCCGTGGACGTCGAGACCTTCGGCGAGGAGCTTTCGCCGGCGGTGGCCGAGGCGGCGGAGCGCGTCCTCGGCATGATCGCCGCCGAACTGGCGGCCGGCGCGGACGCGGCGTGAGCGGCGCCGGCATCGTCGTCTTCACGAGCCACGGGGTGCCGGCGCTGCGCGCCGTGCTGCGCGGCATCCGCGACACCGTGGCCGACCCGTGGGATCTCGCGGTGTACGCCAACGACTGTCCCGAACAGGCGGCCACCTATCTCGTGCGCCAATACCTGCGCGGCCGCATCAGTGGTTTCCAGCTCGAGAGCGGTGACCGCCACGGCGCACACTGCGGCCTCGACCGCGCCGTCCACCTCGTGCAAGGCGACTACCTGGTGCGTGTCGACGACACCCTCGAGTTCCANCCGGGCTGGCTCGAGCGGTCCGTCGCGGCCCTCGAGGCCGATCCCGACATCGGCTGCCTCTCGCTGGTACANCCGCCCNACTACCACCGCGGCCGCGGGCGGCCGCGCACGGTGCACGTGGAGCCGCTGGTGGTGGAGCACCTCGACATGCGCTGCTACGTCACGCGGCGCGAGCTCGTGGCGCCTCACGAGTGCGAGCTCATGGGCGAGGAAGAGGGCGGCGGGTGCCGCTTCCAGCAGTACCTGCACGCTCACGGCAAGAAGCTGGCGTACCTGCCCGGCGTCGTCACGGCGCTCGCGCTCTGCGAGGCGCCGAGCGCCCAGGACGCGTGTGCCCACGAGGCCGAGCTGCCGGCGCACGAAGGCGCCTCGGGCGCCATGCAGCACCTTGAGCAGGCCTACGACCTCGGCGACGACGTGCTGCTCACGTGCATGGCGTGCGGGAGCAGCGAGCTCGAGGTGCTGGCGGCTCGCATCAGGTTCTGCGAGTCGCACCAGGTGGCCATCGGCTACTGGTACGAACTGCGCTGCCCGGAGTGTAACGATGTCCACTACAAGGACGACTACCAGTTCAGCTGCCCCGGGTGACCGGGGGCAGTTGCCCGCCGTGAGCCCCTCGCAGTCAGACCCCGGCGGTCGCGCGGCCGTGCGCCTCAGCGTGCGCGGCGTGGTGCAGGGCGTCGGCTTCAGGCCCTTCGTCTACTCCCTGGCGCCTACGACCCGCTGACGCTGGCCAACGAGGGCAAGATGGTGCTGGTGGTGGCGCCGGAGGCGGCCGACGCAGTGGTCGCCGCCGTCCGGCAGAC
>JGI24132J36420_10001643_pt1 | contig 10099 bp, 8 predicted proteins | sample BarGraNGADG00212_3_FD_36420 | JGI IMG/M metagenome (IMG submission 36420) | reverse complement strand
ACCACGCAAGCGATCCAGGACAACCAGAGCTATCCCCCTATGCCTGGTAAACTTCGAGGGTTCGGGGGCAGAGCCCACGGCTCCAAACGGACATTTTCCCTAAGCAATTAGCGGACATTATCGCTGAGCAGTAACAGTAGCTGACGAACTCCGGCAGGGCATACCCTGCACGCTGGAGATCCAAGATCATGGAGAGGAACATCCCGCCGTCGTTCAGCGGAAAGTCGCTCCCCCAGATGTGGTACATCCGGACGAGCGACCCGACCAGCGTGGCGGCCACAACGGCCGCTCTGAAGTAGCGCGGCGACATCACAGACAAATTACCCCTCTCACCGGTGGGGCGGCCCCGTGTATTGGAGACACGAGGACGTCAGATTGGTGCTCGGACGCACCTATTCTGTGGCTGGCAGTCGTGGTCGTTCCGACTCCGACCGCCGCAGGCATCAGGGACGATGCCGGCTTCCAGTTGCGAGATCTTGTCAAAACACCGGTAGTCAAGTACTGGCCACCGCTGTTGCGATTTGGTGGCACGGATGCATTTAGGCCCCTCGCAGGTCACAACCCTCGACTTCCTGCGTGCCCACACGAGCGCCGTTAGGGCTAACGGAGCAATAAGGGTTAGAATTGCAGGATAGCCGAGGAGAACCCCATACTTGGTTCCGACTATTTGAGCCTGATGAAAGGCTGCTACGTAGTTGAACAGATAAATGGTAAGGGCGCTGGCACTAAAGACGGCGGCGACCTTCCTCCGGCCGGCGTCGCACATCGGAGCGATTGCCAACAAAGAAAGCAGATACCACGGCTGGACCCACGACGTAGCTGCCGGCAAGGCCGCGAGAAAAACATCAAAGATGCTTTGAGACAAATCCTTGTCCATGCGCCAGAGCTGCCATAGTAGGCAGAACTCGATCAGCAGGAACAGTATCCGGGTGCCGGTCAGAACCGTCGGAGCCAAGTCGAGCCCGGATGCCGTTAGCAAGTAGATGACTGTAGCCGGCAGTGACGGAGACACTCTGTCCGTCTGAGCCAATATTGCGGTGAGGAGATCGCTTCAAGCCCAGAATGGCGCATATAGGGCGCCGACCAGAAGCGCGGCGAGAGCCGTGCCGGCCAAGCACTCGCGAACCCCCACTCTCAGACTAAAAGATCGGCGAACGATGAATACCAGGAAGACCGGAAAAAGCACGGCAGGGGTAAGCTTGACCAGAGTGGAGGCCGCCGCTAATACAAGTCCCGACCTAGCGCGATTTTCGACTAACGCGTAGGCAGCAAGAACAATCACAATCAGAATTGCCACCAACCCATCGTCGCGGGCGTTGCCCATCATCTCGACAATTACCAAAGGGTTCCAGGCAAAAAACAGTGTCCCCGCCGCGGGTGGATAGGTCCCCCGCTTCGTCATCCAGTGAAAGATGAGAATGGTAGTTCCCAGATAGGCCAGGAGCCGAAGGACCTTGAACAGCACCATCGCGAACAGAATGTTATCTCCAGCTAGAAAACTCACCGCACCCGAGACAATTGCCCAAAGCGGACCGTACAGATACGGGGCATCGGGCCAGGGTGCGCGGGCGATGAGCGGGTCCTGGGAGAGCAACGTGGTGGCGATGACCAGAGGATTGCCATGACAGCGTTCTAGTATCCTGCCAAAGACGAGGTAGCCATAGGCATCGGTAGACGCAATCGGATAGGTGGATACGGCGACAGCCGCGAAAAGGGCAGCAAAGGCGACGAAAAGGATGAGTGGTCTTCTTGACCGCCCGATACGTGAAGCGATACGGCACGCGAGTCCGTAAAGGGTGAATAGCGCAGCCATACCGACGGCGAATGAGAGAACGCCGCCCTGATCGATTACTCCAGTATCGATGGTAAGGAGAGGATTCGCATATATCCGGATCAGCGGGAATACCCGCGCCAGCGCAATGAGATACACCGCGGCTGATGCTGCACCGATCAGCGCCAGGGCCACAGAGTCCTTCTTCATCCCCACTTCATTCCTGCAACGAGCTCGGTAACGTGCGCCAAGGGTGCGAGAGTCCCAGCAGCGTTAGGCTTGAGATGAATCTCTGCCAGACCTCAACTGCAGGACTAGCAGCGCTAGAACCAGCAGAAGGTACGGAGCCAACAGCCAGAAAATGGTCCGGCCAGGCGCGGTGACCAGCGATATCCACCAAAGGGTCGAGGCCAACAGGTAGCCGCCAAGGTGGGCCCAGTCAGAAGCCTTGTAGAGGCCCATCTCATCGACGAACTACTCAGCATCATGGCGACCGGCGGAAACAGCAGGGGAAAGGCAACGGCATACTGGGACATTAGCCACAGCAATCCCAGAAGTAGACCGTCCAGGAAGGGCCGGTCTGCCCTGAGTGCGACCAATCCCATAGATAGGCATAGCGCTAACAGACCCACCATTTCCCCCCAGAGCAGGTTTCTGCCACGGCCGGGAGTGCGTTAAGCGCCACCAGTGGCAGAATTCTCGGGTGATCGCGATCAAGACCGAAAGGGATGGCTACGGATAGCAGGAAAGCCGCGACGGTCGCCAGCATCCATAGGGCGTATCCCCACTCAACTCTGAATATGGTCAAGGGAGCCAACAGCACGGCAAAAACGGGCGGGTTGTGGAAGGGAATGAAGCCCATTCCCTCTCTGACCCGGTCTGTTAGCGCCTCTCCGGCCCGAAGGGACTGTTGCACGCCCCTCTGCGCCTCCATATCGGAGAGGAGCGAACCCTCACCCTCTCTGACCATGCAGGATCCTGTCCAAAATGCGGCAACATCCGTCAGGAAAACAGGGTCGGACCAAGGTCTCAACCATATGGATAATGGCGAGACAAGGACCGGCACCCTTGCGACCCCAATCGCTAGCGCGAAGGGGGTCTTGAGTCGCCGCAAGTCTTCAACCACGACCTACCTCCATCGGCGCCGAACCCCAGCAGGCTCGGATGAGCATCGCCATCAGCACCAGGAAGTAGGGCACGAGCATCCATGACATGGACCTCACCATCCACACCGCCATCCCGAGCAGGTAGCCCGATGCCAGCATCACCATCCACCGGCCCTCGAACGGCGCCCCCTGCTTCGCACGACCGATAGCCACAGCCAGAGGCACAAGAAGCAATACGGTCCCGTGATAATGGCTGTGGGGACTCGCGATAACGGTAGCGGCGGCGGCTACCACCATCTGAATGGAAAAGCGCAGGGAACTCGGATCCCACGGACCTTTCCATACAAGCAGCGAGGCTGCAACGGTCGCACCACCGAGCCCGTACACCAAGACGCTTCCTACGTCTCCAGGTAGGCCTGGAAACAGGTTGATCAGCAGTCCTCGCCAGTTCGACATGGCTCCGGCGCTGATCAGGGATTCTGGGGGAGGGTAGAAGGCTCCGATACGCTGGAGCACCGCCAGATAGCGGGCGATACCGTCAAATCCGATCATTGCCACAGAGAGTAAGGCGATTGCCAGGCCCACCAGGGACATCGCGGCCAGCTCGACCCACCGCCTCTTGAGCAAGAAGATCAGTGGAAAAAGCAGAGCGTACTGGGGCTTGAGCCACATAAGCCCAAAGAGTACGCCTCCCAGGACGCGCCGTCCTGTACTAAAGGCCATAAGACCGAGGGAGAAGGCAAGAAGCAGAACACCATTGACCTGTCCCTCCAGAAGCGTCACGAGAACGCCAGGAAACGCAAGAAGGCCGGCCGCCATTGCCCACGCCATGGGACGCGCCCGTAGGGGAAGAAACACTGCAAGAGCCATCGAGACGAAGCTGAGCACCATCCAACTCAGGTAAGCCCAAGGCATCGGTAGCCAGGTCAGGGGCAAGAACAGTAGCGCAAGCGGAGGCGGGCTGTGAAAGGGGTTGTGCCCCACCGCGTTTTGCACTGTCTCAGTGGTGGCCAACTCCTGCCGAAGATGCTGTTGGAAGACCCTTTGCGTCTCCATGTCAAACAGAGCTGGGCCGGCACCGGCCCTTACGAGGGAAGCGCCGGTCCAGAAGGAGACGAAATCGGTCCCAAAAAGCTGGTCCGGCCAAGAGAGAGACAGACTAGTGAGAGAGTAGAGTGTCAACAAGGCCCACGCTGTGGCAACGCCGACCATGACGAGCCGTACGGATCTCCCGGCTCTGGTGATTGGCGCGTCAGCCAACTTGCCCAGTTCCTCGACCACGAGAGTCCCTGACTGTAGAATTCTCTTAGCGGCAGACACAAGCCATCTTTCTCAACGCGAAGTATCATGCTGACGGCAAGCTTAGCTTCAACCACATGGCTGACAATGGGAAGATGGTCCTATGACTTTGCGGTGGTAAAGACACGACGGGGATGTCCAGCAGAACCGTAATCACCGGCGTCAGCGGCCTCGTCGGGCTCCCCCTCGCGGAGCAACCCTGTCTATCCAACCCACGATTGGGGGTCAGGGGCATCTGCCGGACTCCCAACGACAACACTCGGGAATTGCTGTCGCACCGCAACTTCCGGTTAGTAGCGGCGGACGTGGTGGATCCTTGAGTGCGGGCGGCTATGCCCCCGACGGCTGCGGGCGAGTCGCCCGCGCTTCCAGGATGGTCACCGCCATCCCCGGGCTTTGCCCCTGAAACAGGGTCTCTGCTATCATCGGTGATGGTACCATGTCCACTCAAAGGAGAGTTCAGATGTACGTGGCAATACTCGCCGGCGGAAGCGGCACCCGCCTCTGGCCCCTGAGCCGCAGCAAGCGGCCGAAGCAGCTGCTTTCGCTAGTTACTGATCGCAGCCTGATCCAGGACACGGTGGACAGGGTGGTCTCCCTCGTTCCGCCTCAGCAGACCTTCATAGTAACCGAGAAGTCCCATGCGGAAGACGTCAGAGAGCAGCTGCCCGCCCTCCCACGGCGGAACTTCGTAATCGAGCCGGTTCGGCGGGGAACAGGACCGGCGCTGGCGTTAGCCGCACTGGCGATCCAGGCGGTGGCGCCCGATGCAGTGATGGCCTCACTGCATTCCGATGCCATGATCACCAACCCGGAGGAACTGGTCAGGGCGCTCAGGTTGGCAGAGGGCTTTGCGGCCTCAAACGACTACCTGGTGACCCTTGGGGTGAGACCCACCTTTCCAGCCACCAACTTCGGCTACGTCGAGATGGCAGAACTGTTGGAGCGTAAGGACGCCGACAGCGCTATCCACAAGGCTGCTCGCTTCGTGGAGAAGCCCAACGCCGAGCGGGCCCAGCAGTTCCTGGATGGCGGCAAGCACCTCTGGAACAGTGGTATCTTCGTCTGGCGCGTCTCGCTAATCATGGAGCTGTTCCAGCAGTTGATGCCCAATCTGTACGAGCATCTCATGGAGATGAAACCGTACATGGGAACGCCGGACGAAGCCAGGGTCGTGGCCGAGGTCTACCCAAAGATGGAGAAGGAGACAATCGACTACGGCATCATGGAGAANGCGCCCAGGGTGGCAGTTGTACCCACGAACCTNAGATGGAACGACGTTGGGAGCTGGTCCGAACTGATGGATGTGTGCCCTCCCAACGAGGGTAGCAACCTGGTAAGGGGGGTCCACCTGGGGCTGGACACGGAGAACACCCTTGTGTTCGCCACCTCGCGGCCAGTGGTCACCATCGGGCTTCACGACCTGGTGATAGTGGAGACGGCGGATGTGGTGCTGGTCTCCACGCGAGAGCGGGCGCAAGAGGTGAAGAAGATCGTGGAGCAGCTAGAGGGGAACGACGATCTGAAGCACCTGCTGTAAGGCGACGCATGCGCCATCTACGGGTCGGATATGTCCCGCCCCCACGGGAAATTTACCAAGAAAGGGGGCGGGCCAACTCGGCCCGCCCCCTTTCTGTTTGATCCGCTTTAGCTCGCGACCTTCGCCTGGGTCCTGCCGCCAAACAGCCTCTTCCAGCCGGCGTTAAGCTCATTGTTCTCCCACACCACCAGTAGCGACGCCGCCACGAAGATGGAGGAGTAGGTTCCGGTCACAATACCTATAAGCAGCGCCATCACGAAGGTCCGAATGGTCACCCCCCCAAACAGGTAGAGGGCCACCAGCACCAGTACCACCGTCAGGGAGGTGTTCAGCGACCTGGCCATGGTCTGCATGATGCTGTGGTTAACGATATTCTCCAGCCGGTCGCCAACCCGGCGGCCGTAGTTCTCCCTGACCCGGTCGAACACCACGATGGTATCGTGGACCGAGAAGCCGATGATCGTCATCACCGCGGTGATGAACATCGCGTCCACCTCGACGTCGAACAGCCGGCCGAGGAGAGAGAAGACACCGAGCACCACCAGGGCGTCGTGCACCAGGGCAATCACGGCGCAGGTGCCCCACCTGAACGACTTCTTGACCCGCCTGAAGGCGTAGGCAATGTAGAGTAGGATGCCTGCCGAAGCCGCAATCACCGCGATGACCGCGTTGCGCACGATCTCCGACGCGATCAACGGCGACACCGAGTCGAAGGAGAGCACCTGCATGTTGCCGAAGCGAGCCTTCAGCGCATCGTCAACATTCTGCCGCTCGGACGAGGCGGTGACCTTGCCGGACTCGTCCTTCTGCTCCGCCTTCAAAGGATAGGTTCGAACAATGAAGGTGCTGCCGGATTCGGCCCCGGCCTCGGAGCCACTCCTCTGAACCATCACCTCGGGATGCCCCAGGGGGGTGAACTCGCTTCGCAACTCTGACTGGTCCACCACCTTNTCGAAGTGAACCGTCATGATGGAGCCGCTGGCGAAGTCGATGCCGGGCCTCAACCCGCCTGGAAGCGCCAGCGAAATGACCCCAGGAATCAGGATCAGCAGTGAGAGCAGGAAGAAGTAGTACCTCTTGCCTACGATATCTAGCATCATGTTTCGGCTACCCCCTAGATTCCTGGCGCGCGGCCGCCGACGTTGGATGGGCCGGTTTCTCCAGCCCAAAGAGCCAGCTACTGGTGGCCAGGCCGGTGCTGACCAACATCCGCAGGAAGGTCCTGGTGACCGTGATGGCGGAGAACATGCTGGTGATTACGCCCAACCCCAGGGTCAGGGCAAAGCCCATGACGAGGCTGGCGCCGTAGTTGGATCCGAACCAGAACAGGATTGCGCAGGTTATCAGGGTGGAGATGTTGGAGTCGCGGATCGACGACCAAGCCCTATCGAAGCCCGCGTCGATGGCCGCGCCCAGCGTCTTGCCGGCGCGCATCTCCTCCCTCATACGTTCAAAGATCAGTATGTTCGCGTCCACCGCCATACCTATGGACAGGATGAAACCGGCGATGCCGGCCAAAGTCAGCGTAACCGGAATCAGCTTGAACTCGGCCATTGCCAGCAGGGTATAGACACCCAGGGCCCCGGAGGCCAGCACACCGGGCAGACGGTAGTAGATCACCATGAAGAGCACGACGATGGCCATGCCGATCTCACCGGCGATTATGCTGCGCGCCACTGAGTCGCTGCCCAGGGTTGCATCCACGTCCCGCTGCTCGATAACCTTCACCGGAACCGGTAGAGCACCGGCGTTCATCTGGATCACTAAGTTCTTCGCCTCGTCCAGGGTGAAGCGACCGGTGATCTCACCCTGGTTCGAGATGACCCCCTGCACTGTAGGAGTCGAAATCGGCTGGTTGTCCAGGAAGATGCCCACGGGCTTGTACATGTTGCGAGTGGTGATCTCCTGGAACATCTTGGCGCCATCGTCGTTGAACTGGAAGAGGATCTTGGGCGCCCCAGTTGTCTGATCGAAGCCGACGTCGGCCCGCTTGAAGTACTGCCCGGTCAACTCGTGGTCCTGGCCGTCGGAGCCCTTGACCTTGGCGACCACCCACTCGGTTGCGCCGGTGTCCTTGTTTACCACCTGCTCGCGGAAGTCCATCTGAGCCGTCTGGCCGATCAGGCTGATGGCCTGCTCCACATTCTTCACTCCAGGCAGCTCCACGATGACTCGATCCGCACCCTGGGCCTGAATGACAGGCTCGCTTACACCGTACTGGTTAATCCTGCGGCCGATCACCTGTATCAGGCCGCTGAGCGCACTAGGCTGATCCGATGCGGCAACCTTGGACATGTCCGACTGCAGCAGGAGGTGGGTACCACCCACCAGGTCCAAGCCCAGCTTGAAGGGGCCGCGGTCAAACGTCCAATCGCCAATCTTGATGTGGATGCCGCTGCCCTGGGGGAAAGCCGCCCCGCCCGGGATGTACTTGTCCGGATTGTGGGGCCAGACAGTCACCAGCGAGAAGATCGCTAGAAGTACGATGACTCCAAAGGTAATGCGGACGTTTCTTCTCATGCGCGATTGCCGCCTTTCGGGCGAACGAATCCCCCGCCCTGGTTGGAATGTGAGGATCCCCGCGCAGCTGTCGGGGCACTCGATCGGTCAACAAAAAGCGAGGACGTGGCCCGCGCCAGTCCTCCAAGGGCATCTGTGTTGGGCGCGGGAGCGCCCTCCACCCCCGACAGTCCCTGCCCCGGAAGTATATCCGCCGCCCCGTCGTGATGTCAATTTTGCCTGCTTCTATCTAGCTAGTATTAAACTAGCATTGAACGGTGGTGAGGCGGCAGGCAAGCATCTCCGAGGCTGTGCAAAACCCGTAGCGTCGAGGATTGTCCCCAATGTGGTTCTTTCGTCGGGCTCACCCCCGACGCTAGACAGCTGAACAGTATCGCTATCGTCGGAGCAAGGCCTCGACGCCACACTCCTAGGCCGTTGTCTGGGCCGTCTCTGCCTTTGCGGTCTCCTCCTCACCCTCCTCTACTTCAGGCGGCGGTGGCACCTTCCGCAGCAGATCCAGGCTGGACAGGCAATCTATAAAGAGGATACCGTTCAGGTGGTCTACCTCGTGCTGGATGGCGTGGGCTAGAAGATCGCCGGCCTTGATTTTGATCTCCTTGCCCCGGCGGTTCTTCCCCTTAACCGTAACCTTCAAGGCCCGCTTGACGTTGGCCACATATCCAGGAATGGAGAGGCATCCCTCCTCGGGCTCGTACTCCCCCTCCATCTCCACGATCTCGGGGTTGCAAAGTACGGTGACCTTGTCATCCACCTCGATCACCGATATCCGCAGCGGAACCCCCACCTGGGGCGCTGCCAGTCCGGTCCCAGGCGCATCCCGCATCGTGTCTATCATGTCGTCGATCAGCTGCTGTACGGACTCGTCAAATCGGGTGACCCTCTTCGCCTTCTGGCGCAGAATTGGGTCCCCCAACAGGACAATCGGTCTAAGTGCCATTCGGACGCCGGCCTCCCTCGCAATACCTCGAACCCATTCTGGGTTTCTTAGCATTTTACCTCACCAATCGTCACAGGGCAAACCGTGCACGGCCCTCGCACCGGCAATACATGCATCGAGCGGGCCACTTGTGTCCACCACCCGATGCCACGGCGTCCCCCGCCTGCTATAATTGTGAGCCCGGCAATGCAGTTGTTTACTGAATGGTCGATTCTGGTTCAAGGCGCCGGGAGATGGCAGGTATCCGTTTCCAGTTGAAAGCTCCTCATGACCCGCTCTACCTCGGACTCGATGTGGGCTCCGTCTTTGCCAGGGTGGCCGTGGTGGACGCCATTGACCATCTGCTGCTGACAGACGTCGAGAGGATTTACCGCGGCCCCGTCACGGCCGTGTCTTCCCTCCTGGATCGGCTGCGCGAACGCATCCCGCTTGAGAGGCTGGCAGCGGCCGGCGTCACCGGCTCCGCGCGGCAGCTCTACCACGGACAGACCGGGTGGCAACTCTTCAGCTCCCCCTACGCCGCCATTTCAGGCCTGATGTGGGACGGGTCTGATCCCAAGACCATCGTGGCGATCGGCGGACAGTCGGCCCTGGTCATCGGGCTGCCCGACGGGTTGAACAAGCCGTGGCGAGTCGCCAGATCGCCCCTCTGCGCCGCTGGAACCGGTCGCTTCCTGGAGCAGCAGGCTTCCCGGCTGGGCATAGCAATAGAGGAGTTCGGGCCCGCGGCCCTGGAGTGGAGCGACCCTCCTCCTCGTATCGCCGCCCGCTGCTCCGTCTTTGCCAAATCGGATCTGATCCACCTGCAGCAAAAGGGGTGGTCAATCTCCGCAATGCTCGCCGGCCTCTCTGACAGCGTCGCCCGCATGATCGTCGCCCAATGGCGGGATCGCTTCGACCCGCCGGTCTACTGCATCGGCGGC
>JGI24132J36420_10001638_pt1 | contig 10114 bp, 9 predicted proteins | sample BarGraNGADG00212_3_FD_36420 | JGI IMG/M metagenome (IMG submission 36420) | reverse complement strand
AAGTTGCCCGCCACAAAGCCGGACAATACGTTCAACGAAGCACCGCCCTGTTTGGAGGCCGTCACCACTTCGCGGACATGGCGGGATTCCGTGCTGGTGAAAGCCTTGGTGAGTTCGGGAATCAACGCGCCGGCGATGGTGCCGCAACTGATGATTGTCGAGAGCACCCACCAGAGATCCCGGTGGATGCCCGGGCCTTCCGGCAGCAATAGCTTGCTCGCCAGATAGGTTACACCGATGGAAATAATGGAGGTCATCCATACCAGCGAGGTGAGCGGCGTTTCCGGATTGAATGACTTCGACGTGGAGTATTTCGCGGTAAAGATTATATCGTTGATGAAATAGGACACCATGGAGGTGATAATCATCAGGACACGCATGACGAAGATCCAGACGATCATTTGGGCGCAGAGGGCCGAGGCGCCGAGGGTCAGCGCCAGGAAGGTGATCAGCGCCACGCCGGTGACTCCGTAGGTTTCAAAACCGTCCGCCGTCGGGCCCACGCTGTCACCCGCGTTATCGCCGGTGCAGTCCGCGATCACGCCCGGATTCTTCGGGTCGTCTTCGGGCAGCTTGAAGATGATTTTCATCAGGTCGGAACCGATATCGGCGATCTTGGTGAAGATGCCGCCACAGATACGCAGGGCGGAGGCGCCCAGCGACTCGCCGATGGCGAACCCGATGAAACAGGAGCCCTTCAGCTCGGTCGGCAGGAAAATCAGGATGCAAATCATGAAGAACAACTCGACGGTGATGAGCAGCAAGCCGACGCTCATGCCGGAACGCATCGGGATGACCAGCGCCGGCCAGGGCAGGCCCCGCAACGAGGCAAAAGCCGAACGGCTATTGGCGTAGGTGTTCAGGCGCATGCCGAACCAGGCCACGCCGTAGGAGCCAAGGATGCCGAGGATCGAAGCCAGCAGGATGACGACCACATGACCCACGCTCAATTTCTGGAGGATCAGGAAATAGTAAACCATGCAGATGCCAATAAATACCCATAGGATGGCCAGTAATTTGCCCTGCTGTGCCAGGTAGCTTTTACAGGTTTCCCAGATGATATTCGAGACGTTCCGCATCGAATCATGAACCGGCAGGTTCTTGGTCTGCATGAACTGGAACAGACCGAAGGCGAGGCCCACCGCGCACACCCCAATGCCCAGGAGCATCAATTGCGTGCCGGTAAAGCCCCCGATAAATTTAACTTGCCCCAGATCGGGAAGTTGGAGGTCGGCCTCGTTGGCAAACGCCTGCCTGCCCCCGGTCAGCAGCAGGGCCATAAGAAAGAAACCCCAGGATCTTAGTCTTCTAGACAACATACTCTTCATGATTTCGGTGTTTATTATTCGTTGTTTAACTTTACGCCAAAGCCAAAAACTGACCCGTTAGCATTAGAGAAAGTACTAAGACCCGTCAAGCGGTTTCCCCATAAAAAAGGGCAAGCCAGCCGAGTCGTTCAGTCGCGGAATCTGCAACTCCATCCCTATGAGTTAGTTAACNATCGTTAATCATCGCACGTTTCGGAGGGCGGAACTCCGCGANGCCCTGACTAAACGGATGTCGGATGGGCGTGAGACATGAAGCGGCGCAGAGGAGAAGATGGGGGCTCNCGGAGCTCGCCCCTCCGACACGCCCCCTCCGAAGGCATTACCGGCAGAATGTCGGCGCTCCGAATAAAGTCACTTGCACCCAGGGCGTGGATTCCGGGTTGAATCACCTTGCGTCAACGCGTTCTCCTTTTATAGTAATCCGCTGGGCCGGTTTCGGCGGACGAATGGAAATGAAGCTGGCCGGCTGAAATCGAGTTTCGAACGTTTGAAATCTAATGCCTATGAGCACGACACCTATACACGTAGCGGTGACCGGCGCAGCCGGCCAGATTGGTTATGCCCTGTTGTTCCGCATTGCCTCCGGGGCCATGTTCGGAGCGCGTCAACCCGTCATCCTGCACCTGATCGAGATCGAACCCGCCCTGCCTTCTTTGGGCGGCGTGGTCATGGAACTGGAAGATGGCGCGTTTCCGCTGCTCAAAGGCATTGTGCCGACCGCGAATCTGGACGAAGGTTTTCGCGGCGTGAACTGGGCTTTGCTGGTGGGCAGCGTGCCCCGCAAGCAGGGCATGGAACGTAAAGATCTCCTGGGCATTAACGGCAAGATTTTTATCGGCCAGGGTCAAGCCATACAAAAGAATGCCGCCCAGGACGTGCGGGTGCTCGTGGTCGGCAATCCCTGCAACACCAACTGCCTGATAGGCATGCGCAACGCGCCCGGCGTGCCGCGCGACCGCTGGTTCGCCATGACCCGCCTTGACGAAAACCGCGCCAAATCTCAATTGGCCAAAAAGGCCGGCGTGGACATTACCGCTGTATCCAACCTGGCGATCTGGGGCAACCACTCGGCCACCCAATACCCGGATTTTTATAACGCCCAAATCAACCAGCAACCGGCCACCGAGCTGATTCGCGATGAAGCCTGGCTGAAAGGCGACTTCATCACCGCCGTTCAGCAGCGCGGCGCGGCCATCATCAGGGCTCGCGGCGTCTCCAGCGCCGCCAGCGCCGCCAACGCCATCGTCGATTCCGTCGGTTCCATCCTTCATGCCACGGCGCCGGGCGATTGGCACAGCGTCTGTCTTTGCTCGGAAGGCAGTTACGGCATCGAACCCGGCCTCATCTGCTCGTTCCCCATCCGTAGCAACGGTCAAAAAGTGGAAATCGTCCAGGGCGTGCCGATCAACGAATTTAGCCGCGGCAAAATCACCGCCACCGTCAATGAACTGAAGGAAGAGCGGACCATGGTGGACGAATTGTTGCCGAAGGTTTAAACGCAGTCGGCTGCGTCGTCCTCGTCCTTCGTCCCTCGTCCTCGATTATTATCTGAAACAAATCGAGGACGAGGACGAAGGACGAAGGATGAGGACGAAATAGCACATTGGCGCGATCCTTTCCATGAATTCACCCGTCACCGCCCTCGAACTGGCCCGATACATCGATCACACGCTGCTCAAGCCCGACGCTTCCGCCAAGGCCATCGAACAGTTGTGCGCCGAGGCGCGCCAGTTTGGTTTCTACAGCGTATGTGTCCACGGCAGCCGAGTGGTGCAAGCGCGGGCGCTGCTCGACAACACCGAGGTTAAGGTGGCCTGTGTCGTGGGCTTTCCTTTGGGGGCCATGGAAAGCGATGTCAAACGCTACGAAACCGAAGCGGCCATCGACCATGGCGCGCACGAGATTGACGTGGTGCTCAACCTTGGCTGGCTCAAGGACGGCCAGGATGCCCTGATCTTGCGGGAATTACGCGATGTCGCCGAAGCGGCCGATGAACGAACGGTCAAAGTCATTCTGGAAACCGGGCTTTTAACCCGTGAGGAAAAGATCCGGGCCTGCCACCTGGTCCTGGATTCCGGCGCGCACTTTGTCAAAACCGCCACCGGGTTTGGCCCGGGGGGTGCCACGGTCGAGGATATCAAACTCATGCGCGATGCGGTGGGGCCGAAATTTGGCGTCAAAGCCTCGGGCGGCATTAGGGACACGGCCACGGCACTGGCCATGATCGAAGCGGGCGCCAATCGTCTGGGTACCTCTGCCAGCGTGGCGATTGTTCAGGGACTGGCGGGTTAGTCCGGATTTTTCTTCGTGAGGTTCCTCGATCGGCCCGGTCTAATCCTTCCAGAAGCAACGAAGGATCCAGAGCATGAATTACGACGAGTTTGCCTTTTTTAACCGGCAGTTGGCTGGGATGCTGAAAGACGGAATTCCCCTGGAGGGCGCCATGCGCCAGCTCTGCCAGACGATGCAGTCGGGACGTTTGCGGTCGGAGTTGGAGCAACTGGAGCGCGACCTTGNCAAGGGCACGCCGCTCCAGGAGGCCTTAGCCGCCCGACAATTGCCGTCCTTCTACTGCCAGATGATTCAGGTGGGAGTGCGGAGCAACAACCTGGTTGAGGTGCTGATCCTGCTGGCCGATTATTACCAACGCGCCCAAATGATCCGTTTGAAACTCAAGGGATTAATGGTTTATCCGCTGCTCGTTTTGGGTGCGGCGTTGGCGGTATCGGTGCTGATTTGCGCCCTCTTCAGTACCTTGGGCAATGCGGTGGCGTTCGAATTGCTCGGATCGCAGCCGCTTCCCCGCTCAATCGGGTATAACCTGCTGCTGCCGCCTACGTTTTTGATCCTGGTCTTTATCGGCGTCGTGGCAGCCTTGGTCACGCCGCGTCTGCGTCGGGCCATGAATTGGAGGTTGCCCGGCTTCCAGGAAGCCAGCTTGTCACAACTAGCTTCGGCGGGCGGTTTGATTCTGAAAAATGGCGGTAATTTGCAGGAAACACTGGGATTGTTGCAGTCGCTGGAACAGGANACTCCAGCCGGCGTGGAGTTGGGTCGTTGGCAGCAACGGCTCGGTCAAGGGCATGGTAAGTTCGCCGACGCGGCTGAAGCGAGCAAGGTGTTCCCGCCCCTGTTCATCTGGTTGATCGCCAGCAATGGCGAAAACCTGGCGGAGGGGTTCAAACAGGCGGCGGAAATCTATTATGCCCGGGCCACACACAAAGTTGATATGCTGCTATATGCCGCCTTGCCGGTCTCGATTCTTCTACTGGGGATAATGATCATCAGTCAAATGATGCCTGCTTTACAGTTACTCGTCTCGTTGATGAACAATCTGGGAGCCATGGGAGATTGAGCTATGTTTGCCATGATCCTTGCCTCGAGCCGCTCCGGTAACCTGCTATTAGGGGATGCTTCGGTGCCGGAATTGATCCTCCTGACGCTGGTTTGGCTCCTGTTTTCGCTGCTTTTGTGCGGGCTGGCCTGGGTGGTCTATTTCCTGTTCAGCCTGCCTTTGCGGCGATTGGAGCGGGCGCGGTTGTTTCTGGATTTGATGGGTGCCGCGCTGAAATCGGGCCGTAACCTGGAGCAGACCATCGTGGCGATCTCTCAAACCCGGGAGTCGTCTGTTGGCGTCAGGTTTCATTTGCTGGCCGCTCACCTGGAGCAAGGATTGCGGCTCTTTGACGCCCTGGACAAAGTACCCCGGCTTTTGCCGCCCCACATCAGTGCGATGTTGCGAGTGGGCCAAAAGACGGGCGACTTGTCCCGCGTGATTCCCGCTTGCCGCCAGGCGCTCGATGGCGGCGCCTCCCAGATTTGGGGAGCGACCAACTACCTGGTGGTGCTGATGTTTGTGGTGTTGCCCGCCATCCCGCTGGTATTAGGCATGATGGCGACCGCCATCTTTCCTAAATTCAGGGAGATTTTTCACGATATGGGCGTGGCCACCCCGCCCCTTACCCTGTGGTTGTTCGACCATGGCAAACTCCTGATGCTGCCCATTTTTGTGGCCGCACCGCTGGTATATTTGGGAGCTTTGCTCTATGTGGGTGGTCCGCGAGTTACGAATTTCTTCGACCGATGGCTCGGACCTATTAATACATGGCTCCAGTGGCATCTGCCCTGGAAACGCAAACGGCTGCAGCGGAATTTCTCCGCCATGCTGGCCATTCTGCTCGATGCGGAGGTTCCCGAAGCCGAAGCCGTCGAGTTGGCCGCCGAGAGCACGGCCAATCGCGGCATGGAACAGCGGGCAGAAAAGGCCCTGGAAGACCTTTCCCGGGGTGCCACCCTCACGGAAGCCCTGAGCCGAATCGACGAGGCGGGAGAATTCCGGTGGCGCCTGACCAATGCCAGCCATGGACAGCGGGGCTTTGTGGCGGCGCTGACCGGTTGGCACGACGCGCTCGAGGCGCAGGCCTTCCAGCAAGAGCAAACCGCCGCGCAACTGATCACGACGGCACTGGTGTTGCTCAATGGATTGGTGGTGGGCCTGATTGCCACCGGCACGTTTGGCGCCCTCATCGCCGTTATCCAGCAGGGGGTGTTATGGTAATACCAAGAAGCCATCTTGCTCCAGGCAGTCCCCTCGTCCTCGTCCCTCGTCCTTGTCCTCGAAACGAACGCGGCGTTTTGCTGACCGAATTGGTGATTGCCATCGCTCTCCTGGCCATAGTGGTGTTGCCGCTAGCCTTCGGTTTCTCAAAGGAGCAGAAGTTATGTCGGGCTTACTATTTTCAGGCAATTGCCATGGAGATCGTGGATGGCGAAATGGAACTCTTGAAAGCCGGTGCCTGGAAGAAAATCCCCGAAGGCACGGGAGATTATGCGATCCGGGCCGAATCCGCCACCAATCTGCCACCAGGACGGTTCCGGTTAACCCGGAAGGATCGATTCGTGCGGCTGGAATGGGTGCCGGACAAACTGGGAAAAGGCGGACGGGTAGTCCGTGAACTGGAGGTTCCATGACGATCCAGCGAAGGAGCCACCACGCTAGCGGCATCATGCTGATCGAGTGCCTGGTCTATATCGCCGGGTTCTTCCTGATCACCGGGCTGACGTTCGCCGCATACTATCGCAGCCTCGAAAATTCGCGGGGCTTGCGGCACAACGCCGACGATATAACTCGGGCGCTTAAGGCCGGGGAACGATGGCGCGCCGATGTCCGATCCGCTCGCGGTCCCCTGGCTCTGGAACAAGCCAATGACGAGCAGGTCCTGCATATCCCCCAAGCGTCCGGGGAGATTATTTATCTCTTTTCGCAGGGTATCGTCTGGCGCAAGACACCCGCGGAATCGGTGCCCGTGACGTTGCTGGATGCCGTAAAGGGCTCGCGCATACTAAACGATGGTCGCGACGACGTAGCCGCCTGGCGTTGGGAACTGGAACTGGCCAGCCGTCAGAAAGTGGTGCGGCTGCGACCGCTGTTTACGTTCGTCGCCGCTGCGCCTCCGGGAAGCAAATGAAGACGAACCCACCCATGAAACGGAGCTTGGGAATCCTCGTGTTCCTTTCGAGCCTACTCCCGGGCCATAAACCCATATTTCGGAGGGACGAGCTCCGCGAGCCCCCATTTGTGCCAGTAAGGGCGTCGCGGAGCTCCGCCCTCCGCGCGGGGAGGTTCATGGGAAGCCTCCAATCCCAAAAGATGGTAGCGCATTGGGACCATGAACTGTTGGATACAAAACTTTGTCGCAGGTGCAACAAAGTTTTGTATGCCGTTAACCATCGGTTCATGGAGAGATGGACCCGCCGCCCTCACCCAGTCACAACCCAGGCCAAGATGCGGGCACGGGCTGTCCCCACCCCGGCCGCGCGTTCGTCCGAACGCGGATCGGCGGTGTTGATCATTCTGATTGTGGTATCGTTGATGTTGAGTTTCATGTTTGCCAACAGCAAATCGTTGCGCCACCTCAAGGAGGAAATGCGCCTGATCGAGCAACATCAGCTTCAGCAATTAAAGAAACACACCGGCAGCCCCGCGGCGAAGCCAGCCGGCGCAACCAACTCGGTCTCCGGTCAGCCCGGGAAAACCGTTCCCCTGCTCCGACAGCCATGAACAAAGTCCAAGCTATTCAGCATTCATTGCAGTGCTTTTTCTGGGGGTGGCTCAGCCTGATCCCTGGATTTGGCCTGCTGGCGGCCGTCATCACGCTGATTCTCTTCTTTCAGACCGCCCGCGGCGTCGGCGCGGGATGGAATCCAGCAAACCGATACTTGCACGTGGGGGCCAGCCTGAGCGCATTCAGCCTGCTGGTCCAATCGGTGGCTATCATCCTGGTGTTGTATCAACTCTGGAACTGAGACGCCTCGGGCAAGGCTTGAGACTGTCTAAGCCAGCCACGGGTCCTCCAAGGACCGCATGAGTGCCAGGATCCAGCGCGACATTACAGAACCCGGTCGTACTTTCTATTGTCGCGACCACTCCGCTCGGCGATTGAGCCTCGTAGCGTTTGCAGCACGGCGGGATTGCGGCTTCGAACTCTCAGGTATGTTATAAAGGGCTAAGGCAATGGCGGATTTGTGGATTTCGGAAGGACCACGGGATCTTGGACTTTGTCGCGTCGGGCTATGCCGGGCAGGTTCATCAGCTCTTTCAGTTCGTCCCAGTGGGCGGGGAAGACATCGCGCGGACGGCACTGATGCTGGACGCAGAGGGCGGCGGCTTTGCCGACGACTTCTCCCATCATGCCGCCGGTTTTCATGACGCGCACGGTGCCCAAAGCTTCGTGCGTCACGCTGATGCAACGGCCGGCCATGAACAAGTTGTCGAGGTTGCGCGAATAAAAACAGCGATAAGGCACGGGATAGCCTTGATTCTGATCCACGCGCTTATCGAACACCGCTTTCGCGACGTACGGGTCGTCGGGATATTTCTTCCGATAACGCTCGTCCGGATAATGCAAATCGATGTTCCAGGTGGTCGGCACGCAGCCATCCGGAAAACGTTTGCCGGACACCACATCGTCGGCGCTAAGCAGGACGTCGCCGAATAGCTGCCGCGATTCGCGGGTGCCGCCGACATAAGCCACCCATTCCAATTTGGCGTGGGTGTGTTTTTCTTTGCCGTCGTGGTTCTTCATGGCATTGAAGGCGCCATAGACGGCTCTCAGATTCCAATCGCGGCTGTACTCCAAATCGCGAATCGGATCCTTATCAAAGCCGCTCTCCCAAAACCATTGGCCGTGGTATTTTTGCGGATACGGAAAATCGTTCATATCCACCTCCAAGGCCCAGGGGGTTTCGGGGAAGGATTGGGGTGAATCGGTTTGCTGCCATCGCCACATGTTGCTCATGCCCATGTGCCCCTCCTGTTTGACGGTAAGGTCCGCGCCGGCCAGCGCGCCGAGGGTTCCATGGCCGGTGCAATCCGCAAACGTGGCCGCGGTAAAACGCCGGATCCGGCTGGTCCGGGTGTCCAGGGCGATGACCGCAACCACACGATGAGCCTGGGTTTCGACCTGGTACACGTAGTGATTCAAGAACAGCGTGACGTTTTTTTCCGCTCTGACAATGGCCAGTTTTTTGGCGTCGCCGAACTCTTCCGCCCGACCGGGAGAAAGGCTGGGATCGGTGGCGAGTTCCTCCACGATCTCGCCCAGTCGTGGGAACAAGCCCAGGCGGGTTTTGCCTTGCGGCCAGACGCGCACTTCGGAACTGCCATTACCACCCAGCACCGCTCGATCCTGGATCAAGGCGACCCGGCATCCCAGGCGCGCCGCCGAAACGGCCGCCGCCGTGCCGGCATAACCTCCGCCCACGATGACCAGATCGAAGTCGCCGGCGTTATCCGGCCGGTCGGGCAAACCCAGGAGCTGTTTGCGCCAGCCGGCCATGATTTCCGACTCGTTGGGTGGATTGAAATTGGGGTCGGTGGTGAAAAAGATGGCATCGCACCGGCCATCGAATCCCGTTAAATCGTGCAGGGCGAGCGAGACCTTGGGTTGGGTGATCGATACGGTTCCGCCGTCATGCCAGAACCATTCAGCGCTTTTGGCGCCGAAGGTTTCCTTCAACGGTTGGCCGTTGATGGCCAGTTGAAACCGGCCTGGGGCGCCGGGCGCCTTCCAGCGAGCGACCCAGTCCTTGGTGCGCACCCATACCCGGTAGGTGCCGGTTTCGGGAAAGGTCACCGTCGTGGTGGCGTCCGCGACCGGTTTGCCGATTCCGTGGGCCAGGAGATACGGGGATCCCATGATGCCAATGAACTGAGTGTCCAGCTCCCAACCGCCGAGTTGCTGAAAACCCTCCGCTTCCACGAGCGCTTGCGCCGCTGAAGCTGAATAAACCCAACCCACGGCGGAAACCAAGGCCAGTGCCATTCGCCAACGCCGACGTCCAGAAAGAGGGACTGTCATCATGAGTGAAAACTTACCCACACTATTTTGCCTTCAATCTCAGCACCGTCAATGTTCATCCACAATGTCGGCCTTCAGTTCCCGCAGCTTGCCCCAGGCGAATTGGAATTTGTCGTCGGCTGGGCTGGGCCCCGCGCTGGAGATCAGGGTGATTTCAGGATGCCGCGCCTTGAGTTCTCGGGCGAACTTTTCGTAGCGTTCAAGATACTGCGGCCCCCATTGTTCGTTGCCCACGCCCAGCAGTTTCAGGTTGAACGGCCGGGGATGACCCATCGCGGCGCGTTTCGCGCCCCACGGGCTGGTCGTGGGACCGTTGGCAAACTGGATCAAGTCCAGGGCGTCCTGGACGTACGGGTTGAGTTCATTCAGCGGCACGAGCTGGCCAGTGTTGAACTGGCAAGCCATGCCGCAGTTGAGGATCGGCAG
>JGI24132J36420_10001637_pt1 | contig 10123 bp, 4 predicted proteins | sample BarGraNGADG00212_3_FD_36420 | JGI IMG/M metagenome (IMG submission 36420) | reverse complement strand
TACCGGGTCCGGTACATAAGTGACAAACCCGGACCTCACCAGTTCCATCCCTGTTTTTAATTTTTGTTTAACATTTGTTTCATAAATATTAATTGCCTATTTTTATAGGTATAAAACAAAAATGTGTCCGGATGATTCAAATTACTCTGTATTTATCGCGGGAAACATTAAAAAAAGGTGGACTCATTATTCACCATTTTCTTACGACATGCTGCTTTCTTCTGATTCTGTTATTTACATCCTGTAATCCAAAGAGTGATAAAAGCAACATCCTGGTATCAGTTGATATTGAAGCCAATATTAACAATTTGGAGATAGTAAATCTCAGCCGGTTTACAGATAATATACGGTATGTTCCTCTTGAGAATATTGAAAATCTTTCTCTTGGTAATCTGAGTCTAATTGATATCTCAGACAACTTGATTTTAGTCTCTGATATGAATATTTGCCTTCTATATGATTCTGAAGGTCATTTTATTACAAAAGTTGGAAATCGAGGCAGAGGGCCTGGCGAAAATCCCTACTTTGACAATTTAGGTTTGAGTAGTGGTAAAAATCAAAAAATATATTTTTCTTCCATTTTTGATATATTTGAATATAATATCGATGGTTCATTCATAAATAAGTATACCGAAAGTTTATTTATTAGCGGCACCTATTTGTTAAGAGACTGGCAAATAATTAACGATTCTTTGTTTTTTGGATATATTAATAACGGAACTGGTAAGGTTGAAAATAAGGCACTGATAATTAATAAATATGGAGATATTGTTCATTCTTATAAAAACTATATCCTATTCAACAATGAAAGTGGTAAGAATGCTTTAAGAGGGCAACAACAATTTTCTAAATTTAAGGGGTCAGTGTTCTTTAAAGAACAATTTAATGATACCTTATTTTCTGTAAATGATAAATATGAAATGATTCCCAGATATAATATCACTCTGGGCAACCTTAAGCTGCCACTTTCTTTTAGAGTAAAACCTCCTAGCGGTGAAATATTTATGGACTATGTATATATAGTGGATATTTTTCAAAATGATAATTATCTTTTTTTGATTTGTCACTTTGGCAATAAGTTTCCTGCTAAAAGACTTACCTCTAAACCGCCATTATTTCCTGGTGGAAATCCCGTCCGGGTTAATACATATGCTGTTTTGGGATTGTATAATAAAAAATCCGGGGAATTAGTATTCTGTAAACCATCAGATTCAGATAACCCTTTATTCACATCCGGCATCTATAATGATATTGATTGTGGTCCGAGATTCCGTCCGGTTAAGCAGGTAAATGATTCAACATTGTTAATGTGGGTAAGCGCTGATAAACTTAAGAACCATGTTGCAAGTGATGACTTTAAGAACAATGTTCCTAAATACCCGGAAAAGAAGAAAGAACTCGAAGACCTTGCAAATAAACTAACTGAATTTGATAATCCAGTATTAATGTTTGTGACTTTCAATAAAGAGAGATGATATAAACTGAAAGAGAAGGGAGGTACTAAGATGCAAAGGTCATAATTTTCCGTGATTACGGTTGCGGCCTGTGAAAGGATAAATCAGGAAAGTAAAACTTAGATTAAAATATTCAACTTTAATATAATCAGGATAATTGGTTAGTTCTCAGTACCTGTATCTAGGTAGTAGCAAATACTTACTATTGCAACCTAACAAAACATATTGGACTTTTAAAAAACGATTTATAGAATTCATTTTTAAAATTTTTTTAAATGCGTATTTATTTATTTTTCCCTTTAGTATTGCTATTCTTAGCATATTCACGTGAACGAAAAGTTAATTCAAAACTTGAAATTATTGATATTGCTAATGCATTTGAAAACCAGCAGGAAATTAAACTGAGTAGGTTTGTTAGTGAGATANCCTACATCCCTTTGGAATCCAAACTGGAGTCATTCATCTCCGATTACCCGACTATCAAAGTAGAAGATTATATTTTAGTTCGTAATTCCGGTCTTAACCATACTCCACTCCTGTTATTTGACAAGTCAAATGGTGATTTTATTAGATATATTGGGAAAATTGGAAGAGGACCAGGTGAATACGATGTTCCCGCTAAAGACTTTTACAATGTTTACAACAAGCTAATTTATACTCTAGATCATAATCTTAGAGAAATAAAAATTCTGGATATCAATGGACATTACTTTGAAGGTTTCAGAACACCAAACGTGACAGAGTCATCTGTGAGGGGGGGAATGTTAAGCGTAATATTTGATACTTATTTAGACAATGACACATATGTAAGTTTTGTCAATAATTTTACTGGTGCAATCAAAACGAAACTGGTGATATTTAATAAGGATAGTATTTTAAATATCTTTCCCAATTTCCTTCAGTGGGGTGACAAAGATGTAACTAAGAATCACACGCCTTCTTTTAATCCCCAGTTCATCAGATTAAATAATAATTTATATTTTAAAGAGGTGTTCAATGACACCTTATTTCGCGTGACCATAGATAAATTACTACCAAGATTTATATTCAAGTACGGAAAGTATGGTCTACCATATGAACAACAGCAAAAGATAATGCCTTCATTTGGACAATTAAGTTATGATTACTTCATGGTAAATGATATAGATGAAAATTCTAATTTCTTATTTTTCCGTTTGTTTTATGACAAAAAAGAGTATACATGTTTTTATGATAAAAAAGCAAAGACTACGACCGTTTGTAAACCAATCGGAGATTCTCCATCTGCTTTGATAGATGATATAAACGATTTTATGCCAATTGCACCGAAAGATTTTACCCAGGAAAATGAAATGATAAGTGTTTTATACCCAATGGACATTTTGAAATGGTCAAAAGACAATCCTGAAAAGGCAAAACAACTTTCAGATAAAATGAATTGGTTAAAGAATATCTCTGAAACAAGTAATCCTGTTATTGTTGTTGCTAAATGTAAAAGATAGATAAAGTCAATAATTGTCATCCTTATTTCCTGAGAACTTTATTTATGAAATTTCCCTTTAATAAGCAGCTTGACTCAATGGATTGCGGCCCATCNTGCCTTCGCATGGTGGCAAAATTCTATGGAAAGAATTATACATTGCAGGCACTGCGTTCAAAAGCTTTNATTACTAAGTCGGGTGTATCAATGCCTGGTATCAGCGATGCAGCAGAAAGCATAGGCTTCAGTACCTTTCAACTCTCTTCAACTCTCTTCAACCTTCCTTTACCCACACCACTCCCGGGGGGACTTAATTCAGATAATGTCTTAAGTCCCCCCTGGGCTTGCCCTGTCCGAAGCGTCAGAGGGATTCAGGGGTAAAAATCCGACGAAATATTTAGTCAAAAAAATTCTTTTTTATTAAAATAAAAATTTAAATTTATAAGCCTTTAATACAAACCTCTTTAATAGACCCTGCAAAGATGAAAGTCAGATATCTAACTACCCTGTTGCTTCTCATAACGCTTTTATTTTCATGCAAACCTAAAAAAGCCGAAAACCTCGAAGAGATGGCCCGACGCTCATCACGTCCCGAAGCGGTACTGGTAAAAACCGTAAAGCTCGAACCTTCAACATTCTACCACGAGCTTATAAGCAACGGGAAAGCCTGGTCCTCAGAAAAAGCTGTTGTTCCATTTAAGGTGAACGGAATAATAAAGCAAATAAACATTCAGAACGGACAAAAAGTCAAATCCGGCGACCTTCTTGCAGTTATTGAGGATTTTGAATATAAAACACAGCTCACCCGTGCCCAGCAGGGTCTCGAGAAAGCTGAAATAAACTTCAAAGATGATCTCCTGAGCAATTTCTCTACAACTGACACAACCGGCTTGTCACCTGCCAAGATTAAGATATCACATATAAGGAGCGGACTTAATGATGCCATCACTTCCCTTGCAATTGCAGAGTATAATTATAACAATACCCGGATNTATTCTCCTATCAGCGGGGTTGTTGCCAACCTCGAAGCTAAGCAATGGAATTCTTCACAAAACTATAAAGACCTCTGCACTATTATTTTCGACGAAGTAATGGAAGTCGGGTTCCCGGTTATTGAATCGGAATACAGTTTCATAAGCAAAGGTATGCCGGTCGGCATTGTACCTTTCATAAACGACAGTACTCTCATTTCAGGCCGAATAACACAGATAAACCCGCAGGTTGATGAAAACGGCATGGTTAAAGTAAAAGCTGAATTCCGGAACAACGGCAGGCTCATCGATGGCATGAACGTGAAGGTGGTTATCAGAAAACCTGTCCCCAACCGGCTGGTTGTACCGAAAGAAGCGCTTGTAATCCGCCAGGGGAAAGATGTTATTTTCATTCGTCAGGATTCTCTGGCAATCTGGAAGTATGTTACCGTAGAGTTCGAAAACAGCACAAGCCTCTCAATAAAAGAGGGACTTACATCTGGCGACCTGGTAATTATCAGCGGAAATATCAACCTTGCTCACGAAACAACTGTCAGGGAAGAATGAAAGAGGATTCTCAACACAGATCCCTTTTCTCTACGTTTACGATCAACATCCTGTTTGTTATGCTGATCATAATTGGCGCTGCCGTTATACCTCTGCTTTCGCTTCAGCTTAACCCGACCAGGTACCTTCCCTCGCTCACAATCAGCTGGAGCTGGCCGGAGACACCTGTNCGNGTTGTNGANCAGGAAGTTACTACCGTTCTTGAGGGAGTGCTTTCGACTGTTACAGGTGTTAAAAAGATTTCTTCTTCTACTAACAACGAACGAGGAACTATTACAGTAGAGTTTGATAAAAACACCGATCTCAGAGCCAAAAGATTTGAAGTTGCCTCACTGCTGAGGGAATCACGCAAAAGACTTCCCGAAAGGGTCTCCTTCCCGGTTATAAGCATGAATATGCCATCCAACCAGTCGGGCTCTTCGATACTCAGCTTCCAGGTTAACGGCAATGCGAGCACGTCATATATTTATACTATAGCCGAAGAACAGATAAAACCACGGATTTCTGTTGTGGATGGTGTTTACAGCGTGAACATCTATGGGGCCACTCCTCAGGAATGGGAGATAATCTACGACCAGGAAAAACTCTCTGATATCGGGATAAGTTCATCTCTTATAAGCAATTCAATAAACAACTATCTGCTTGAGAGAGAGATCGGAGGTGCCACAGAAACTCTCCAGGGAGGTCTTACAAAACGTACTTATCTCACATTGACCGGTAACAGTGAAGATAAATTCAAATGGGATGATATTCCGGTTGCCAAAGCATCGGGACGGATTATTCACCTTACCGATGTGGCAAAAATAAAGCTTAAGGATCAGCAGCCACAGAGCTACTACAGGATAAATGGCTTAAACACTGTAAACCTCACAGTGAGTGCAGGAAAAAATGTGAACAACATTAAAGTTGCAGATGCTGTAAAAACAGAGATTGAAAAGATAAAGAAAGAATTGCCACCCGGCTACAGCATACGAACATCGTTCGACAATACAATCTTTATCAAGGAGGAGATATCGAAAAATATATACAGGGCAATCCTGTCGGTTATCCTTCTTCTTCTTTTTGTCCTGCTCATCAGCCGTGAGTTCAAATATCTTCTCATCATAACCATAAGTCTTGTCGCCAATATCTTCATCGCCTTCATCTTTTATTATCTCTTTAAACTTGAGATGCATCTCTATTCCCTGGCAGGAATAACAGTCTCGTTTGGACTCATTATCAACAACACAATTGTGATGACCGACCATCTCAGGTATCACAAAAACAGGAAGGTAGGTATTTCATTGCTTGCCGCAACGCTTACCACAATCGGTGCACTGGTTGTCATATTCTTCCTCGATGAAACCTCAAAAGTCACCTTGTCAGATTTTGCTGCTGTGGTAATAATAAACCTTTCAGTTTCGCTGGCTGTAGCTCTTTTCTTCATCCCGGCACTTCTTGAGAAAATAAAGCTTACACCGAAATTCAATGCACTTATAATAAGAAGGAAACGAAAAGTTGTACGGTTTTCGAAATTCTATCTGAAAAGTATCAATTTCATAATCCGGTACAGGAGAGCCTTTATCATCCTTGCGCTGCTGATTTTTGGTTTGCCGGTCTTTTATCTTCCCGATACAATACCAAAAGACCGCAGGTATAATATTAAAGATTCAGATCTGACAAAATTCCAGAGAATATATAATAAAACGCTTGGCAATACAAAATATGTACAAAATATAAAACCTGTTGTAAACAAGGTTCTTGGAGGTACATTCAGACTCTTCAGCGATAAAGTCAAAAACAGCAGATTCTATTATTATGGAAGTTCCGATGAGGTACAAAGGACACAGCTTACTGTCAGAATTGGGCTAAGTGAGGAAGGTCTTGCAATTGACGATCTTAACTCAACCTGCATGGGTTTGGAGAACATGCTGGCAGCTTACAGCGAGATCGACATGTTCACAACAAGCATATCAGGAGCCGAAGATGCAACGATCATCATAACCTTTAAACCTGAATTCGATTTTTCAATATTCCCGTTTATTCTGAAGGTCAGGATTGAAGATTACATGAACGGGATAGGCAGCTATCATGCATCCGTTTATGGCGTCGGGAAAGCATTCAGTAACCAGGTCTATAGCGATTATATCCGTACAACCTATTCAGTAATTATGAAGGGTTACAACTATGATGAACTTTATGGTTATTCAAATGCACTGAAGGATAGGCTTATTGCAAGCGGAAAAGGGAGGATAAAAGAGGTTTTCCTGCTGGGTGGCAGTAACAGCGGATTAATGTTTGGAGGAGGAAACAAAAAATCCTACAGGAACCGTCTGGAGATGGATAAATATTACCTTACGGAAAGCAGTTCAGACGTAGCGCTTGCATATAGCGAAGCCCGAAGGTTTTCGAGAGGTTCATCCCCGTTTCAGACAGCTTATATAAACGGTTCTATGACTCCTGTCTCTGTTAAATCGCTTCAGTCGGATCAGTACGACTACTGGAGTTTTATCAACGCTCCGCTCAGAACACATTCGGGTTTGTCTGTAAAGATGAAAGATTTCTCAACGGTCACAAGAGAGGTGACAGATAATACAATAAGCCGCGAGGATCAGCAATATGTGATCTCTGTCGGCTATGATTTTATCGGTAATTATGAACTTGGAAAGATGATCCTCGACAGGAACATAGATGAAACTGCGGCAATGCTGCCGCTGGGCTATACTGCTCAAAGCGGGGTATATAATTATTCGTGGAACCAGAAAAAGACTAACTACTATCTTATTTTCCTGGTGATAATGATAATCTATTTCATCTGTTCCATTCTGCTTGAATCGTTCAAACAGCCATTGACAGTCATCAGCCTCATACCATTCTCATTCATAGGCGTTTTTCTTACATTTCAACTATTTAAGATCACACCCGATGAAGGGGTTTTTGCAGCGCTTATTTTGCTCTGCGGTATTGTCGTTAATGCGACACTTTACATCCTGAATGATTTTAACAGCATAAGAAAACGAAAGCCTGCCCTGCCGGAAAGAGTGGCTTATATCAAGGCATTCAACGGAAAGATAATCCCGATCTTCCTTACAAAGCTCTCAACAATAATCGGGCTCATCCCGTTTCTTCTCACCGGCAAAGATGAAAGGTTCTGGTTCGCGTTGGCTGCTGGTACCATTGGGGGGCTGGTGTTCAGTTTCATCGGTTTGTTTGTGTATCAACCCATAATGTTAAGAAAAGACAAAAGACAAAAGACAAAAGTTAAAAGATAGAAGTAAGAGTCAAAATATGGTAAAATTCCTCATAACCCGCCCCGTTGCAGTGATCATGACCTTCCTTGCCCTGATCATGCTTGGGATAGTAGCCTCCGGCAGGCTGCCTGTATCGCTGATGCCCGATATTGATATCCCTGAGATAACCGTTGCAGTGTCGCGGCCCGATGTTAGCGCCAGAGAACTTGAGAACACCGTAGTGAGTGTTTTGCGCAGAAACTTACTGCAGGTGCCCGGTCTCGATGATATTGAATCGGAATCACGTAATGGCAGCGCACTGATCAGATTATCATTCAAATATGGCAACGACATTAACCTGGCATTCATGGAAGTCAATGAAAAAGTTGACGGCGCAATGAATAATTTGCCCCGCGATCTTGAAAGGCCAAGGATCATTAAAGCCAGCGCTACGGACATACCTGTTTTCATGTTGAATATCTCACTTCTGGATAGGCAGGCTGGTGATGAAAAGTTCATTGAGCTGAGTGAGTTTGCAGAAACGGTGATCAAGAAGAGGATCGAGCAGCTTCCTGAGGTCGGTATGGCTGATATAACCGGACAGATTAAACGGGAGATCTTTGTTACTCCCGATAAGAAAAAAATGATGAGTCTGGGGATAACAGAAAATGACATTACACAGGCTGTCTCTCTCAATAATATCAATATCGGCAGCATCATGGTGAAGGATGGTAAATATCTCTACAACCTAGAGTTCAGTTCATATCTTAAAGAGCTGAATGATGTTAAGGATATCTACATCAAATCGGGTAACAGGCTTCTGCAACTGAAAGATTTTGCTGAAGTTGGTATCCGGCAGGAGAGGCCGCGCGGTATGTATTATTCGAACGGGAACAGGGCCATATCCCTGGCAATCATCAAAGAGTCCACAGCTAAGATGGCTTCTCTCGAAGCAAAAATGAAAGAGATCCTGGATATCTTCAGGAAGGATTACCCACAGATGGATTTTGAGATCTCCCAGGATCAGACCAGGCTGCTCGATTATTCAATCTCAAATCTTAAACAAAACCTTCTTGCAGGCGGGATTCTTGCTTTCTTCCTGATGTTCTTCTTTCTTAAAGATGCCAAATCACCTTTGATCATCGGTTTCAGTATTCCTGCCACGCTCGTTATAAGTCTCCTGTTTTTTTATGTTGTGGGACTGTCGATCAATATCATTTCACTGGCCGGACTTATTCTCGGTATAGGGATGATGATAGATAACTCGATTGTTGTAATTGAAAACATAACCCAATGGATCGACAGGGGACTGTCGCTTGTTGATGCCTGTATCAAAGGAACAAATGAGATAATAACCCCTCTTATCTCTTCTGTTCTTACTACCTGTGCGGTGTTTATACCGCTTATCTTTCTGAGTGGCATCTCCGGCGCTCTCTTTTATGATCAGGCTGTTGCAATTGTGATCGGACAGGGGGTTTCACTTCTTGTGGGAATCACCCTTCTTCCTACCATATACTATCTTCTGTACAGAAACGGCAGAGAGGGCGCCTTAACAAAATTTGTTAAAAAAATAAGTCTCAAAGGACTTGAAGAGAGTTATGAAGGAGGAATGGATTTCTTCTTCAGGTACAAAAGAACGGTTATGGCTTCATTCCTTGGGATAATCCTCATAATGGTCTGTCTCTTTATTACTATGGAAAAAGGGAAATTTCCGGCAGTGCGTCAGGATGAACTTGTGGTGTCGGTCGACTGGAATGAGAATATTGATGTTAATGAGAACCTTAAAAGGATTACGGAGATGCTTGATTACAGCGGTGATCTGGCGCTACAGACAAACTCATTCATAGGTGAGCAGCAGTTCCTCTTTAACCGCGACTATGACCAGTCATATACACAGGCAAGGATCTATATCAAAGCAAAAGAGTATGACCTGAAAGATAAAATTGAGAAAAATTCTTATGAATTTATCAGGAAAACCTACCCCGGGGCATTAATTAACGTAACAGCTCAGCAGAATATCTTTGAGAAGATCTTTTCTGCCACGGAACCCCCGCTGATAGCTGAAGTAAGCCTGATGAAGGAGAAGGAGGTACCTCCGGTGGATAAGATGATGAGCATTGTAGGCATTCTTCAGAAAAATTATCCCGATGCAGGAATTTCGCCGCCTCCGCTCGAAGATAAGATACTCCTCCGGCTCGATCCCGACAGGATGCTATTGTACGATGTAGAACCAATGACACTTTATAACACTCTTAAAACATCATTGAATCAGAACAATATAGGTGAACTTAGAGCGTCGTATGAATTGCTTCCTATTGTATTATCAGACAAAGAAAAGCAGATAAGCGATATNGTNTCNTCNGGATTTGTTCTGAATAAGACAAGTCAGTCAATACCTGTAAGTGAACTTGTAAAAGTACAGCGGGTACATGATTATAAAACAATAAAAGGAGGGCTTCACAG
>JGI24132J36420_10001632_pt1 | contig 10129 bp, 5 predicted proteins | sample BarGraNGADG00212_3_FD_36420 | JGI IMG/M metagenome (IMG submission 36420) | reverse complement strand
TCACCGATTTTCTGACCGTTTATGTACAACTCATAAAGGCCGCCTACAGCTATATACGCCCGCGCGGAGCTGACCTTATTTTTTAAATCGAATTCCTTTCTGAAATATGGCGCCGGTTTGGAGTTGATGTCGTGGGCATCGCTGATCCATGCGCCATGCCAGTTTTTCATCCCCATCATGCCAGTTTCGAAAGAGGTCATCGACGGCGCTGACTGCACCCCGTCTTTATCCCAAACCTGCACACTCCAGAAATACCTGGTAAATGGAGAGAGATCGTTCCCTGTGTAAGTCACAGGAATTTTGTCAGAATCAACTTGTTTCGAATCCCAGCTATTCCCCTTGCCATTTGCCACTGCAGCTGAATCTGTTCCCACCAGAATACGATATGCCTGTTGCATGGCGCCATACCGCTCATCATTTAACTGCCAGGAAAAGCGGGGCGAGGGTACATCAATGCCTATGGGATTGATCAGATATTCACAACGTAAATTTTCAGGGAAGCAGGAGTTTGTTTGAGAATATGCAACCGAAAAGGTGCACATTAAAAAAGCGCTAAAAACAGATAAATAAGATTTCATTTTATTAGCAATCCCAAAGTTGATTATTTCAGCATCATACTTTTCCAGTTTTTTATGAACTTCTCCAGGATAAATTTCAAGACGTTCCTTTAGCCCATTAAACTGTGGCCAGTATGCATCGGAGCCGATACCGAAAGGGCCAATTTTTAATTTATATTTTTCCTTCATAAGTGAGTCTGTAAAGTCTATAAAGATTTTAAAATCAATGCCTTAGATATATATAACTTTAGTATAATGTATTAATATTAAGTGTTTGTTTTTAAGTTATTTATGGTAATTGTAATTAAATTGGCCTGTATATTATGTATGCAAAAACTTTGTATTTTATTCTGTGGAATTAAGTTCAAAAATATCCTCTTTTTCAGAATCGGATACGCTGCTAAAGTGAATTGTTCCATTGCTGTCGGTTTTTTCAACGGTGAATGGTATTCCATTTTTCGAAACCGAATAATTGCAACCGGCTTTCAATAGGAAGATTTCATAATCAGTTATTGTTGATCCGGCTGCAGATTTAACCATCCATTTTTTAATCTTTTTATTATCGTTATCCCATTGTAATATTTTTATCTGCACATCAGATTGTTTATTACGCGACAGGGTTAAAGATGGTTTTGGGCTATTGCGGTTGAAATAGAAAAGTTTATTCTTTTCTGTATCCATACTGAAACTTTCAGGTGAGTTGACAGAGAAAGAGTTTGCACTCATTGAATAGTCATTTAAAGAGAGTTGAATAGTATAATATTGACTTCTTAACCAATATTTTACTATAGTTCCGTTAAGTTCTTTTGTAATATGAGGTTCCAGGAAAAGACGATTATATTGAGGTTGAATTCCATAGATATCCTGGTATAAGCCTACAATCGGAAGGCAATTATTGGCCAGGATATCACTCCCCTGACCCTCCTGCTTTTTCCGGTCATATCTCTGATAAGCAAGTCCATCTTTTTCATATTGCTTAAGCACATTTGAAATGTACTTTATGGGAATGGACGGATCGTAATTCTTATAAGCACGGATTCCGACTTCTCCCCAACCTAAAAATATATCCCCGTTTTCATAATTCGGGAAAGGATAATTTACTTTATAGCCTTCATCAGGTTGGTATGGGAAGAAATTTATCGGCCACATAAACAACTTTTCTTTTTGCATCAGATTCTCAATTTTACTTAAGATAGCTTCCTTCCTGCTATTATCATCACATATTCCATATGCAATTGCCATAAAATTGACAGGTGTAACCAGGTTATCTCCATGAATTTTATCATCTTTATCACGCCAGTAAACATACCATTTGTTTTCCGGACTCCAGAAACCTCCCTCATTAACGGGTTGATTGAAGCGGTTTTTGCATTTTTCGGCAGCATGCCGGTAGTAATCTGCTTTTTCAGAATCACCCAATATTTCTTCTACAACTGACCATTGTGTTAATGCTTCATAAAGTTTGGCATTTATGAAAGCATTTTCATAAGATGCCCATATTACATCTATCCAATCACTTCCTTTTTTTTCTTTATAAGAGTCGGTCATTACTTCAATAAGACCGTCATTATCGGAATCTCTTCGAAGAAGAAAATTAAGGGCTTTTTCGCATGGCAGTTTTTGAGTCAGTACCCAATTTAAATCACCATTCATCTGAAAGAGCCCTGCAACATTTGTGGGATAGTCGGTATTTGCATCGAGCAGATCACCCCACTGTGCTTCATAAAAACCATTGTCGAATGTTCCCGGTTTAGAGTCCCAGATTCTATATGCCCAGCGGTCTTTTACACGACCTTCCGGAGTGAAAGCATTATCGCGGTAATAATCGAGAGATTTCTGATAATTTTTAAGATAATTCGGGTCATTAATAGCCAGTCCCATCTGGGCAATCCATTGTTCATGCAGAACAGCATAACCCATATCGAGATGCCAGTTATTTGAACCCATAATATTTTCATCGATCACACCAACCCTGGCAATGGTGTTTAGAACACTTCGAATGGATTCGCCGTTAAAGCCAGGGAATTCTCCTCTGGAATATGTTTTGTCATAATTCAGAGCTTTAAGCCGGTATGTTATCTTTGTGGTGCCACTTCTGACATCAAAAATATCCCAGATATCCTGTCGGTCAATAATAAACCTGCTTAAAAAATGTTTTGTACGCACTCTTTCTTCGCTTGCCGTGTAATTGAGCGTAAAACTATTATCAGGTTGACGGCTGAAACGTACAGCAATATTTAGTCCATTAACTTCTATCGGATCAATACGAAGGCTGGCATTGTTTTTCTGGTTCCAGAAAGTCACTTCCCCGGTGTGGTTACCTAAGGAAGCGTTTATTTTATCAAAAAACTTGCACCATGCTACACCCCCATTACCAAGTAATGCTCCTGTCCAGGTATCCATACTGCTAAACGACCATTGCGGAAATCCGGTATCTTCCAATGACATATTCCTTCTATAAGTTCTCTCAATGGTCCAATCAATATAATCGGGATACGTTTGGAAAACCCATTTTTCTTTGACCTTGTTATTTTCTTCTCCAAAGAGAATATCATCAATTACAATTTTGTCCCCTTCCATTATAATTTTAGGTGAAGGTATATCTGAAAGAGTAGTAAACCACTTTCCATTGCTTTTTATAGAGCTGAATGCACCTTTATTATCGGCATCATTTGTAACAACCTTGCTGCCAAGTGTTTCGATAAAATCGATAGCACATTTGTTATTGCAGTTAATGTTGAGAACGAGATTCCCTTTTTTATCCTGAACATTAACGGTGTGCATTTTTGAATTGAGTTCAGTCTGAACCTGCCCCCAGACAAACAATGGAAATTGTGACAGGCAAATGATGAGACTCCACTTAAGGTATTGTTTTTTATTCATAAGTAAAAGGATTATCATTAATAAATGTACAAATTTATCTTATGGTTTTATTAAAACCGAATATCTGGTTTGTTCTATGCTATTGAAATTTAAACAAATTTTAATTTGCGGGTTAAATCCGTTTAATTGCAAGTTATAAAATCTGTTTTTAAAAAAACTGATTAGATTTGAGTCCACTAGCAGTATCAAAAAAATAGTTATTGGCCCTCATTATAAGGTAATTTTGCCCCTCAAAAGGATATAGGTTATTAGTGAGTTCAAATCTATGACTTTAAAAACAAATTAAACAGAGATATATGAAAATCTTAAAAAAGACAATAGTGTACGTGATGCTTCTTTCATCGGTACTGATGTATTATGGTTTCACNGGTCATGCACAGGAACGTGGTTCGCGTATCGTACCTTCTTCGGAAATTTTAAAGTATCCGGACAACCGACCAGCAGCAAGATACAGGCTTGAGGCAATGGACCAGGGGGTAGTGTTTCGTCATGGGACCGGACCGGATAGCTGTGATTATCTGGGTGCGCGCGACGTTTGGGTTTATGAGAGTGACGGCACTTACTATATGCACTACGACGGTGCGGGGCCGAAAGGCTGGCTGGCATGTCTGGCGACCAGTAAAGACCTGGTAAGCTGGATTTCCCAGGGACCGGTGCTTGATTTCGGCGCCAAGGATGAGGATGATTGCGCCTCAGCTTCCTATGGTGTGACNTATTTCGATGGAAAGGTCTGGCATATGTTTTACCTCGGTACACCTCACACTTCTCCGGCACCAGCTCTGATACCGGCGTTCCCGTATCTGACTATGAAGGCTAAAAGCAACTCACCCGGCGGGCCGTGGATCAAGCAGAAGGATGTCATTCCATTCCGCACCAAACCAGGTACCTACTACGAAGAAACAGCCAGTCCGGGTCATGTTATCAGGTTTAATAACCAGTACCTGATGTTCTTTAGCGCTTCAATGAAACGAACCATTGGTATTGCACGCACAAGTAATCTCGATGGTCCATGGACGATAGATCAGTCGCCAATCGTTTCACCTGAGGAGCAGATCGAGAATAGTTCTCTCTATTTTGAACCGGCTAACAANACCTGGTTTTTGTTCACCAATCATATTGGTCTTGAGGGTTTCGAATACACTGATGCNATATGGGTATATTGGACAAAAGATCTGAACAAGTGGAATGCCGACCACAAGGCTGTTGTNCTNGATGGCGGGAACTGCTCATGGAGCAGCAAATGCATCGGTCTGCCATCGGTATTGAAGGTAGGTAATCGCCTCGCTATTATCTATGATGCACCGGGCGGGGACAGCAAGAGCCACATGAAACGTGATGTTGGCCTCTGCTGGCTGAACCTGCCGCTAAGAACACCTGAAAATGAGTAAACAACAGGAGAGTGGGGAGATGAAGGGTATTAAAGTTTAAATATAGTAAAAAAACCCGTCATTTCAAAATTTTCCCGAAAACCTTAAACTGAAATTTCTCTGAGGCTGTATATCACCGGGCCGACCCATATATTCAGTGTTTGTGATGTTTTTGACAGCCAATGAAAGATTCAGTTTATCATTTAACCGGTAGCACAATGATCCGTCAAGTAATCCATAACCAGTGTTATGACCGGCCCAATAATCATTGAATCCGACCAGGATAGGGGTAGTAAGAAAAACTTCATCAATGTTCAATATTTTCGATTTGAAGTAGAGGTTCAAACCTATATTAAATTTTTTCCAGCTCGTTGACAGTGAAATATTCCCGGATTGTTTTCTTCTGTATTTAAGATAGATATCAGTATTCTCGTTTGTATAGGGGTTGACTTCAACCGGATAAATAAATGTATATCCTCCGGAAATTGAAGTGCTGATCTTGCCGAATGATCCTGATAATAAAAATTCCAGTTCCGAACCGTAGATTCTCGACTCTTCCTTATTTGTAGCTTTAAAACCTAAACCCTCAGCCGGATATGAACCAAACATATACTCGATCAGATTTGAGTTACGCATATAAAATATTGAAATATCGGCTTGTCCGGTCATTTTTCCGAATGAGAGACCTTGTTTGATCCCTATTTCAGAACTCCAACCCGATTCTGACTGAATATCCGGATTTGCGATGATCTTTATTGAACCAAGAGTCGTTGCCGCAAATTTCTCGGCAATGGAAGGGTACCGGTAACCCTGTCCGAATGATGCTCTGAGAAAGGTATAATCTGCAGCCTGCCAGTTGAGTCCTGCTCTGAAAACAGGAATTATCTTATCGTTGATACCATCAAGAGAATTATTCTCGATACGGATACCCGCAACTCCTTTCAGCCTGGGGAGAGGTCTGATTTCAAACTGCGTAAAACCAGCAACATTCATGCTGTTATGATCACCGAAAAAAATTGAATTTACCTTACTGTAATTTTCGGAAACTCCTGATGTAATATCCAGAAATTCAAATACTTTGTACCAAAGCTGATATTCAGAATAGACAGATATTGCATCACTGTTATTCTGTTCGTTGTCAGGTAACCTGTTAAGTGAAGACTGGAGACGTGCCCGCAGGTCATGCCGGAAATGGTTGGTTTTCCTGAGCGAGATAAATGGATCGGCAGTGAAAAATGTTCCATGAAATTCCGATGCTGTAGACACATCCTGCTTTAGGGCACCTGAATCAGCATTCTCCCACAACACAAAATCCTTTTTGACAGTGTATCCGGAGTTGAGGTTTATTCCATAAGTCAATCCTTCAACTTTGCTGTTGAAATGTTTCAGCTTCAGGCTGATTCGTGCCAGCTTTTCTCCGTTAAACCTCCGGTAACCTTCATCAATCATAAGATTGCCGCTGATACCTATATCATTCTTTCCGTATTTCTGAAGATGAGAAAACGAAGAATTAGAGAAAGTCCTGGGGGTATTCCACCAGACCCGGTCTTTATTTTTTGGTTTATCAAATATCCCTGTCTCGATAAAAAAACGGGTATCAGGTATATTGGTCGCATCGGCGGTCCTGAAATTAATTATTCCGTTAAGGGCAGCTGAGCCATACAAAACTGAAGAGGCTCCTTTGATTATTTCGATCTGTGCCAGGTTTTCGAGAGGCAGAAATTGCCATTTTATGTTTCCGGCATCGGCAGAGACCATCGGTAGTCCATCGATCAGAGCCAGGACCCTGCTGCCGGCTCCATAACTGAAACCGCTGCCGCCTCTTATTGAGGCTTGTCCATCCATGACCTCAATTCCCGGTGTCTTGTTTATTATTTCCTGTGCGTCAGTTATGTGATTATCAGACAGAAATGCAGATTTTATGATATCCATCGATACTGTCAGCTCTGCTACTTTCTGTTCACTCCTGTTTGCAGTGACTACTACCTGGTCAATCTCACGGATTTTCGTCTCCATTCCAATCTCTATTTCAATGGTAGAGTCAGAAACGATATGAATCTCTTTTGTTAAAGATTCATAACCTATAAACTGAAAAGTGATCGTCAGTTTATCCAATTCAGTTTTAATAAGGAAGTTCCCGTTTTCATCAGTTACTGTACCCAGATTTTTTCCATATATAACGTAAACGCCGGCTAAAATATCATGTGTCCTTTTATCAATAACCACACCTTTCACAATCCTTATGGCGTCAGCGCCAATAAGATGTGTATTTAAAGATATAAGTATGGCAATAAGAAGATACCGCATCACTTTGCCTTGAAAGTCATCCGGATATTAATTGGATGCGCCTGATCAATAGGATTTGGATATAGAGTTGTAACTACCAGCGATAAAGCATTTAGTTCCACGATATCAGTTATGATAGGAAGAAGCTGAGTATCAGTGACAATAACCAGTTCAGTTTCGTCAATATTGAACCTCCAGGTACCTGTAAAAATGCCAAAGTAGCCGGTACCATCCTCATTGAATTTTGCATCCCCTTTGAATTGTTCAAGAATACCTCCCGGTCCGCTTGCATCAGCCCCGTTTGCAAGAAGGCTTTCTGTGGTCCAGACATGTCCGGTAAGAAACTTAAAGCGTTCGGTTTTATTATCTTTCTTGCAGGCAAACAGCAGCAAACAAGATGAAATGATCATTAATAGTGTAAGGTTTCTCATGGGAATAATTTTTAATGATCCGATTTCCAAAAATCTGATAGTAGAACAATCTCACATTAATTCAGTTCAAAAACCGGAATAACTATCAAATATACTAAAAATTATTGATCTTTCTAAAACCCACCCCCTCCCGATAGCTATCGGGATCCTCCAAGGGGAATTTTACACTTATTTACTTTTGTCTTTTGTCTTTTGTCTTTATTCTTACAGCCTTCCGCCATTACGCCCTTACTTTATCTCCCTTATCTTAATATTTTTGAATGATACAGCATTCCCATGATCCTGGAGCAGGATTCTTCCTTCCTGTACTTCTCCAAATCCCGGTGAATTCCTGAATTTACTTGTTGCAACAAGTTTTCTCCATGCTTCATTACCTCTTTCATACTCAACGGTCATCTGGTCGTTAAGCCAATGCTGAACTTTGTTACCGTTTACTATTATTATTGCCCTGTTCCAGTTATCAGGACCATTATCGCGTTTATTTTTCGGAGGGATAAGATCATATAAGCCTGCAAGTGTGCGGTTTCCGTTAATACCTGCTTTGGCATCGGGATGAAGCTTGTCGTCAAGCACCTGGTATTCGCACCCTATTGAAGAGAGTGATCCGTTTTTGGATTCTGTATCAACAAAATATTTTATTCCGCTGTTAGCTCCCGATGTATATTTAAAGTCAACAATTAGTTCAAAGTTTTTGTATTTGTCGACAGAAACAATATCACCGCCACCCCCCTGGGTTTTTGTAGCGGGATTGACAGATAGTGTTCCGTTTTTGATCTCCCATCCGGTAGCAGGAAAATTTTTTGTTCTGGCATTCATCCAACCTGCTGAACTCCTCCCGTCAAAAAGAAGTTTCCAGCCTTCCTGTTTTTCTCTTTCTGTGATAGCATTATCGAGGAAGCTTATCTGTGGAATAACAGGAGTATATGGAGTTTTATATTTATCGAGGTTTGCTGTCATAATCCTGATATTCTTCCACTTAACCTGCAAACCGACTTTTGAAGCTTCTTTACCGATCGAATGCACCTGAAGAGCAATAAAGCCTGAAGGAGTCATTGCATCAACAAGATCTGCACAGGGTACTCCATTAAGTTGCTCCCAGTTGCTTAGATTTTTTTTGATCATTTTCTGCCACTGGGCGCTGACACTGTTTCCTGTAATCAGAAGAAGAGAAATTACGATAAGGATAAAGTTAAGTTTTTTCATATTTTCATATTTAAGATTTATTATTCTGTCAATGAATATAATGTGCAAATGTAATTTTAAAATTTTCATTCGCATTTCGGATCTAAGTAAAAAATAAATCACTATTAGTTGAAAAAAAATAAAAAAAACTTGTTTTTATAAAAATTTGTTATATTTGAAGGGTCAATAAAAATTAAAACATGGAGGCAATGTTTTAAAATGATTGATGTTTTTTTATTTCAGCGGATCTGATTTTTTTACGAGAATACCCTAACCTAAGTTTAACCTATAAAAAATTTGCCTATGCACAAACAAATCTAGAAAAAAGGGAAGACATATTTTCTTTGTCTTTCCATCAGGAATTCATTAAGCTATTTACAACTATAGCCCATAAAATTAAACCAGGGCTGATTTAGTGTAACTCTAATTCTAAACTAACAACTTGAAAAATTATGAAAAAAAATTTCTTTTCTATTTTCTCCTTATGGAGGAAATACAAGATTCTCTTGTACTTAAATCTGACAGTTATTCTGGTGCTGTCAATGACGCTAAACCTTTCAGCGGCAGGATTTGGAGAAGATAAAACTTCTTCCATTGATAACCTGCAACAGGTTAAAATCAGCGGTACAGTTACCGATGGTACTACCGGCGAAGCATTACCAGGTGTAAACGTTGTTATTCCGGGTACAACTGTTGGAACAATGACTGACATATCGGGTAAATATTCGTTGGATGTACCCAATGCATCGGCCAGACTGCAATTCTCATTCATTGGTTATCTGACACAGGATATTACTCTGTCAGGTCAGACTACACTGAATGTAGCCCTGCTATCCGATGTTGCACAGCTTAGCGAAGTAATTGTAGTAGGTTATGGTACACAGTTGAAAAAGGATTTGACCGGTGCTGTGGCTGCCGTATCAGCAAAGAGACTTCTCGACAAACCTGCTTTTAACGTTGGAACAGCAATGCAGGGAAAAATCGCAGGTGTTCAGATTACCGATATGGGTGGTGGATCACCCGGTATCGCTCCTCAGGTTAGAATCCGTGGAACCAACTCCCTCAACACCAGTAACGACCCTCTTTATGTAGTTGACGGAATCGTTGGTGTTGCCAACGCACTGTTGAACCTGAACCCGAATGATATTGAATCGATCAACGTGTTAAAAGATGCATCATCAACAGCTATTTATGGTGCTCGTGGAGCAAACGGGGTCATCATGATCACTACAAAACGCGGTGTATCTGGTAAAGCCCAGGTTGAATATGCACATTATACCGCCTATAATACAATGCAAAGACATTTTTATACACTGAATGCCGATCAGCTTATGTATGTATATGAGCAATCAATGGCAAACGGTGACAAATATGCAGTAAAAGGAATCGACCGTGCAAAGGATTTCCGCGGCGCTTATGCAAC
>JGI24132J36420_10001629_pt1 | contig 10132 bp, 10 predicted proteins | sample BarGraNGADG00212_3_FD_36420 | JGI IMG/M metagenome (IMG submission 36420) | reverse complement strand
GGGGTGTCGCTGGCGGGGAGGGTCCTTTTCAGGGTCATGTCCTGGGCCGGGTACGGCTGACGCCTGGTGGGCTGTGGCGACGGCGGCCGGCAGCGACCCCCTACTCCGGGGCGTAAGCGACCACCCAGTCGATCTGAATGTGCCCCGCGGTCGAGTCGTCTAGGTAGACGTCGCTGGCTGTCTCGGACTGGAGTACCCAGTGCATAGGCTTCGACGGCACCTTAGTAGTGGAGGTGCCCACAAACTTGCCGTCCAGATAGAAGGTCACCTTGCCGGGGGACCACTCGGTAGCTGCCGTGTGCCACGAGCCACCGAAGGCAATACCAGTCGCGAAAGCGTCCTGCCCACCCCAAGGGTCGGCATAGTGCATGTAGGCAGCGATCTTGCCGTCCAGATGCCCCTCAGGGAAATCGATCTCCCCATCCGCGGGCGATACTTCGCTGTCAGGCCAGAGTAACCATGCGGTCCTGTATCCTCGCAAGGAGTCCGCGCGAAAACGGACCTCGTACCGGCCGTAGGTTCTCTGAGCTATCCGAGGGAGGGGGGCAGCCACCATGTGGACGCCATTCTCGGTGTGGATGTAGTAGTCCAACATCCCATTATGGACGCTCAGCACCTTGGAAGGCATATAGGTGCCGTCGCGACTGGTGTCGGGCCATCCGTCCGGGTAGGCCCACCACTTCGAGGAGTAGGCTGCGCCGGGGAAGCTACCAACCGGCGCGTTGGTGGTGAAGTCGTCGGCAAAGATCTGGCGCCACCGCGGAATGTTCCCCACCGGCATCGCTCGACCAGAGGGAGATAACGCTACCTGCGTAGCTGGGGCGACGGTCGGAGTGGACGCGGGGGTGCTGGTGGTGGGACGGGGCTGGGGCGATGGTAACTCGCGCTCCTGGCCCGACCTGCTCGGCAAGGACGAGGCGTTGGGGTTCAAGTCTGAGAAGCTGCCCTCAAGCTCAGGGCTCGTTGATGCCGGTGGATCCGTCGAAGAACCCAGGAAGCTGAACGCAGCGACCAAGGCAGCAAACACCAACAGGATGCAACCTGCCAGCAGACATCGAGTCAGGAACTTGGAATCGGTGTTCATTTGCTAGCTCGTGCCATCGGTGCCGAGAACGATCTTCTCCCGGGTGGACAGCCTGAGGGTCCGTTGCTGACAGAAACAGCCTCGGGCAGGTGCTGCTGCGACTCGTTGCTGCCGGCCTCGGTGGCCCAGCCCTGGAAGGGGGCCGAGCGCTGTTCGAGGAGGTCGACGCGCCTTGGTGGCTGGGGCGACGACGGCCGGCAGTTGTCCCTACTCAGGGGCGTAAGCAACCACCCAGTCGATCTGAATGTGCCCGGCGGTCGCGTCATCCGGGTGGGCGCCGCTAAGGGAGGTCTCGGACTGGAGTACCCAGTGCATGGGCTTCGATGGCACCTTGGTAGTGGAGGTGCCCAGGAGCTTCCCGTCCAGGTAAAAGGTTACTCTACCGGCATTCCACTCGGTGCCTGCCGTGTGCCACGTACCGCTGAAGGCAGTACCGGTCTCGAAATCGTCCTGTCCGCCCTGAGGGTCGGCGTAGTGCATGTAGGCAGCGATATTGCTGTCCAAGCCCCCCTCGGGGAAATCGATCTCCCCATCTGCCGGCCACAATTCGCTGTCGGGCCAGAGTAACCATGCGGTCTTGTATCCCTGCAAGGAATCAGCGCGGAAACGGAGCTCGTAGCGTCCATAGGTTCTTTGTGCTATCTGAGGGACGGGGGCAGCCACCATGTGGACGCCATTCTCGGTGTGGATGTAGTAGTCCAACATCCCGTTCTGGACACTCAGCACCTTGGAGGGCATATAGGTACCGTTGCCACTGGTGTCGTGCCGTCGGTCCGGGTAGGTCGACCAGTTAGAGGAGTAGGCTACGCCGGGAAAGCTTCCCAACCGCGCGTTGGTGGTGAAGTCGTCAGCAAAGATCTGGCGCCACCCAGGGATGTTTCCCACCGGCATCGCCTGCCCAGAGGGAAAGAAGGCTACCTGTATACTTGGGGCGTAAGCGACCACCCAGTCGATCTGAATGTGCCCCGCGGTCGAGTCGTCTGGGTGGACATCGCTGGATGTCTCGGACTTGAGTATCCAGTGCAAAGGATTCGACGGCACCCTATCGGCGGAGGTGCCAACAAGCCTGCCGTCCAGATAGAAGGTCACTTTGCCGGCAGTCCACTCGGTAGCTGCCGTATGCCACAAGCCGCCGAAGGCAGTACCGGTCTCGAAATCGTCCTGTCCGCCCTGAGGGTCGGCGTAGTGCATGTAGGCAGATATATCGCCATTTAAGTCTCCCGCAGAGAAATCGATTTCCCCATCCGCAGGCCACTTTTCACTATCGGGCCAGAGTAACCATGCGGTCTTGTATCCCTGCAAGGAATCAGCGCGGAAACGGACTTCGTACCGCCCGTAGGTTCTCTCAGCTATCTGGGGTAGAGGGGCGGCGATCATGTGCACGCCATTCTCGGTGTGGATGTAGTAGTCCAACATCCCGTTCTGGACACTCAAGACTTTGGAGGGCATATAGGTACCGTTGCCACTGGTGTCGTCCCATCCGTCCGCGTAGGCATCCCACCTCGAGGAGTAGGCTGCGCCGGGGAAGCCCCCCACGGGCGCGTTGGTGGTGAAGTCGTCAGCAAAGATCTGGCGCCACCCAGGGATGTTTCCCACCGGCATCGCCTGACCGGAGGGAGATGACGCTACCTGTGTAGTTGGGGCGACGGTCGGAGCGGATTCGGGGATGCTGGTGGTGGCAGGAGTGCTGGCCGCCTCGATGGCGGCGGCGGTTGCGGGCTTGTTCAGCGCCACGTTCGTGCTGGAGAACGGTACTGGGCTCGAGATGGGTGAGGACGAAGGGTTGGGTTTCGGGACTGAGGAGCCGTTCGCCAGCTCAAGGCTCGTTGATGGCGGTGGAGTCGTCTCAGAATGCAGGAAGCCAAGCGCCGCAACCAGGACAGCACACACCAACAGGCTAAAAACCGCCAGCAAGTATAGATGTCGAGTCAGGTACTTGGAAATGGCGTTCAACTGCTTGCCCGCACCCGCTTATAGGGGCCTATCTTGAAGGCCGGATTTGTCGAAAGCGCTACCGCACTTGTCAAAGTCGCGGCCAATAAGATGGGCGAGGTCAACAGCCTACTACGCCTGCAAACCAACGTGCGGATCCCATCGTCCAGAAGACGCTTGTACTGATGAGGATGGCCCAAGCGGCCGATCATCTTGGCGTCGGAACTCACGTGCGCCGCAAAACGGTTGACATAGACAAGCTCCGTGTGATTCGAGTCGGTAAGGCCGGCAGCTGCTACCGACCCGGCGACCTAGCGCTCCCCTATCGTGCCTATCAGCAGTTCGGGTCTTGGCACAAGGGCTTGCCACCAATTGCCTCTTCTGAAAATAGGCCGCGGTTTTCATCCCCGAGGGTGGCGGCGGGCCGCCGGGGAAACTCTAGTGTAACACGTGATGACTGACGAGGTAAAGGAATCTTCGGAACAGGGGGCCCGCCCGAATCCGCAGGTTCCAGTCCTGGCGATGTATCGTTGGAGGGGCGTGACTGGTGTATCGTGGGATGGTCAGCCGTTAGGCGCGTGGAAGGGCTCGATTGATGGAGATGTGGGCTCTGGGATCGTGGGCAGGGGGTGTCGCGGGGTGCGGTTGGGCAGGGCTGGCAGGCCGCGGGGTGCGGTTGGGCATGGCTTGCCAGGCCCTGGGTCCGGGCTTTGTGCTCTGAAGCTTGGGTGCCAGAAGGTGGAGGTTATCCCGAAGGCCAGGGCGCCAAGCGCATCCGCACCCTGGCGGGCCTCAGCAACCTCTGGAACACTTCGGTCGCGACCCGCAGCAGCAGGGATCGGGGTAGAGTAGGAGACTGGCGCGGTGGCTCTGTGTGTCGGGTGCTGTCCACGCATCTAGCTGCAGGCGCTGCTACCTCAGACTAGGCCCCGTTTCCAGCCTCCCTTCATCAATCCGGACATGAGGTTCTCCCTCCTCCGGCTTTCCGAGATCCTTCACCGCGCCGCTATCGGCGTCGCCTTGTGCCACGACACGGTTCCCGCCAGTCGATACACCCCAAGCTTCTGGAAGAACTCAAGGCTATGAGTCTCCCAGCGTCGCCCAGACCGACCCGCTTTCTTGCTCAGATACAGCCCCAGCCTCTCGCGCACGTAGTTGTCCACCTGTGCGAACTTCTTGCTGGAGTTGCCCACTCGGAAGTAGGCTCCCCAGCCTCGCAGCACGCGGTTCACTTCGCCTACGATGAGCTTCGCCGCTTCCGGCAATCGATGTCGCGGCGCCGTGATCGCTTTGACGCGCTCCCGTACCGCCTTCATCGCTCGTTGGCTCGGCCACAGTTGCAGGTACCTCTTCCGACAATACCGCCAGGACTCCACCTTGCGGCAGGCAAACCCCAGAAAGTCGATGCCCTCCCGCCCCTGCCCAAGGTTCACCACCCGGGTCTTGTCAGGGTGTAGAGTCAGCCCCAATCGGGTGAGCACCTCGCCCACCCTCTTCAGGGCCTCTCGGGCATCCCTCTCCCTCCTGCACAGGATCACGAAATCGTCGGCGTATCGGATCAACTGGCCCAGATAGCGGCAGTGGTCTTCCCAGAACTTGTCCAGTTCGTTCAGCGCCACATTCGCTAACATCGGGGAAATGACGCCTCCCTGAGGCACGCCCCGGTCGGTGGGCCTAATCTCCCCACCTTCCAGCACCCCAGCTTCCAGCATCTGCCTCAGCAGCTTCAGCATCCGCCGGTCACTGATCCGCTTCTCCACCAGCCCCATCAGCACTCCGTGGTCGATCCGGTCGAAGAACGCCTCTATGTCCGCGTCCACCACCCAGCCCTCTCCGCGGTTCACTCCCTGGCGTAGCTGCTCCATCCCCTGATGGGCACTCCGCTTCGGTCGGAACCCGTACGAGCTGTCCCGGAAATCGGCCTCGAAGATCGGCTCCAGCACCACCTTCGCGGCGGCCTGGACTACCCGATCCCTCACCATCGGGATCCCCAGCGGTCGCTGCCGTCCGTCCGCCTTCGGAATGTACACTCGGCGCACTGGCTGTGGCCGGTATCGTCCCTCCCGCAGTTCTTCCGCCAGCTTCCCAAGGAACCCCTCGACCCCTTCCTGCTCAATCGTCTCAATGGTCGCGCCATCAATGCCCGCTGCCCCACCGTTGGCCTTCACTTCCCCCCACGCCCTCGCCAAGAGGTCCTCTCGGTACACCTTGTCGTACAGCGCATGGAACCGCCGCGTCGTACTCGCCTTCGCGGCTCGATACAGTGCCCTCTGGAGTTGTCGTGCAGCGTCCATGGTGTCGTTAGCCTTATCGGCATTCACCAGCCCTTACCCCCTTTGGACACCCAGACCAAGTGCGGCCCCTTCCCTACACCAAGCTTATGCTACCTCGGCATCAACAGTACTATGGGCCGCTCCGACTCCCGCTCCGCTCCCCCCCACTTCACGGTCTCCCGCTTATAGGGTTCGTCGCTCCCAGTCCACCCCCAGGTTGGCAACCTGAAGGTCTCACCGCTGGGGCGGAGACGGGTCTCTCCTGTTCCCACGATGGCTGTCCCGCCGTTCCGCGCCCTCTACGCCGCAGGGTTCCTCGGTGCTGCGCTTCCAAGCTCTTCACACCTTCCGTGGCCTTCGCCCAACCATGCCAGGCTCGGCTCCCCGCTGCCCCCTCTCGGGGTGTGGTTCTCGACGCGGCAGGCTTCGCTTCATGCTGCGGACCGGCGGTTTGCACTCTCCTTATGAGAGCTCGACCCCGCGCTTCGACACCCAGGTCTCCCCAAACGTCGGCGGGCTGCTACAAAGGGTCTTGGTACCTCCTTTGGCCGGACTTTCACCGGCAAGTCATCGTGGACTTTCAGGACACGCCGTGGCTGACCACCCGGCCGAACTGGGTGAACACGGCGAAGCGCAGCCGCTTGGGCCGGGCGTGGCGCAACTCTTTCGGTAAAGCCGCGGCTTTGAGCAGTTCCAGCAGGTTGCAGGTGAGCACCTGGAACCGGAGCCAGGCGGCATCCGCCCCGAACCTCCCGCTGGGATAGACCCCTGCCGCCAGTTCGTCCACCAGGATCCGATGCACATGTTCGATGGTCCCCGCCTTGCCCCGATGCCACTTCAACAACGCTTGGCCGTCCAGGTCCCAACGGTTGGTGACCACGGCGAAGTGGCGCACTTCCTTGCAGTCCCCGCCGTCATCCAGCAGTACTGGCTGCTGCCCAGGCCTCACCCTCACCGCCACGTAGCGGTACACCGGCGCCTTCTTGCTTTCCGTGGCCCGAGAAGGCACGTAGGCCACTTCCGCCCACTCCCGCACCTTCCCGTCGGCTTCCTTGGCCCAGAAGTGCCAATCGGACTCGGCCAGCTTGCCGATCTCGGCCCGCAAGGGCCGGCTCATGTCCGCGCTCACGGCGAACTCCCAGCCCCGGCCGTCCCAATGGTCCAACGCTTCATACTCGTAGGCCGCCGAGTCCGAGCGCACCCGCACCTTCCACTCCCCAGCGGGCAGGGCCTCGTAGGCCCGGTCCACCAACTCCTTTATCCTGTAGCCCGCGGGCACGTTGCCATCCCGAAACTGGTCCGCCAGCACCAGCTTCGTCTCGGCCCACTAGACCAGCAGCGGCTGGTAGGCGGTGTAACCCTCGTAGCAGGCCAGGGCCTCCTGCTTGGCCGTCTCCACCAGATGGGCGTCCACGTCCAGGGTCACTTCCGTCCCGGGGTCCAGCACAGCCACGTAATTCCGGACCACCCGCCGGTTCACTATCCCAAGCCCGATCAAGCCCGGGGTCTCCGCCGGGATGAAGGCCCCCTCCTTGGGCCGACCGGCCAGCAGCTTCTCGTCGTGGAAACGGTTCAGGAAGTCCCGCGTCGTCGCCGGGGCTGGCGGGGCATATCCCAGCAGGGCCGCCAACCCCGCGTCCTTTCGCAGCACCTCGAAGTCGTCGACACACTCACCCCCCAGGGCGCTCAGGGCCACGAAGCATTCCACCATCTGCCCCGCCGTGAGCCCCTTGGGGCTCTTCTTGGTCGGCAACACCCGGTTGCCCAGGGAAGATAGGTCGCAGTGGCGCATCAACTCGATCAGCAGGGAAATGCCGGCGAAGGGGGTAACCGTCTCCTCGAGGCCGCCGGCCAACTCGACCCCAAGAAGCCCAGGCCGATCCTTGGTTCGCATATCTTCCGCACCTCCAGGGTGCGTATTGTACATCATAAACTTACTTGTTGCAACCAACGAAGATGCGATCCTTTCTGCCAAGGGGGGGGATCTCTCGTGGGAAACGCGCCCCTGGGGCTCCAGCAGTGCCGAGCAAAGGGGCGGATCTGATGTCGAGCTACATCATCTGCCGAACCACAACGACGCCAAAGGCGCAGCCTGGCCTGGGAAAACGGGGACGGCGCTCAGAGGAAGAGCAAACTACGGGGCAACGAGGCCCCCCATCCGCTCAGACAACCCCCACTGTCCACCCAAACGCCGATCAGCACGGCCACGGCGAAGAAAGTGATCTGCGGATTAGGGGCCCGCAAGCTGTCTTGACAAAGGGGTAAACCATATGCTACGTGCTTACTGTATATTGGCTAGATATTGGCTAGATATTGGCTAGATGTTGGCTAGACGTCCAGCTCGAAACATTGGCCGGAATCCCCAGGAAGGATACCAATGCGGTGATGTGCGGCCAGTCTTCCTCTGGCATCGTCTGCCTCGAATTGGTCGCATCGTCCGCGAACCAAAAGGGTATCGGCCGCGAGACTACGGAGATGTGCTTTGCCGAGACGTGATCGTAAGCCGCCCTCAGGGGCATAGGGCAATCACCTGAAGCCAGGTTCAGTACTCCATAATTTGGACTGGCTCTAGGTTGATGTAGTTGTCACTCTGGCGAGTAAGTCGGAAGCCGATTCGTATAGTCGGCGATGTCCGCTGGCAAGCGATCTGCTTGGGTGCCGATAGAGTGCAGAAAGAACATTACGACACAGCCTCTCGGGACGGCAAGGGACGTTGCCTGACATTAGTGCCACTTAGCGCCGATGGTGCATTACGCCGCCCTTGCCCGCCATGGCAGAATTGAGGAGTACTGAGGTTAGCCGCCTGGTCGAGACTACTACCTGGTGGCAGGCATCTACACCGCCATCACGCATGGTCACGGGTATGTGGTCCACGTTCAGTTATTTCACACCTTTGTGGCGCCAATGGCCATGCTAGCGGACTTCAGGCAAGACTCCCCTCCACCGTGACGTTTTAACAGCGGGGGGGCACTCGTCCGGGTCGCGGAATACCCCGCAGGGCCCACAGCGGACGGCATTCCGTCCGACTTGTGGCCGTCGCCCGACTTGACCGGGATCTCTACGTCGAGAGTCACAAGGAGAAGGTAGTGCGGATCCTAATGCTCTCTCAGTTCTATCCACCCACCGTTGGCGGCGAAGAACGCCACGTCCACGACCTCTCTGTCGAGCTGGCTTCGCGCGGCCACGCCGTGTCGGTAGCCACCGTGTGGCATTCCGGAGATCCGGAATTCGCGATAGAGGACGGAGTGCGGGTGAACCATGTGCGCGGTCTGGCGCAACGCGTGCCTGGTCTCTTCGCCGAGAGCGAGCGCATGCACGTTCCCCCGTTTCCCGACCCTGGACTGGTGTGGTCGTTGCGCCGGATAATCGCCCTCGAACGTCCGCAGATCGTTCACGCTCACAATTGGCTCGTGCACTCGTTCCTCCCGTTGAAGACATGGAGCGGGGCCAGGCTCGTGATGTCGTTGCACGACTACAGCCTGGTCTGCGCGGTCAAGACCCTCGTGTACAAGGACGGCTTATGTCCCGGGCAAGGTCTTCGCTGCCTAGGGCACTCAAGCGAGCACTACGGGCCCGCGAAGGGCATTCCCATAGCTCTGGCCAACTGGGCCATGTCTGCCGTCGAGAGACCTTTAGTTGACATGTTCTTGGCTGTCAGCGAGGCAGGCGCAGTCGGGAACCGCCTAGTCGGTGGCAAGGTGCCGTACAAGGTAATCCCCAACTTCCTCAGCGACGAGTCGCCATCCGTTGGCGACTGGAGTGAGTATCTGGCTAAGCTGCCAGACGGCCCGTTCCTCCTGTTCGTCGGCGACCTGCGGGCTTTCAAGGGGATAACCATACTACTGCGCGCATACGCCGAACTGGTGGCCAAGCAGGGCGAGAAGGTGCCGCCTTTGGTGCTCATTGGCAGGGTGCTCGACGAGACTCCCAAGGAGTTCCCGCCGAATGTTCTCGTGCTGGGAAAATGGCCTCATGAGGCGGTTATGGCGGCCCTGCCCCGCAGCCTGGCTGTGATGATGCCGTCGACTGGGCCCGAGCCCTTCGGCATCGCGGCCCTGGAAGCTATGGCGAGCGGACGGCCCGTCATTGCCTCAGACATCGGTGGACTGCCCGACATAGTGGCCGATGGCGAGACCGGGTTGTTGGTGCGGCCAGGCGATAGTGACTCGTTATGTGCGGCCCTTCGGCGCTTACTGGACGAGCCCGTGCTCGTGGAACGGATGGGACGGGCGGCCAAAATCCGGGCGGTGCAATTCCAGGCGAACAAAGTGGTGCCTCTTGTCGAGCAGGTGTATAAGGACCTGCTAAAGCGTACCCCGAGAACTGGACAGGTCGTTAAGTCAGGATAGCTGTGCCGAGAAGAGGGTGATGCGGCTGCTCCACGGGCAATACGCTCGTACCGCTTACAACGGCTCGAGCGGACGGATGCCTAGCTGAAGGGGCATTGGTATGAGATGAACCACGTACGGGTGACACCGCTGCAAAGGTCAATGGGGTTGGACACTATCCACCCAAAGTTTCGCCCAGCCATCCCTCCCCGAGCGCCGGGTCTCCTCCTGATGCCGGCCTCGGCTGCCCAGCGCGGGCGCCGATAGTTCTTCGTTCAGATCGGCGCATCCCGTTGGCTGTTGCGGCCGAGGCCCGCAGTGGCCCCTACTCTGGGGCGTAGGCCACCACCCAGTCGATCTGGATGTGCCCGGCGGTCGCGTCATTCGGGTGGGTGCCGTTGAGGGTTGTCTCGGACTGAAGTACCCAGTGCATGGGCTTCGATGGCACCTTGGTAGTGGAGGTGCCCAAGAGCTTCCCGTCCAGATAGAAGGTTACTTTACCGGCAGTCCACTCG
>JGI24132J36420_10001623_pt1 | contig 10164 bp, 11 predicted proteins | sample BarGraNGADG00212_3_FD_36420 | JGI IMG/M metagenome (IMG submission 36420) | reverse complement strand
AACGGCGAGTGCATGTAGCGCATCGCCAGGCTGAGCGACAAGGTGGCGCCGGAGCCGGCGGCCATGAGTTCGTCGGCGTCCGTGGAGCACTCCCCGGGGTAAGCCTTGATCTGCACCGGGATGCGCTCGGCGGCGGCCACCTCGCGCGCCAGGGTGAATAAGCGCTGGTTGCTGCCGGCGCCGCGGCCGAGCACAGGGCCGGCGCCAAGCTTGAGCTCACCGGCCAGCTTCTTGGCGTCGGCCGCCGGAGTGTCGCTGCAGAAATCGCCGTCGATGACGATCGTCACCGCCGGCGCAAACCGCTTGGCCTGCGCCTTGGCGCCCATGAGCGTGGTCTCTTCGTGGACGCTGGCGACACCGGTGAGCAGCGCCGCCCCGGGATCGGCGGCGTACAGTTCCAGGGCGCGGATGACGCAGTACACGCCGGCGCGATCGTCCAGGGCCTGCGTGGCGATGATGCCCGGCGACAGCTCCAGATAGTCGGGCGTGAAGGTCACCGGGTCGCCCACGGCGACGCGCTCCATGGCCTCCTCGCGGCTGCCGGCGCCGATGTCGAGGAACTGCTCGTCGAGCGCCGGCGCTCTGTCGCGCTGGTCCTCGGGAATGAGGTGCGTGGGCTTCTTGCCGCCCACGGCGTGCACCGCGCCGCCGGACCCGTGGATCACGAAGTGCCGGCCGGGGACGAGGATCGGGGCGACGCCGCCGATCTTGTCGATGAAGACGTAGCCGTGCTCGTCGATGTAGGTGACGATCAGGCCGATCTGGTCGACGTGCGCGACGACCGCGACTTCGGGGCCGTCCGCGGGGCCGACGCCGAGCCACACGTTGCCCAGGGGGTCGCCCCGGACCGCGCCCAGCGGTTCCAGGCGCCGGCGGACGACCTCGACGGCCGGCGCCTCGAACCCCGACGGTCCGGGGGCCGAGCACAGCGAACGCAGCAGTTCTCCATCAACAGACAAGATCAGACTTCCTCGACCGACTGGCGCACGATTGTACTACACGGCATCGGGGCATGAGTTTGCGACGATGGGGAATACGTAGCACTACATACGTACTGCGTCTCGCTCTCGCGAGGCGCGCCCCCGCGAGACGGAGCGAGAGGAGTCGCAATGGAAGATCAGACCCGCCCCAAATGGCTGCGCAGCATCAAGGGCGCGCCGTTCACGGGGATCGGTTCCCTGGAAGCCGACATCCTCGCTGTGGTCTGGCAGCACGACACCACCACCGTACGCATGGTCTACGAAACGCTCCTCAAGCGCCGCCAGATCGCTTATACCACGGTCATGACGGTGATGAACAATCTGGTCAAGAAGCACCTTCTCACGCAGGACAAGAGCAGCATCGCGTACGTGTACAAGGCGGCCATCCCCGGCCGCGAAGTGGCTCAGACGGTGTTGTTCAGCGTCGTCGACCGCTTTCTCGGCGGCCAGTACAACGTCGCCGTGTCGCAGTTGCTCAAGCTGGACAAGGAGCTCACTCTGGAGCAGCTCGACGAGTTGCGCGCCTGGGTGCGCCAGCAGTACGGCGCCTGAGGCTTCGGCGACCAGCTACATGGCCTCGGGCGCGCTCACCCCGAGCAGCCCCAGGCCGCAAACCAGCGTCGTCCGCGTAGCGATGCAGAGNCCGGCCCTGTAGGCCGCCACGTCGGCGTCGTCGCTGAGCACGCGGCAGTTGCGGTAGAACACGTGGAACTCCCCCGCGAGCTCGCTCAGATAGGTATGTACGCGATGCGGTGAGCGTGTCTCGGTGGCCGCGAGGAGTACGCCGGGGAACCGCGCCAGGGTGCGCACGAGCGACTTCTCGTGGGCGTCGACCTCGACCGCCGGCACGACTTCGCCGGACGGCCCCGGGCCTACCTCCCCCAGGTTCTTCAGGATGCTGCAGATGCGCGCGTGCGCATACTGAACGTAATACACCGGGTTCTGGTTGGACTGCTGCACCGCCAGGTCGACGTCCAACTCCAGCGTGGTGTCGTGGGAGCGGCCCACCAGCAGGAAGCGCGCCGCGTCGACGCCGATGGCCTCGATGAGATCGTCCACGGTGACGATGTCGCCCTTGCGCTTGCTCATGCGCTTGGCCTCGCCGCTCTCCAGCAGGTTGACCATTTGCCCGATGATCAGCTCGAGGCGCTCGGGCTCGTGCGGTGGAAGAGCGGTGAACGCCGCCTTCATGCGCGACACGTAGCCGTGGTGGTCGGCGCCCCAGATATCGATCATGTGCGCAAAGCCGCGATCCATCTTGTCGCGGTGATAGGCGATGTCGCTGAGAAAGTAAGTGGGATCGCCGGTGGAGCGGATGAGCACGCGGTCCTTGTCGTCGCCGTAGGTGGTGGTCCGGAGCCAGACGGCGCCCCCCTCCTCGGAGAGGAGGCCCTCGCCATCCAGGTCTTCCAGGGACTTGCCGACCTCGCCGGCGAAGCCGCGGTACGCGGCGCCTCCGGCGTACAGGTCGCTCTCGCTGGCCCATACGTCGAAGGGCACGCGCAGGCTCTCCAGCGTGGCGCGGAACTGGGCGAGGATGGCGTCGCGCCCCCAAAGCGTGATCTCGTCGAGGACTTCGCGCGGGAGCGCCGTCACGTCGGGGGCGGCGGCCAGGGCGGGGCGATACCGCTCGCGAACCTCGGCGATGAGCTCGTCGGCCAGGTCGAGCAGGTAGTCGCCTTGATACCCCTCTTCGGGGACCGGGACGTCGAGACCGAGCCGCTGACCGTACCGCGCCGCAAGGGACTCGCCGAAGCGAAGCATCTGGGTGCCGAAATCGTTGACGTAGAACTCACGCGTCACGTCGTGGCCGACGAAGGCGAAGATGCGGCACAGCGCGTCGCCGTACGACGCGTAGCGCGCATGCCCGACGTGCAGCGGCCCGGTGGGGTTGACGCTCACGAACTCGACGTTCATCTTCATGCGCTGCTCGGCGGGCAGGCAGCCGCGGCCGTGATCGGCGCCTACGGCCAGCATGCGCTGCAGAGCGCCGCGGTACCAGGCCGCGTTCAGGAACAGGTTGAGAAACCCGGGGCCGGCGACTTCGTACCGCGTGCAGATGCCAACGCCGGGGCCGGCCAGCCAGCATTCGCCGAGCTCCTCGGCCAGCTCCCGTGGCGGGCGGGCGACGCGTTTGGCGCTGATCATCGCAGCGTTTGTCGTGAGGTCGCCGTGGTCGGGACGCGCAGGGGCGGCGAGCTCCACGGCCGGCACGGCGACTTGGCCGGCGCCCGCCTCGGCCACGATCCCGCCGAGCACCGCCTGCAGCGAAGCGGCAAGCCCGCTCAGGTCGTAGAGGTCGTCAGTCATGGCTCACCATCATCTCGTCGGCGACGCCGGCCGGTCGCCGGCGCCGAAGCCCATTGTAGCTGGCGAGGGCGAGCCGCGCGACGAGCGCGGAAGCTGCGGCGGGCGCTCGCCTAGTCCGGCCCGCGACGGGGCCCGACGGGCCCGCGGGCCGCTCAATAGCGCTTCGCCGATTAGTGGTGATAGGGCTCGCCGCGCAGGATCTTGCCGGCGCGGAACACCTGCTCGAGCAGCACCACGCGGGCAAGCTGATGCGGCAAGGTGAGCGCCGACAGCGACAGCCGCTCGCCGGCGCGCTGCCGTACCTCGGCGGCGAGTCCCAGCGAGCCGCCGATGACGAATCCGGCGCCACCGCGCTCAAACGCGCGCTGCAGCCAGGCGGCGAACGCCGCCGTGTCCAGCGCTCGACCGTCGATGGCGAGCGCGGCGACGACCGGCGCCTGCGGCCACGCCGCGAGCAGGCGACGGCCCTCTTCCCGGAGCACTTCACTCTCGCTGCGACCGCGCAGCGGCACTTCCTTGATCTCGCGCACGGAAACGGTCGCCAGAGAGCGCAGGATGTCGAGGTAATGACGCGCGGCCGGCTCCAGGTCGCGATGCAGCGACCCGACGGCGAGAATCTCGATGCGCGCCGCCACCGCGGCGCCGCTCAGACCCTGGGCGGGCCGGAATAGAAGGCGATTCGGCCCTTGCCTCCGGCCCGAGCCGTGTACATGGTGGTCGCGGCCTTGGCGACAAGCTCCTCAACGGTGCGCCCGTCGTCTGGGAAGCTGGCGACACCCGCCGAGGCGGTGAGGGCGAACTCGTGCCCGCCTGCCTCCACGGCAAGCTGCTGCATGGCGCCGAGCACGCGTTCCAAGACCGTGTCGGCCTGAAGCTCGGGCGTCTCCGGCAGTACCAGCAGGAACTCGTCGGCGCCGTAGCGACACACCAGGTCGCAGCTGCGCAGCTGCGCCGTGAGCGCCGCCGCCCAGTGGCACAAGACCTCGTCGCCGCCCGACCGCCCGGCGGTCTCGTTGACCTGGCGGAAGTCGTCCAGGTCGAGCATGACGAAGGCGACCTTGCGTCCGTAACGCTGGGCGCGGTCGAGCTCAAAGGCGGAGCGCTCGCGCAGGCTGCGGAAGTTGAACAGCCCAGTGAGAGAGTCGAGGGTCTCCAGTTCGTTGCGCTCGTTGGTCAGGCGCAGATTGTCCAATGCGACCTCGGCCTGATCGGCAAGCTGCCCGAGCAGGCGCCGCTGGGCATCGGGGTGGAACCCGTTCTCGCGGTACAGGTAGCCGACCTGTTCTCCGCTATACCCCTCGAACTGGCAGACGGTGTCGCCGAGCCCCCAGCACAGGGTCTCCTTGGTAAGGACCTCGGTGCCGGTGATGCTCTCGAGCACGCCGTCGATGATGCCGCGCTCGAGATCGCAGATCGGAGTGCCGTTGACCGGCAGCTGATGGCAGCTCAGGCAGTGATGGAGCTTGACCAGCACGCGTTCCTCATCGAGTTCGACGTGGAGCTCGCCCAGGTGCATCTCCTGGAACCATGCTTTGAGCCCCTGGATAGAGCGGATATCGAGTTCGCAGCTGAAGCGCTTGCTGGCCAGGTACATGGCGGGGCCGGCGCTTTCCCCGAGGATGCCCGGCAGGATCGCGAACTGCAGCAGACGGAAGAGAGCCGCTGGGGCGGCCAGGTCCGGCGACGTGCCCTCGAGTACCTGCCCGGGCGTCGGCCAGCTTCGCGTTTCCGCGGTGGTGGTGAGGGCGATGACGCTGCGCAGCGTACGCGCGAACACCGTCGCCAAGGACACCTCTTCCTGGGAGCGAAGTCCCATGCCCATCCTCTCAGCCGACGCTATGCCCACCGCCCGCGACGGCGCCGTGCTTACCAGCCTGCGCAGCGCCGAGCCTGCCCGCCGGCTGCGCCTATACTATAGGCCAAGCAGACGGCACCAAGAACACGCGCGTTGGTTTCCCCGCGTCATAGTGTTGCCAGCCTGGTGCACACAACGGAAGGGACAGAGGATGCCTGAGACACGGGGCGACCCACCTCCCTGCGACGATGCGGGCCGCGCCAAGCGGGAGTTGCGACGGCGCGTACAGGCGGCGCGCGACGCTGAGCCGGCCGCGAAACGCGGCCGGCTCAGCGTCGCCATCTGCGCCCGTGCCGCCGGCCTGCCGGAGCTCGCCGCAGCCTCCACGCTGCTCTTCTTCGCTTCGTTCCGCAGCGAGGTGGACACGGCCCAGCTGATCGCCTGGGCGCTGGAGCGAGGCAAGGCGGCCTGCCTGCCGCGCGTGCTCGGCCCCCAGAGAATGACCGCCTGTCGCATCCAGAACCCCGCGGCCGACCTTGTACGCGGCGCGTGGGGCATCCCGGAGCCCCGGCAGAGCCTCGCCGAGGTCCCCCCCGAAGCGCTGGATGCGGTGATCGTACCGGGTTCGGTGTTCGACGCCGCCGGGCGGCGCTATGGCTATGGCGGCGGCTTCTACGACTCCTACCTGCCGCGGACGCGGCCGGGAACACCGTGGGTGGCGCTCGCCTTCGAGGCGCAGCTCGTGGAAGAGCTGCCCTGTGAGGCCCACGACCTCGCCGTCTCCGTCATCGTCACCGAGAAGCGCGTCATCCGGCCGGGCTGAGACCAACTGCGGCGGCAAGGTCGGCGGCCAGCCGCCGGGCAGCCGCCAGCAGCTCGGCATCGGCCGCCGCCGCGCCGAGCTCATCGGCACACCCCCCATGCTCCATGCTGAAGATGGGCACGTCGCCGTCGGTGGACAGGGCGACGTACCGGCGCAGCGCGGTGAGCGTCTCGTCCAGCCCCGTCTCGGCGGTGACGGCGGTGAGGCGCACGGCCTTCGTCGGTAGCCACTCTTCGCGGGGTGTAGCGGAACACGTTGCGGTCGATGAACGCCTTCATCTGGGCGGAGACGTCCCCGAGCGAGCAGGAGGCCCGCCGGCCGCAATCGTCGTGACCCAGGCAGGCGGCGATCCGGCGCGTGCCCAGCATGACCTTCTCGCAGTACGATCCGCGGCCGAAGAGCTCCTCCAGGCCGATGTCGACCAGGGCGCTGGTGTTGCCGCGGGGCCGGGGACTGCCGACCACGGCGATCACGCGGGGGCCTTCCTCAGAGGTCGGCAAGCATCACCTCCGCGGTCGGGGAGCGTTGCTCCGACATTGGCTCCGGGCGCCCGGATCATGCGCGCTGGCGGCGCCCGCCCAAGGGCTCCGGGTACACTAGCCGCATGGCCCGACCCTCAGACCATCCCGTTCGGACCGGTGTGCTTCTCGCCGGCGGCAGCAGCAGCCGCGCCGGCGTGGACAAGCGCTACCTCGTGCTCGAGGGGCAGACGCTGCTCCGCCGCAACCTCGACTTTCTCCGTGGCTGCTTTCCGAGAGTCGTGGTCTCGCTCGGTGCGAAGCAGCGGATCGACCTCGGCGACGCCGGGCCGGCGGAGGTCCTGCAGGACGAGTGGCCCGGCGCCTCTCCGCTGGCCGGCATCGCCACAGCGCTCAGGCTCGTGCAACGGCCGGTGCTCGTGATGGCGGCCGATCTCGCCTTTCCGAGCGAAGACGCCTTGCAGACCGTCCTGACAGCGTTCGCGCGCGGGCACGTCGATGTTGCGCTGCCCCGGGTCGGCCGGCACCGCGAACCGCTGTTCGCAGTCTATGGGCCCGCCTGCCTGGCGCCGATGACGGCGCTCCTGGCGATGGGCCGTCACCGCATCGTAGAGGCCTTCTCCGGCCTGCGGGTGGCCGACGTGCTCTTCCCCAGCGAGGCGCCGTTCCATAACATCAACACCATGAGCGCCTACGAAGACGCACGCGACCGGTCCGCCGGCGCCGCCGAGAATCCGGCCCTCGTCGCCATCGTGGGCAAGAGCGATTCGGGCAAGACCACGCTCATCGAAAAGCTCGTCCCCGAACTCCTCAAGCTCGGGCTGCGTGTCGGCACCGTGAAGCACGATGCCCACGGCTTCGACATCGACCATGCCGGCAAGGACTCGTGGCGGCACGGCCGTGCGGGCGCCGAAGCGTACGCGGTCGCGTCCCCGAACAAGCTCGCGTTCGTCACCCATCTACCGGAGGAACTGCCGCTCGGCGACATCGCCGGGCGCTTCTTCGCCGGCTTCGACATCGTCGTCGCCGAGGGCTACAAGCGCACGGCGCCGCACCGCGTCGAGCTGTTCCGCCGCGCCGCCGGCCACGCCGAGCCGCTCTGCGCGCCAGGAGAAGCATTGGCCATGGTCACCGACGCCGACCTGGCGCACGAGCACCGCTTCGGCCTCGAGGACGCGCGCGGCCTGGCGCNNTTCCTCGCCGCGCGCCTCGACACGCTGCGCCGTTACTGACGCGCTGAGCACCGCGCGGGCCTGACGTCCGCTGCGGCGCCCGGCGCCGAGGAGCGCCGCTTCCTTGATTCGGTCCGATATGGGCCGTAGAGTGAAGGCAGCGCACGTCCGCGGCCCGCACCGGAACGACCGTCGCCAGGGCGGCGCCACACGACACGGGAGAAAGCGACATGTTCTCGAGTATCGGATGGTCCGAGATCCTTCTGGTCTTGCTCGTCATCCTGCTGCTCTTCGGGGCGACCCGCCTGCCCAAGCTCAGCCGGTCCATGGGTCAGAGCATTCGCGGCTTCAAGCAGGGTCTCAAGGAAGATCCGCCTGCCGAAGACGAAGAGAAGCCCGGGAAGGATGCCGAGGCGAAGTCGGCCACGCCCGACGAGGACGCCGCCAACGACGAGAGCGATCCGCCCGCGTCCTGAGCCCGCGGCTCAGTCCTCGCGCATCAGCAGGCACACGGCCAGGGCGGCGATTCCCTCGCCACGGCCCTCGAACCCCATGCCCTCGGTGGTCGTCGCCTTGACGCTCACGGCATCGCTGGCGACGTCCAGCGCCGCGGCCAGACCCTCGCGCATCTCGAGCCGGTAGTCGGCCAGCCGCGGGCGCTCGCAGACGAGGGTGATATCCGCGTTGGCGACCCTCCACCCCGCCCTGGCCAGCCAGGCCATGACCTTGCCCAGCAGTTCGATGCTCGAGGCGCCCGAGAAAGTCGGGTCGGTGTCGGGGAACCGCTCACCGATGTCTCCCAGCCCGGCGGCGCCGAGCATGGCGTCCATGAGTGCGTGCACGGCGACGTCCGCGTCGGAGTGGCCGGCGAGGCCCTGCGGGTGGTCGATCTCGACCCCGCAGAGCACGAGACGGCGCCCGTCCGCAAAGCGGTGGGCATCGTAGCCGCTGCCGATCCTAAACGTCTGCCTCCACCTCCCACGAAAGGAGCGCTCCCGCCAACGGTAGATCCGCCGGAGTCGTGATCTTGACGTTGGCCGGCGTCGACGGCACGAGGCCGACCTTGTAGCCGCCGCGCTCGAGGAGCGCAGCGTCGTCGCTGGCGACGTCGAGGTCGGGGCGCGAATACACGTCGCGCAGAGCGGCGGCGCGGAAGACCTGCGGTGTCTGCGCCGCCCACAGCCCGCTGCGGTCGACCGTGGCCTGCACCAGGCAGTCCCCGTTGGCGCGCTTCAGCGTGTCGCTCACCTCGATGCCGGGTACCGCACCGTCCACCCGGTCGAGAGCGCCGAGACAGCGTTCCAGCACACGGCGCGAGAACAAAGGCCGGGCGCCGTCGTGCACGGCGATGGCCGTCGCCGTCGACGGCACTTCCATGAGGCCNGCGCGCACCGAATCCGTGCGCGTGCGCCCACCTTCAGCGATAAGCAGCGGCTTGCCGTCGTCGAAGGCCAGCAGCTCTCCGGCGAACCGTACCGTATGCGAAGGGTGCAGGACCACGACAAGGCCGGCGACCAGCGGCATGGCCAGAAGTCGGCGGACGGAGTGACTGAGGATGGGCTCGCCGCCGAGAAGCAGGAACTGTTTGGACTCGCCGTCAGGCAGGCCCATGCGCCGGCTTTCGCCGGCTGCGGCAACGATGACCCAGAGCTCTCCGGTCTGCTGTTCCTCCACTTGAGTCCCCCATTCAGAGCGTGTCCGGTGTGGCTAGGAGACCACCCGGCTGAAGATCATCTTGCCCGATGGGCTTTGCAGCATGCTCGTGACCTCGACCTGGACGCGAGAGCCGACCAACGGTGCGCCGTCCTCGATGACGATCATCGTGCCGTCGTCGACATGGTCGAGACCCCGGCGCAGGAGGCGCGAGAGAAGCACTCCGCAGACCCAGCCGAGGACGAACCCGGCGAGCGTGAAGGCCACATACCAGAGGATGTTCCCGGTCTGATCGAGACCGGGCGAGAACGCCGACAGGCGGACCCTGCCGGCGATCTGATAGCCCGCGAGCGCGCCGAACAGCGCGAGCAGGATGCGGACCGTAGGTGCAAGCACGCCTTTGCCCCTCGGTGAGCGGCCGGCAGAGCCGGCGTCAGACGACGGTGACCGGCTCTCGGGGCTCGTCGGCAACGGGGACCCCGTCGACGTTGATGTTCTCGAGCACTCCCTCGAGGAACGCCGTGGCCTCGTCCTCGTTGAAATCGCGGGCGTACATGAGCTCGCTGGCGAGGATCTTCTTGGCCTTGGAGAACATCTGCTTCTCTCCGGTGGAGAGGCCCTTGTCGGCGTGGCGGATGGCGAGGTTGCGCACGACCTCGGCGACCTCGAAGATGTCGCCGGTCTTGAGCTTGTCGCGGTTGTGCTTGTAGCGCCGGCTCCAGTTCTTGGGCATCTTGGTGGGGTCGCCGCGCAGGACCTCGAGCACCTGGTCCACGACGTCCGACTCCACTACCTTGCGCAGGCCGGCGCGGTCGGCGTTCTCGACCGGCACCATGACCGTCATGTCATTGTGGAGGATCTGGATGGTCAGGTAGTCGCGCTGCTGGCCAAGCACGTCTTTCTGCTCGATCTTCATGATCTTGCCCGCGCCGTGATGCGGGTACACGACCTT
>JGI24132J36420_10001616_pt1 | contig 10180 bp, 12 predicted proteins | sample BarGraNGADG00212_3_FD_36420 | JGI IMG/M metagenome (IMG submission 36420) | reverse complement strand
TTTTGCACACCGGATACTTGCAAGGTTGTGACCTGTGTGTTAGAATTGAACGGATTTAAGAGATAATATATATTTGCACATGGAGGCAATTAATATGAATATAATCGCAATCGTCATAGCATCTGTTGATATTCTGATCTGCGTTGCTCTGGTACTATTGGTTATTCTTCAGGAAGGTAATGACAAGGGCATGGGCGTTATCGGCGGCGGAGCAGATACATTCTTCGGCAAAGAGAAGGGCAGAAGCATCGACAGCACCCTTAAAAAGATTACATCAGCTCTGGCAATACTTTTTGCTATTCTAACAGTAATTCTTTACCTGATGTTAGCCAAAGGATTATAATTCCTGTTTTACATAATAATGAGATCATGAATATCGGCTTGAATATATTCAGGCCGGTATTTTTTTGTCGTTCACATACAGTGTCTATTGGTATAATGATAGCAAAGACCTGTTGCTTGAATTGCGTAAATCAGGATCAGGAGGCTTTATCATGAAAAAAAAGAGCACAAAAACATCAGGTCATGCAAAAAGTAAAAATTACGGAAGTTTTTATAAATCATCTGCCCGAAGCAGATCAGCATCTGAAAATGGCCGGCCAAAGCTTACACTTCAGGACCGCCGCAACACGGCCCCGGTTTCCGTTTCCGAGAATCTTCCCCGCGGGCCGCTGGCACTGAAAAATCAATGTGTGGGTATTTTGCGTGAATCCGGCTTTGACGGATATGTTGAACCTGACGTTGGTTATGACAGTACGCAATACGGTAAAATTACCGTATACGCCAGGGATTTGAACGGAGCACCGTTCGGCATGAAAGTGGTGTGCGAAATCAAAAACCCGCAGGCAGCAGGAGGCGCATATGAAGGAAGAATTATCGAGGTCCTCGGGGATCCGGGACGAAGTGATGTTGCTATCCTTTCCATTGTTCGCCAATATGGTCTTTCCCCGGTTTTTCCGGAGGCCGTACTTGAAGAGGCAGAGAGATATCCTGTTTCTCCGACTGAAGAGGAGATAACAAGCGCAATTGCTTCAGGAAGAAGAGATCTGAGGACCTTGCTTACGATTACTATGGACGGAGAGGACGCAAAGGACCTGGATGATGCAATTTCTATTGAAAAACTCCCGGGAAAAGGGTATAAGCTCTACGTTCACATTGCAGATGTCTCGAATTATGTTAGGGAAGGCTCAGCCCTTGATGCAGAAGCCCGTCTTCGCGCAACCAGCGTGTATCTTGTGGACCGCGTCATTCCGATGCTTCCTCCGCGTCTCTCAAATGGACTCTGCAGCTTGAACCCCAACACCCCCAGGTTTGCCCTTACAGCTTCGATGACGGTCGATTATGACGGCGAGGTCACACAGGGGGACTTGTTTGAGAGTGTCATCAAAAGTGATGCCAGAACCTCCTACAAGGAAGTATACGGGGTGCTGTTTGAGCAGAAGTATCTGGACCGGTATGCAGACTTTATTCCAATGTTTGACACGATGAGGGAGCTTACTGATATTTTGTCAGCAAAACGCGAAAAGCGNGGAGCACTTGATTTTACTTTTCCTGAGACGCATGTTGACCTCGACGAAGAGGGAAAACCTCTTTCCATCTATGCATATCCGATTCTCTATACCAACAAAATGATTGAAGAATTCATGATTCTCTGCAATGAGTTTGTAGCCGCGCGGTTTTTTGATATGAAATACCCTTTCGTATATCGCGTGCACGAAGATCCCGATCAGCTTAAAATCACTGAGTTTCTTCACGTGGCAAAGCTATTCGGTGCGAAAGCATCCGTTCACGGAAAACCTACACCCTTTGCACTTTCCAGTCTTATGAAGCAAATTGAAGGCGAACCGTTTACACCCGCATTATCGCAGATCCTTCTGCGATCCCTGGCAAAAGCCAGGTATTCCGAGGAGAACCTGGGGCATTTTGGTTTGGCGTCGGACGGATACTGTCATTTTACTTCTCCGATCCGCCGATATCCGGATTTGTATATTCACAGGATCATCAAAAGTTTTCTTCATGATGAGGGCAATAAAGAGTTATTTTGCCTCGCAGGTCGCAGATGTCAGTGAACATAGTTCCGTAATGGAGCGGAATTCCATGGACGCCGAACGGGCGACAGTAAGCCAGAAAGTCGCCGAATACATGATGGCGCATATCGGCTCAACCTTTGACGGAATAATATCAAGTATTTTTCGCGGCGGCATTTTTGTTCAGCTTGAAAGTACGGTCGAAGGATTAATTCCTTTCCGCACTATGAATGATTATTTTGAATTTGATGAGAGACGATTGGAAGCCAGAGGGAAAACATCAGGTAAGGTGTATAAAATCGGCGAAAAAATTCAGGTGAAGGTCGCAAATGTAGACCCTATTCTGCGCCGCGTTGATTTTGTTCTTGTTGATCCTGTTGATGGTGGAAGACGAAGCCCCAAAGAAAGAAAAGAAATAAAAAAAGATGCCGGTAAAGACATCAGAAGCAAAGATGCAAAATCCGGTGCCGCGGCCCGGGGAAAAACAAATAAATCACATAATCGAAAGAAAGTGAATTAGTCGTAGTGCTGCAGGTTAGTCCTGGTAACGATAAGGTTCAAGTTCCTTGACCAGATCCTCGCAATGATCGGAATGAATCTCGATATTAATCGGACGCTGTAGTTCAAGGCTGAAGATTCCCATGATAGACTTTGCGTCTACAACGTATCGGCCGGATGACAAATCAACATCGTAGGGGAATGAGTTTACCGTGTGAACAAAATCCTTGACATCTGTGATAGATTTGAATTGCACAGTAAAACGAACCATAAAAAGCACCTCCAACAATCAAAAGAAATTTTATAACACCATAGAATAAGTGTCCCGTGAGATATAAGTTTATCACAGGCACATGGCATGTCAATCTGACATGCGGCAAAATTCAACGCAGGAGATAAAGAATTTGTCAGAAATTTTTAGTAATCAGAATCAAAACACTTCATTGCCCGTTAAAAAGACATTTACGATTTCTTTCCAGACGCTTGGATGCAAGGTGAACCGGTACGAGACAGATGCCGTAAGACAGGCTTTTGAAAAGCAGGGATTCCAAGTGATTTCCGATTCTGAGCCTGTGGATGTTTATGTAATCAACACCTGCACGGTAACGGCGGAAGCCGACCGCAAATCCAGGCAGATGATCCGCCGTGCAAGACGCAATAATCCAAATGCAGTGATTGTTGCCATGGGCTGTCAGGTTGAACTTCTGAAAAGTGCTTCAGAGGCGGACATTGCAATCGGAACGAAAAACCGGATTTCCGTTGTTGAACGAGTTCTTGAAAAAATCGGAAAAACATCTTTGCCTCTTTCCGGCATGTCTGCACAGGAAAACGTGCATGAGGAAAAAGTGTTTGAAAAGTACATAAATAAGTATTACGGGAATCAGGAAAATCAATTTCAGGAATTTGGACCGGTGCTGTCACAGGAAGAGACAAGAGCTTATATCAAAATAGAAGACGGATGTGACAGCTTCTGCAGTTACTGCATTATTCCCTTTGCCCGGGGCCGGGTAGTAAGCCGTTATGCACTCGACGTTATAAAAGAAGCAGAAGAGCTTGGCCGGCGCGGGTTCCATGAAATAGTATTGACCGGAATTCATATCTGCTCCTTCGGAAAGGACAGGGGAGAGGAAATAGAAGCGCTTGAACGGCTGCTTTTGGATCTTGACAAAATTCCTTCCATTCACAGGATCCGGCTGGGATCACTCGAACCCAACTCAATGACAGAAGATTTTATTCAAAGTATATCCCGGCTCAAAAAACTTTGTCCGCANTTTCACATTTCTCTCCAGAGCGGATCAGATACAGTCCTTGTACGTATGAACCGGAAATATGATACAGCGGCCTACCGGGCAGTTATTTCTCGGCTTCGGCACTATTTTGTAGATTTTTCCGTCACAACAGATATAATTGTTGCGTTCCCCGGGGAAACAATATGTGAGCATCAGGAGAGTCTTGATTTTTGCCGTGAGATGGGTTTTTCACGCATTCATGTTTTTCCGTTTTCAGCCCGAAGCGGGACGAAAGCTGCCGGCATGCTTCCTAAAGTTACTTCTGAAACAGCTGCACAGAGAAGGGATGANTTCCTGTGCCTGTCCCGTAAACTATCAGATGACCACTGCGCGTCAATGATTGGAAAACATGTTGAAGTCCTTGTTGAGACATGGGACGGGAAAGATTGTTATACTGGCTATACAAAACAATATGTCAGGGTTAATATTGTAGATATACAGGAATACACACAGGGTATGGAAGTAAGTGTGCATATAGAATCCTGTAAAGAAGGTGAGCTTTTTGGAAGAATCGCTGACAAAAGTAAGAACTGAGTTCCTGTGTTTTTCCTGTTAAACATGGTACAATAATAAAGAACAGTCGTTCTCTCAGCAGGTATTTCGAGGAGGTGTTCGAATGGTAGATTCGGAGACAGCAAGATTTTCATTCAATATGGACAAGTCGGAAGATGTTCGCGAACTGATGTCNTTTGTTCTTTCTGCTTTACAGGAGAAAGGATACAACCCGATTAATCAGCTTGTGGGCTATTTTATGTCGGGTGACCCCACATATATTACGAACTATAAAGGTGCGCGCGGAATAATCCGGCGCATAGAGCGAGACGAACTTCTCGAAGTTATTGTTAGGGAATACTGTCAAAAACTGAAATAATTTTCACAATTGGATGACGGAGAATATATGGGAAGAGTCATGGCTATTGATTATGGGACCAGACGCGTAGGCGTGGCTCTAAGTGACATCCTTCGGCTCACAGCCCATGGTTTTGAGACAATTTCGTGGAATGGTGAGGACTCCCGCTATGTTCTTAACAGACTTTCAAAGATTGTTCTGGAAAAGGAAGTAACGGATATTGTAATCGGGCAGCCTAAAAGAACGGATGGAACGGAAAGTGAGTCACAGCGCAAGGCTCAGTTATTCGGGATGAATCTTTCTTTACTTACCGGTATCCAGCCATGCTATCAGGATGAACGATTTACAACCGTTATGGCATCAAGATATCTTTTTGAATCTGGTGTCTCGAGCCGGGATAAGAAGAAAGTTGTTGATCAGGTTGCAGCGGAAATCATTCTTAGAGAGTATCTTGAAAGTCGTCGCGTGTAGAAGTTTTTCATGCTATAATGTTTCTAGTTTGGTTTTTTTATAATTGGTTTTATCTATAAATTACTGCGCTCAAGGCGCTACGGGAGGAAAAATATGTTATTAGAAGATTGCGGCTGCGGATGCGGCCATGACGAGTGCAAGGATGACTGTTCTGAAGAGGGCGTCAATGAAGAGCAGGCCATTATTACGATGGTTGATGCCGAGACCGGTGAAGAGTATCAATTTTCAGTTGTTGACGATTTTGAATTCAAGGATCAGGCATACTGCGTGTTGGTAACAATCGATGAAGAAGAGCCTGAACTTGTAATAACCAAGGTTGTTCAGCTCGAAGACGGTGAAGAGGGTCTCATGAGTCTTGATGAAGAAGAGGCTGATGAGATTTACGCCGAATACGATCGCCTTTGTGAGGAAGCGGATTTCGACGATGAAGACGACGCAGACAAAGAAGACTAAGTCAGATCGTAAGTCTCAGGCTTCGGTTGGATTGAATAAGTCAGATGATGCCCTTGCCGTTATCCGCGATGTGTCTAACGGCAAGGAGTATTTTCTTTCGATTATTGATTCCTTTTCTGTATCCGGAAGAGACTATGCCGTTATGTATAACTACGAACCGGATGATGGTAATCACGCAGATCCGGAGCTTGTTGTCATGCGGGCTGAATATGCCCCCAATGGTGATCAGTACTTTTTTTCAATTAAAGACAAACATGAATTGGATTCTGTCTTTGACCTGTTCATGAACCGCTTTTCCTCTGCCACGACAAAAGCAAGGTATTGAATATGAGCAAACCATTTCCGATCCGAATAAGAACTTTTTTGGTGCCGCTCGCAGGAGTGGCACTATATTATTACGTCCAATTTGCGGCTCTTTCCGTTTGCGCCTATGCCTATAATGAAGATAATACGATTTCACTTCTTTCCAAACACTATGGGTCTGTTTGTATTCTGGAATCGGCACTTATGTTTTTATGCCTTTTCATGTGGCTGTACGCTGCCCGCACATCCACTTGGCAGACGGTAAGAAAAGATAATCTTTCCATGAAACGATTGCTTCTGTCCATTCCCATTGCAATGGCTATGCTTGGTATTGTTAATCTTTATATGATTGGGTTTCAGTCTTTATCGGAGCAGTTTCCTCAGATAAAGAATTCANTCGACGAATATATAAGGAATGCATCTATTGCACAAACTTCCNTGGGCCTNGAAGCCGCAGGGTACTATATCGGTGTCGGAGTTCTTATTCCGGTTATTGAGGAGCTNATTTTCAGAGGGATTATTTTAGGGGAGTTTCTTTCNACAATGAATGCTGACATCGCTGTATTATTATCGGCTCTCATTTTTGGAACGATGCATATGCAGCCCGTTCAGATAGGATATGCAGTGGTTTGCGGATTGATACTTGGATATGTGTATCTTTATTCCAACAGCCTGTATCTGTCGATCGCAATACATATTATTTTTAACGTACTCGGCGGAATTGTTCCTGCGATTTTTACAAACAATCCTGTGTTTATGAATGCGCTCGGCGTACTCGAACTTGTTTTTGTTTTTGCGGGTTTTTTCTGTATTCTGTATCTCAGAAAGAGTTACAGGAATAAATTAATTAGGGAGGTGTAGTCATGCTGCGTCTGCCTGAGAGAATTCATAAGCGGCCATTTGTTGTGTCCTTCAGTGTTATGCTGACATTATTTGTTGTTTCCGGTGTCCTGATATTTACTCTCGGACTTTTTGGGCCAAGTTCAGATTTGATGAGCGTTTATGTATCTGCAAAAGATATTGGAACCTCCGTTGGAGGGATACAAACAGATGTTGGAGGGATCGGAATCAATCTACCGTATCTCCCGACTCCTAATCTCCTTAAGAACCCTTCTTTTGAAGACAAACAGTATGATCAGGTTTATCTAGTCCGGCGGGACGGAGAAAGCCGTATATGTGCAGTCTGACAGTGAATCGGATACTGTTTTTGATGATGGCTTTTTTGTTGGCGGAACGGTTCGTATAATGTCACTGGATCAGGATGGGCAGTTAGTGCTCAAAATGCAGGCGGGAGTTACTGATTTCAAAATTAACCAGCTGGGATTATGGACAACGCTTGCTGTTCCTTCGGGGGCAGCGGAAGGACAGAAAGTAACTTCTTTATCTTCTTCTTCCAGTATGACAGTTGCAGTTGGGGATAAGGGACTCCTTATAAGTGATGTAACATCCTCTGATCCGACTATTCTGGATCTTGGCGTTACGGGAAAGTTCGTTTCCAGTTCCTGTATTTCGGACCGGTTTTATGCTGTTACCAATACAGGTACCTTTGCAACTTCCGGTGACGGTAAAACATGGAATGTTTTTGATCCGGACCCTGCAGATTCGTTTTCCATACATACAGTGTCATCGCTTGGAAAAGTCGGGATTGCAGCAGGTGATTCCGGTGTGATTCTTTTGTGTTCCGGGGGAAATGTCATCAGAGTTCCATCCGGAACATCCCAGTCGCTTTTAACATCAGCAAGCGATGGAATCTCGACTGTAATTGCCGGTATGAACGGTACGGCACTAACTACATCCAATGGCGTCATATTCAGGGAGCTGTCGCTTTCGGAAATGCCTATATATACCAATACACCCAATTGGCAGTGTTCCGATTATAGAAATGGTTATTATATTCTGGGTGGTGATATGGGGCAGATTGCACTTGGATCCTATTCGGCGGATACAGGGGTCTTTTCCTTTGCATCTCATCTGGCCATGGATGAATCCGGAGCGCTTATATCCATCGAACACATTATGTTTCTGGCTTCCGGTGAAATAATTATTATGGATGATACAGGTTCATTGTATTGCTCAAATGACAGCGGGGACACGTGGAAATTATTATCAGTGGATTCAAAGAAGACAATTGACGAAATTGGGCAGACAACATCCGGCAAAATACTGCTGTCTCAAGGCGTTACATCGCAGACAACACAATTATTTACGCGTATCCAGTTTGATGAAGTTCAAAGCGAGAATGTTTTCCAGGCGGGCGATATGTGTTTTCTGCAGAGGTCAATATCTTCTCAGAGCGATCAGACTTCGCAGGTTCAGCTTGACCAGGTGTCTGCGGCGCAGACGGATACTTCATTGCAGAAAGCCGGCACTGACTTGTGGCAGAGCATGGGAGCGGGAACGGCGATGACGATGCAGGACCTTGCTCCTTCCGGAGGCGGAAGTTCATCTTTGCGTCTAGTCGGAACAGAAGTGCAGGAGGGGGATCAGGCACATTATGTTTCCCAGATCATTTCTGCGAGCGGCGATACTCCATTTCATAAAAGCGTCCTTTATCAAATCAAAGTATGGCTAAAGCAGGATGGTATTTCGAATGGTCAGGTAATGGCGTGGGTATCCGGCAAATTTGTATCTGCAGGCACAACATTCACAGATGTCGGCAGTTCCTGGCGGCAATACACCTATACTTTTTTCCTTCCGTCAGAGGCAACAGGTGCCAGCCTGGGCGAAATCCGGTTCAATATCGGCTTTACGGGGCAAGGTGTCCTTAATATGGATAAGCTATATTTCGGCTTTCAAAGTAATGCAGACAGCAGCCTTCCGGATTCTTTTACAGCACCCGTTATCAGTTCTTCGCCGAAGCTTATACGACTTGACAATGTCGGCCTTGGACAAATGGGCGTTTCTTCACAGGCGTGGGCATTGTCGAGCGGAAATGAAGGACTTTCAAAAAGTGATTCGGGATTCACGGCTTCAGGATGCAATTCAATTGATGCTTCGCTGGAATTTGTACGTGATGCCGGCGCCGATCCCTGGCTGGTAATTGGATCTGCGGCAAGCCAGTCAACGGTTGATAATTTGATGGCTTACCTTTGCGGAAGCATTACCGACCCATACGGCAAGCTACGCATTGAAAATGGAACGGCAGTTCCATGGTGCATACCGTTTTCCCAGCTTGTTATTGAAATATCGGATTCCAACGGGATCTTCTCTACAGATCTTCAGCGTGCTGCGTATGTGGATTATATTATTAACCTGATTCAGTCATCACCCTACTATAACGATAACAAAGACAAATTCAGCTTCATTGACGGAATGGTCTATGAAGGCGGAACAATGCTTTCTGAAGCAGATTACCATGCAAGCAGCCTGGCGGTCACCAATGTAAGCGTGACTGCCGAGGGGGCCGCTGTCGTGCCCTTCCTGGAATCTGTATCGGCCGGATATGCATCTTATTTTGATACAATGCCGCGAACCCCCTCACGGCCGCAGCAGGGTGCCGATGAGTGGATACGATCCAGCACACTCTCAATACTTTTGCCGCAGGAGCAGCAAAATCAAACAGGTACAGCGGCAGCTTCNATTACTGCAGCTGACTGCGTCCAGCTTCTCTTAAATGATTTGGGGAAACATACAAAAATTATACTTTCAGATCTTCCGGTCAGCAAAAATGGTGCGGATGTGGACACTCCTTTTCTGTTCGCAAGTCAAGGTGATGCCATGTCAGAAAAACTCCTTTCTGCACAAAACAATAAGACAATGCTGGCTGTATGCTCGCTTTTAAGTGATTCCGTATGCGGATCTGCAGTGCAAATTAAAACGAATCCTCCTGTTGTATCCGGAGTGACCGATACAGCGGAAACCGCGGACAATACGCCTGTACAAAGCGGGCTTGTTACATACGGGTTCAAGTACCAGAATCAAATACAGGCTATTGTCGCGAATACATCAGATCAGCCTGAACTCTTTCTGCTTGAAGCTGAGTTGTCGCTGAAAGGTGTATATGTATACCGGTATTCAAGTGAAGGTGATCTGATAGACAAAACAAAACTCGGTCAGCGCAACAACCGGATTAATCTGTTGTCCGGTCAGGTTATTGTTGTGAAAATACCGATGAAATGAGAACCTGAAATTATAATCGGGAAAATTTGACGGCAGACCTGCCTGTAAAGATGCTGAAATACATACGTAAAAACAAAACTCGGTCAGCGCAACAACCGGATTAATCTGTTGTCCGGTCAGGTTATTGTTGTGAAAATACCGATGAAATGAGAACCTGAAATTATAATCGG
>JGI24132J36420_10001613_pt1 | contig 10184 bp, 7 predicted proteins | sample BarGraNGADG00212_3_FD_36420 | JGI IMG/M metagenome (IMG submission 36420) | reverse complement strand
GAATCGCTGACAAGAGAAGAGATCTTATCAATTTTTATTTTGAAGTTCATTTTATCATCGATACTNGATTTGAGTGAGGCCAGATCAATTTTTACAGCTGTNAGTTCCTGTCCCAGNTCATCGTGCAATTCTCTGGCAATGAGCCGTCTTTCATCCTCTCTGATCTTTTGCAGGTAGAGATTAAGNTTTNCCAACTGTTCGCGGGATCTTTCGATCTCAATCTCTTTGCTTTTTCTGACATCAATTTCGTCTCTGAGGTCTTCCATAAGGTTTATTGATGAGATCCTGCTGCTTTCAAGCTTTATAAGGGTCTGACGAAGTTTGTTTTCTGTTTTCCTTTGTTCCCTCAATTTTTGCTTGAGCTGTTTCGTGCGTTCATTAACGAGTTTTGAAAAAATTTCATGTTCGCTCCTTAATTCTTCTTCCGATTTTTTTATCCTCAACATTGCTGCCACCTGGGCTCTTAGCTCAGACTCATCAACAGGTTTAGAGATAAATGCGTCTGCTCCTGCCTGAAGAGCTTTAATACGGATCGATTTATCATCTCCTGCCGCGGTGATCATCAGGATTGGGATATATTTTATACGGTCGTCATCCCTTATTTGGGAACATACCTGGTACCCATCCATGACAGGCATCATGATATCAATTAAAATGACATCTGGTAATTCCGAGATTGCATTCTTAATTCCATCCACTCCGTTCAGTGCTTTTATTGTCATGGATTCCGGATAAACTTCAGAAAGAAGGACTTCGAGGGCCATCAGATTATTTATGTTATCATCAATTGCAAGGAACTTGATCATGGATTATCTCTTTAGCCATTGGTTAATTATTTTTTGACTCCGGTATTTCATCATCTTTGTTTTCATTTTGGAATTCTGTATTTTTTCTTTTCACCCAACCTGACAAGAAACTCATTTATTTCCTTTTTAAGTTCAATCATCCTGAACTCTCTGCCAATCATCAGGTTATTAAACCTCTCTATTTCACTGATCTTCTCTTTCGCTTTATTCTCTAATAATTTTCGCTCGGTGATGTCTTTTTGTAGCTGCTTATTGACCCGACTTAATTCCTCCGTCCGTTCCGCGACACGCTGTTCCAAATTGTTGTGTGCCTTTTGCAGCGTTTCCTCTGCCTGCTTTCGTTCGGTGATGTCGACGCCCATTTCCAGGACAAGGGGACTGCCATCCCTGTCGGTGAAGAGGAAGTCAAAGATGTCGTAACTACGGCCGTCGGGACCGATCCATTCCCATTTGTGAGGTGCAGAAGTTTTTAGGACTGTGTAGGTTTCGCAAATCTCGCAAGGGGAGTCACGATGGAAGAGATACTCATAGCAGCGTCGACCCTCCGACTCCCCGAACCGATCCAGGAAGAAGCGGTTGGCAAAGGGCACGTGGTAATCTGCCGAAAGGAGTATTACGTAAACCGGGAGTGTCTCTAAAACATCATAGAGTCGCTGCCGCTCAAAATTCACAGTATCCTCAGCTGCCTTGCGCTCAGCGATCTGCACCTGGAGAACGCGGTTGACCTGCTCCAGATCCGCTGTCCGTTCCTGGACACGGATTTCTAAATGTTTTTTCGTTTCCTGCAACGCTTTCTCGGCCTTTTTACTTTCGGTTACATCATCATATAATGTTACTACTTCACCTGAAGGAAGCTTAAAGACATAATTTTCATAGTAATTTGAATAACGTTCATCTGAATATAATTTGGTTTGAAAAATGGCTGATTCCCCTGTTTCCCACACTTTTTTCATGACCGGGATAAGGCCGTAACTATCAATGGCTGGCCTTATGTCATTGAACTTTTTCCCAACAACTTCTTCAAGTTCTTTCCCTTCCATTTTAAGACCAACGCGGTTAATCTTTTTGATAATATAATCAGAACCTTTGCTTCCATCATTTATTACTGTGAAAATGGCGGATCCGCTTTTCATGTTGTCGTAATATTCGCGAAACAATGCCTCGTTAACTTTAAGCGCTTCTTCAGCCTGCTTCTTTTTGGTGATGTCTTTTATCAAAGCTGTAACTCCAACGATTTCCTTATTTTGCCAGATTGGATTCCAATTGAGCTCGTAATAAATATTGTGCTCTGGTTGATGCTGTATTTCAGAGAGTACTTCTCCTGTTAATGCACGATCTATACTTTGTTTTGCCGATTCTCTCAATTCCGGTATTTGCATGCAATCAAGCAGATTCATTCCAGTTTTAATTTCAGCATTCCATATTCGTTTCATTTCCTCACGATGCTTTTCATTAAAAGCAGTATAACAATATCTCCTATCTAAAGTGAATATTATTGTATCCCCTGTGCTATTAATCAAAGCCGTAAGTATTGAGTGCTCAGATTCCAATTTCTCCTCCACCAACTTGCGCTCTGTTATGTCCTGAACAGTCCCATGCAATCCTGTAATCTTACCGATGACATCATAATCGGCAAGACCCCGGGATAAAGTCTTTCTTATATTTCCATCTGTTCGTACGAGATCCAGAAAGAGTTCATAGGATTCTCCACTATTTAACGCCTTCGTTACAACTTCAATTAGCCTTGCCCAGCTTTCAGGTGTGTAGAATGAAGACATTTCCGCGAAGACGGGAGGAGGTAGTCTCGGATCGTGTCCATTGATAAGACAAAGTTCTTCAGACCATTTAATAGTGTCTGTTGCCATTGTCCACTGCCAACTACCGATTTGAGCCAGGCTCTGTGCAGCATTCAGACTTTTTTCGCTCTCCACAAGAGTGTTCTCGATTAGTTTGTGTTCGGTCCTGTTTCTGAAATAACCTATCAGACCAGCAACCTTACTATCGAGGTCAAATCTGGGGATATAGACTCCATCAAAAAACTCCTTTTTCCCATCTATTGAAGTTAAATATGTTTCACATTTGACCTGTTTTCCTGTGTCAATTACCCGTCTTTTGATTCTGGTAAGATTTTCTGCATCCTCCTTTGACAGGAAATCATAATCAGTCTTTCCGATCATGTCCTGTTCAGTCAATCCAAGTTGGGGATTTATTACGTAAGTGTATCGCAGGTCATTATCCTGAACAATAATGTGGTCGGGCGTATAGGCAGCTATTGCCCTAAATAAATCCTCATTTTTATACAGTTTATCCTCCAAAAGCTTTCTCAGAGTTTTATCAGTATCTGCCATAACCATTATTTTAATAATTATGTACCTAAAGGCTCGTTAAGGTAGTTATTTTTGGAATGAAAATATCTCTAGAAAGACATTTTTATCACAGAAGAAGGAATGGAAATTTGTTCTCTGATCAGTCTATGACTCATTCACTATAAGTCCGTCTTTAATCTGAAGTATTCTGTCCGACATTTCTGCAAGCTGGCGGTCGTGAGTAACAATTATGATAGTCTGGCCGAATGTATCTCTGAGTTTAAAAAACAACTTATGAAGCTCATTTTTATTCTCTGTATCGAGATTCCCGGAAGGTTCATCGGCGAGGATAACTGATGGATTATTAACCAGAGCACGTGCAACAGCTACACGTTGCTGTTCGCCACCGCTAAGTTCTGAAGGTTTATGATCGAGTCTATCGGAAAGGCTTAGAAATCCAAGTAGTTCGGTAGCTCTTTTTTCTGCCTCTACTTTGCTTTTTCCGGCTATATATGCCGGTATACAAACATTTTCGAGAGCTGTGAATTCCGGAAGAAGCTGATGAAACTGAAAAACGAATCCGATATTGTTATTTCTAAAAGCGGCAAGGGCTCTTCCTCTAAGTTTGCTAACATCTGAACCGTTATAAAAGATTGAGCCGTTATCGGGGCGATCAAGTGTTCCGATTATCTGAAGAAGAGTTGTTTTACCTGCACCACTGGCTCCTACTATTGAAACTACCTCCCTGTCTTCGATCTGGATATCGATTCCTTTAAGAACTTTAAGCTCTCCGTATGCTTTTGTAATACCGGATGTTCTTATCATAAAGCATTTAATCGTTCACCTCTTTATAGTATCCATTTGAGATATCGTTAGTATTACTATTAACGGTAGTCTTTTCCGAAGGAATGTTATTATTTACTTCTTCAGTACCACCTTCAGGGACATTGGCACCTACAGTGGCCCCATCGGTCTGAAGGTTGAAATTTATTTCATTTACATCTGCATGAATATTTTTGTCGACATCATACATTTGCTGTCTTACGTCTGAAGTAACATCGTTCATATCGTTTTTTATGGAGCCGGAGACTTCATTTATATCCTTATTTACCTTATTCTGAAATTCAGTTACATCGCTCTTTACGGAATTGGTAATATCAGTTATATCCTTTCTGATATCCTGAGTGCTGTCCTCCAGTTCCCTTCTTATATCATCGGTAGCCTTTTTAAAATCACGCATTCCCTTACCCAAAGTCTTTGCAATATCCGGAAGCTTCTCTGCTCCAAAAAGGAGAAGGGCTACAATGATGATTACAAATATTTCCTGTCCGCTCATAAAATATTTTATATTCTAAGTTGTTTTCTAGACCGCAAAGTTATAAAGTTTACAGATATTCATTGTTAAATTCCATTAAAGAATAATTTAAATGGATTTAACGCGGTTTTGATGTGGCAATTATCATTTTCGCTCTTAAACTGTTCCCCAGCGAAAGAACACTTACCAAATCCTGAATCGGAAGCGTATTATCAAATCGCAACATAATGAAAGCATCAGGTTGGTGAATTAATTCTTTTTTTAGCTGACCCTCGAGTGCTTCAAATGAAACCTGGGTATTGTTCACCCAATAAATCCTCTCTTTGGTCATTGTCAGATTAATCTCTTTTTTCTGAATCGACTGACTGCTCTTTGCATTTGGTAATGCAACCTTTATCATGCTTGGATTTAGTAAAGTGGATATAATTAGAAAAAATAGCATAAGAAAAAACATTATGTCATTCATAGAAGAAGTAAATACCTCAGCTGTAAAATCTTTTTTCTTTTGCAGGTTTATCATTTTGAAGGGCTCTTTAAAAGGTCAATAAAATTCATTGCATTCCATTCAAGCTGATGAATCGCTTTGCTTAATATTATGTTGAGCCAGTGATAACCGATATAAGCCATGATACCAACAATAAGGCCCGAAGCGCTACTTACCATTTTTGTATAAAGCCCTGCAGAAACTACACCGATACTGACATCACTGGTCATTGAAATATTATAAAATATTTTAATTACGCCAATTATTGTTCCAAGAAAACCAAACATTGGAGCTATACCAGCTATTACAGCTAAGATCTGCACGTTTTTTTCCAGTTCATAAACCTCAAATTTCCCGGCAATTTCAATGGATTCTTCAATTTCTTTTATAGGCTTACCTAATCGTGAAATTCCCTTTTCAATCATTCTTGCAATAGGTTTTTCAGTATTACGGCAAAGCGTAAGAGCCGAATCCGTTCTCCCGCTTAAAATAAACTCATGAATGTTGTTCATGAAGTTCACATCTGTTTTAATATGACGCCTTATAGAAAGGTAGCGCTCAATGAAAACATAAATAGCTATAACGGAAAGAATTCCGATCGGGATCATAATAAAGCCCCCTTTTTCAATGATATCGATCATAGATGTCATTTGGGGAGCCGATTGAGTCGGGAGTACCGGAGACCCTGTTAAAGCCGTATTCAGCGTATCAATTGTCCTTGAAAATTGCAGGAGTACTAGTGTCATATTGATATGTTTATTAATAACATACTTGTAAACGAAATCTTGTTCCGAAAATTATTCATTTTGGCCGAATTAACTGAGTATTGTGACTCTTGAATTTAGAGTTGCCTGCCAAAGTTCAAATATAATAGTTATAAAAGTTTTTCCTAACCAGGAAACCCGAATTTATTAATAAAAAATAAGGCTGCCCGGATAGACAGCCTTATAAAGAATATTTCGTTAATTATTAAGACTTAACCTTTTGATCTTCTTCTACATTGCCTTTAGGTGATGTATCGTACATAAGAGCTGTTGCAACGAACACAGATGAATAAACCCCTGTTCCGATACCTACAAGAAGAGCAAACATAAATCCGCGGATCACTGCTCCACCGAAGATAAACATCGCAACTATTGTGAGGATTACAGTTAATGTTGTATTTATGGTTCTGCTAAGTGTTGAGTTAATAGCCATATTAAGTACCTCTTTCAACGGACGTTTACGATACAGAGGAATATATTCCCTGAGCCGGTCAAAGACGATTACAGTATCATTAACTGAGAATCCGATTACAGTCAGAATTGCCGCTATAAATGCCTGGTCGATCTCCATCGAGAAAGGCATCAGACCCCAGAAGATTGAATAGACCCCGATAACAAGTAAAGTATCGTGCGCCAGTGACATAACAGCACCGAAACCATACTGCCAGTAACGGAACCTCATGAAGATATAGAAGAAAATAAGGATAAGAGCGATTCCAACTGCATAAAATGCATTTATCTTGATATCGGCTGCAACTACAGGACCTACAGTCTCGGAGCTTTTTCTGTATTCAGTAAGGAAATCTTCTTTGCTGATACCAGCCCTGACATAACCCTTCAATCCGTCAAACAATTTAGTTTCAACTTCATCGTCGACTCCGGTTTCATTGATCTTGTATTTTGTTGTTATTTTAACCTGATTTGTACTTCCGAAAGTTACTACCTGAGGCAGATCTCCGAATTCAACGTTTAGTTTTGTAGCAATATCTTCAGTTTTTACCGGGTTATCAAACCTTACAACAAACGTACGTCCACCTGTAAAATCGATACCTGGATTAAGCCCTCTTACGAACAATGAAACAACACCTGCTAACAGTATAATACCTGAGGCAACATAGAAATATTTTCTCATTCCAATAAAATCAATTTTTGTGTGTTTAAACACATCAGCTGTAATTTTTATTGAGAATGTGAGATTTACATTCCTCTTCAATAATGCTTCATAAATTATTCTTGTAATGAATATTGCAGTAAACATTGAAGTCAGAATTCCAATAACAAGGGTTGTTGCAAAACCTTTTATTGGTCCGGAACCAAAAATATAAAGTACAATACCCGTAAGAATTGTCGTAACGTTCGAGTCAATGATTGCAGAGTAAGCATGTCTGTAACCATCGGCGATAGCTAATTTTATGCCCTTCCCGGCCCGGAGTTCCTCTCTGATTCGTTCATAGATAAGCACGTTGGCATCAACTGCCATACCCATTGTGAGCACTATACCGGCGATACCTGGAAGAGTCAGCACTGCATTGAGTGAAGCAAGTACCCCGAACAGGAGAAAGACGTTGGTAATAAGAGCAATATTTGCAATTGTTCCGGCGCTCTTGCTGTAATAAAATACCATGAATGCAAGCACTAAACCAAAGGCAATAATAAATGAATAGAAACCTGCGCTGATAGCTTCCTTACCTAATGTAGGACCTACGATAGTAGATGAAATAATATGTGCAGGAGCCGGTAATTTACCTGATTTAAGAACGTTGGCCAAGTCATCAGCTTCCTCAATTGTAAAATTTCCTGTTATTTCAGTATTACCATTAATTTCCGTCTGAACGGTTGGATATGATATTACGTAATTATCTAGAACCAGAGCCAGGCTGCGACCAATATTATCGCGTGTCATCCGAGACCACACCTTTGCTCCTTCAGAATTCATCGACATATCGACTTTAATTTCAGAGCCAGTAACTCCTGAAGAAGTTCTTGCTGAAGTAATAACATCACCACCAAGAGGCGGACGTCCGTCACGGGTTGTAATTTTTATTGCATGAAGTTCATATAAGGTCTTAGTTGGATCGTATTTATATGGTTTCTGACTCCATAACAATCTGAGATCGCGCGGGAATATAACCTTAATCTGATTCATTTTCAACAGATTATTTACCCTCGCGGTATCTTTTGAGCTGGCAAGTCCAATCATAGATGATTGTATTGGCTGCCCCTGCTCATTAACCCTTGGATTAAGAAGTCCGAAAAGAGGGTTTTGAAGTGCGAACTGCTCACGGGTGGTGGCACCCTGAGCTTTTGTAGTATCTTTTGCAATCAGGTCGAGAAGTGACTGGTCCTTTTTGGTTGTATCGGCAACAGCACCTGCAGTTTTTGGTTTTGCAGCAGTAGCAGCCGCAGTTACAGCAGCAGACTGGGTATTGGCCTGAATTTCTTTCAGAAGATTGTTGGCAGCAGAGAGGTATCCAATAATTTCACTGTTTTCATAAGTCTCCCAGAATTCGAGGTTAGCGGTTCCCTGAAGAAGTCGCGAACACGTTTGGGATTATTCTGACCAGGAAGGTTTATTAAAATACGCCCCTTTGTCGACATCTGTGTAATATCGGGCTGAACGACGCCGAAACGGTCAATCCTGGTACGCAGAATATTAAAAGCATTTGCTATAGCTCCGGTAATTTCTGTATCGAGAACTTTTAAAACCTGCTCATTTGTCGAATTGAAATTTATCTTGTCTTTCAGGTCAATTGTTCCAAATATTGAAGCCAGTTTTGCATTAGGATCAAGTTCCTGAAATGCTTTCCCGAAAAGAGTAAGATAATCTGACTGACTCGCTTTCTGAAGCTCTTTTGCCCGGGCAAGAGCCAAATTGAAAGTTTTATCAGGGTTGTAATTTGAAAGAGCTTTTAAAATATCTTCTACAGATACTTCAAGGATAACGTTCATCCCGCCTTTAAGGTCGAGACCGAGGTTCAGTTCTTTTTTCTGACACTCTTTGAATGTATTTCCCAGAAAACTCCATTTTTCTTTTGGTAAAGTGGAAATTGAATCGAGGTAACTGGTTTCCTTCACGAGGTTTCCATTTGCATAAGCCTTGGCTTCCTTTTTTACTTTATATGTTGCACCTGTAAAAGAAAGCTGGTAAATAGATACCAGGCCTAATGCAATTGCCAGAACGATGATAGCTGCTTTATTCTGCATTTGTCTGTACTTTTGGGATTATAATAAATATTCTTACTCTACTTTATTGAGGCGCAAAGATATTAAATTTTTGCAAAAACAATCAATTATTAATCAGATGAATTAGTTGAGAGAAAATTGTAAATCTGCGATCATCTGCGCGATCTGAGGGAAAGATATCGCTGATTGACGCAGATAATTCATCAAAAAAGGGAGTCGACTTTAAGTTTCAACTCCCTTTGCTATGCCGTAACTACCTGTTATTTAAGCAGTTTATCGTAATCTGTTTCGAGCGGTTTTCTGTTGATAAAATCGAAAAGAGTAAGCTGTCGCATATTGTAGAAATAGTTCCAGTAATCCTGCAATGACTGAACGTAAGCTCTTTTGTTCTGGTCTTTTCTTGAATCGGCATCATTCAGGTCGAGAACTGCTATTTTACCAATAAGGAAACGCTGTTTTGTAACTTCGTATCTCTTCATGGCAACTGTATCTGATTTAGCAGCAATTTCAACCTGACTTTTCTGAAGGTTGAACAGGGCAACATCAAGATAAAGGTTTTGCTGGAAATCAACAAGAGCCTGATCTTTTTGTACCACTGCCAGTTCAAGGCTTGATTTTGCCATCTGGTATCTTCCTTTTCCAAGTCCCCAATCGAGTATAGGGAATGTGAACCCCACCCTTACTCTTTGTGAATTGCTCAGGTTATTATACGCAGAGTTTAAGTCAGTTGATTGTTGTGATAAGCCAAGTGAAGCTGTAACACTGGCATTCAGTCCTTTTGAAGCTTTAGCCTGAGCTGCATTGCTTTGGGCATTAAGGACATTGATTTGCTGGGTAAGAATATCAGGGTTATTAACCATAGCGAGATCAAGAACCTCCTTTGTATCAACCTGTAAATCCGGAATTTCATCTGGCAGGATTAATTCAAGTCTGACATTTTCATTGTACCCCAGAAATGATCTTAACCTGATTTCCCTGTCGCGTAAATTCATATCTGCCTGCTTTCTGGCAGTTTCAGCATTTAGCCATGAGAGCTGCATTTGTAAAAGTTCATCTTCTGCAATCGTTCCCAGCTGGTATCTTCCCTTCGCAATTCTGTACAGAGTATCGGCGTTCGAATAGTTCATCTCTGCAATCTGCTTATTAATCTGTGCAAGAGCCAGAGAAAAGAAATTCATTACTGCACTAATGTGAACTCCTTCAATTCCTGAAAGGTAGGTTTTTTTGGCAGCATCGTACTTTACAGGTTCAATCTTTGACTGCCATTTTAAAGTATTGTACTTTCTTATAGGCTGGGTAATGTCAACGCTTACCGGATTAGTAATA